>WBZT01001757.1_pt1 | contig 15661 bp, 17 predicted proteins | sample 5204241 | NCBI WGS metagenome assembly WBZT01 (sample SAMN12344358, study PRJNA552823) | activated sludge metagenome | biome: Activated sludge suspended growth; feature: Nitrification reactor; material: Wastewater; isolation source: activated sludge from nitrification reactor of wastewater... | reverse complement strand
CAGGTTGCGCCCGTAACAGGAGATCAGGATTCGTTCAGCAAGGCATTTTTTCAATTCGGCGGTGCGGTCGGTGGACATGGAAGGCTTTCTCGAGAAGCGAAAATGAATCGTCGGTAATCAGGGCTGGAATGTCGGCAGGCCGCTGCAGGTGGCCATAAAATAGAGATTTTCCAGCGCCCGGCCTCGCGCACCAGGACTGGGCGCGCGGGCGGAAAAGCCGGCCAATCTACCCGCGAGGGCATTGAAAGTCAAGGCAAAATCCCCGGCCAGGCGGCGCGGATGAAACCCAACCGACGCGCTACTGCCAGTAATGCGGGTCGCCAAAAGTCTGTTTCAGATGATCGATGAACAGGCGGACGCGCAAAGGCAGATGGCGGCGCTCGGGAAAAACGGCATGGATGCCGAGCGGCGGTACGGCGTATTCGTCGAGCAGGGCGACCAGACGGCCATGGCGCAAGTCCTCGCCGACCTCCCACAACGAACGCCAGGCGAGTCCTTTGCCGGCCAGTGCCCACTGGTGCAACACCGCGCCATCATTGCACTCGAAACTGCCGGTGACTTTGACATTGATCACCTCGCCGCCCGGGCTTTGCCGCAGCGACCAGCCGCGTTGCTGGCCGAGCGACAGGCAGTTGTGTGCCGCGAGATCGTCCGGGGTGCGCGGCGCCGGGTGCCGCTCGAGATAGGCCGGGCTGGCGACGACCAGCCGGCGCATTTCGCCGAGCTTGCTGCTGGCCAGCGTGGAATCGGCCAGTTCGCCGATGCGGATCGCGCAATCGACGCCTTCGTTGCGCAGATCGACCAGGCGGTCGGTCAGATCCAGGCGCACCGAGACATCGGGGTTGGCGTCCATGAATTCGCTGACGCGCGGCGCCACGTGCTGCCGCCCGAAGCCGGCCGGCGCGGAAACTTTCAGGTGCCCGTTGGCGCGGATGCCGCCGAGCGAGACGGCGGCTTCGGCGTTGGCCAGATCGTTGAGCACGCGCTGACAGTCCTCGAGGAATGCCTGCCCTTCGAAGGTCAGCGACAGCTTGCGTGTGCTGCGCTGCAACAAACGGACACCCAAGCGGGCTTCGAGACTGTCCAGCCGCCGGCCGATGACCGCCGGTGTGACGCCTTCGAGCTGTGCGGCGGCCGATAGGCTGCCGCGGCCAGCGGCATTAACGAAAGCCTGCAATTGCTTGAGGTGATCCATGGCCGATTCGATACCAAAAGTAAAAGATAATTTGATGCCAATCGCTCTTATCTTTCAATATGGCATTCAATAAAATCCGCTCATCGTTTCATCCACCTTGCACAGGAGCCACACATGACCCTCGAACTGCCCGCCGGTGTGCAGATCAACGCCCCCATCAAGCCCGAATACGAAACCATCCTCACCCAGGACGCGCTCGACCTGGTCGCCAAACTGCATCGGGCTTTCGAGGACCGCCGTCAGCATTTGCTGCGTATGCGTGCCGAGCGGCAGGCGCGCATCGATGCCGGCGAAATGCCCGATTTCCTGCCCGACACCAAGCACATCCGCGAGGGCGATTGGAAAATCGCTCCCTTGCCGAAGGCGCTCGAGCGGCGGCGGACCGAAATCACCGGTCCGGTGGAAGCGAAGATGATCATCAACGCTTTCAACTCGGGCGCCGATTCGTATATGAGCGACTTCGAGGATTCGAACAGCCCCAACTGGCACAACCAACTGCAAGGCCAGGTCAATCTGTACAAGGCGATCCGCCGCCAACTGTCCTTTGTCAATGAAGCCGGCAAGGAATACGCGCTGAACGAGAAGATCGCCACGCTGCAGATCCGTCCGCGCGGCTGGCATCTCGACGAGAAACACGTCACCGTCGATGGGCAGCGCGTTTCCGGCGGCATCTTCGATTTCGCACTGGTCTTCTTCCATAACGCCAAGGAACAGGTCGCGCGCGGCGCCGGCCCGTTCTTCTACCTGCCGAAGATGGAATCGCATCTCGAAGCGCGCTTGTGGAACGAGATTTTCATCATGGCCCAGGAACACATCGGCATGCCGTGCGGCACGATCAAGGCAACCGTCCTCGTCGAGACGATTCTCGCCACTTTCGAAATGGAAGAGATTCTCTACGAACTGCGCCAGCACTCGGCCGGTCTGAACGCCGGTCGCTGGGACTACATCTTCTCGTGCATCAAGAAGTTCAAGAAAAACGCCGACTTCTGCCTGGCCAACCGCGGTGCGATCACCATGGAAGTACCGTTCATGCGCAGCTACGCGCTGCAACTGGTCAAGGTCTGCCACAAGCGCGGCGCGCCGGCGATGGGCGGCATGAGCGCGCTGATCCCGATCAAGAACGATCCGCAAGCCAACGAAAAAGCGCTCGCCGGCATCCGCCACGACAAGACGCGCGACGCCAACGACGGTTTCGACGGCGGCTGGATCGCGCACCCCGGTCTGGTGGCGATCGCCGCCGAGGAATTCCAGAAAGTGCTCGGCGACCGTCCAAACCAATGGGAGAAGCAGCGCGACGAAGTGTTCACCGCCGCCGATTTCCTCAACTTCCAGCCGACGCAGCCGATCACCGAAGCCGGGTTGCGCAACAACATCAACGTCGGCATCCACTACCTGGGCAGCTGGCTGGCCGGTAACGGCTGCGTACCGATCCACAATTTGATGGAAGACGCCGCCACCGCCGAAATCTCCCGCTCGCAGGTCTGGCAATGGGTCGTGTCGCCGAAAGGCGTGCTCGACGACGGCCGCAAGGTGACCGCCGAAATGGTGCGCGGGATGATCAGCGACGAGCTGGAGAAGGTCAAACAGACCGTGCTCGCACAGGGCGAGGATACGGCGACCTATTATCAAGCGGCGGTCATCTTCGACAAGATGTCGCTGACCGCCGATTATCCGGAATTCCTCACCCTGCCGCTGTACGAGGCGATGGACTGAGATTCAGGGAGTTGTAGCGAGACGGGCGTCGGTCGCTGGCCGACGCCCGTTGGCATTGCGGGATGCCATCAATCCGCGGCGGTCGCCTTGGCCTGGCGCATCATCTGCCGGGCGCGGCACAAATCCTGCCAAGCCTTGGCCTTGTCCGGCAGATTGCGCAACAGATACGCCGGGTGGTAACTGACCAGCATCGGGATCTCGCCATGGGGCGTGCGATGGCTGAAGGTCTGTCCGCGCAGCGCTGCCAGCGGACCGCTCTCGCCGAGCAGCGCCTGCACGGCAACACGCCCGAGCAAGACGATCAGGCGCGGTTGCAGCAGTTCGATCTGGCGCAGCAGATACGGCTTGCAGGCGGCGATTTCATCGACTTCCGGCGTGCGGTTGTTCGGTGGCCGGCATTTGACGGCGTTGGCGATATAAACATCGTCGCCCCGGCGCAGGCCGATGGCGCGCAACATGGCGTCGAGCAGCTTGCCCGCCTGACCGACGAAGGGTTCGCCACGTGCGTCTTCCTCGGCGCCCGGTCCTTCGCCGATGAACAACCAGTCGGCCGCCGTATCGCCGACACCGAGAACCGCCTGCCGACGCTGCCGACAGAGTCCGCAAGCCTGGCAATGCGCCGTTTCCCGCGCTAGATCGGCCCAATCCATGCGCGCGATGCGCAGCTCGCAACTTTCTCCCGGCTGTGGCTGCAGCGGCTGCGTCGGCCGATCGGACTGGCCGGGCTGGCTGGCGGCCTTTGCCGGCATGCCCAGCGTTCCTTCTCGTTGTTCAGCCAGCGCGGCGGTCGTCGTCCGTAGCCGCCATTGCGGACCAAGACCCATCTCGGCGAGCAATTCGTTGTGCGACAGCCCTTCTGGCCGCACTGGATTGTTTTTCATGACCTTGTTCCTGCCGCGACGCGTACCGGCAAAGGCAGTCGCAATACCCAGGCATCCTCGCGGCCGTCGTGCGCCAGATAGTAATCGCGGCGAACGCCGATCCGCTGAAAGCCGAAATGATGGTAAATCGCCAGCGCCTGCGCATTCGACGGTCGTACTTCCAGCAATACGCCGCTTGCGCCGGCCAGCGTCGCCAATTGCAAGGCGTGCCGCAGCAGAACGGCGCCGTGTCCCTGCCCCTGCCGTGCCGGATCGACGCTGATATTCAGCAGATGCATTTCGTCCACCACGCGCATCAGCACGAAATAGCCGATCAGGGATGCGCCATCGCGCAAACCCCAAATGCTGTCGCCAGTACGCAGTGAATCGCGAAAGTTGCCTTCGCTCCATGGAAAGGGATAGGCCCGATTCTCGATGACCAAAATGTCGTCGAGATCGTCAATATCGAGCGGCGACAAGACGCCAGTCGTGGACATGCGCATCTGCTCAGGCTTTACCGCCGTTTGCCAGTCGCTCGGCAACCGTCTGCGCGACCTTGTTGCGCACGTAGATCGGCGCGGCCGCCGCCGCGTCGACGCCTTCGCCACGCGCCAATCCGCCGGCACCGAGACGCGCCACGGCGCCGGCATCGGGGACCAGGTCGGGCAGCCAACGATCGACATAATTCGCCAGACGTTCGCGCAAGCGCGGATATTGCCGCAGACCGTTACCGCAGGCTAGCCAGCCGGTTGAGCCAGGCAGCGTCACAGCATCGGGCGCATCGACAGCGACGTCGGTCTGCGCCAGCCCAGCGACGAAAAGCGCGTGGTACACCTCGCCCATGCGCGCATCAAGGGTGACGATCACCTGCCGGCCACCACTGTCGAGCGCCATCGCCGCCAAGGTGCCGACGGCGATCACTGGCAGATCGCTCGCCAAGGCCAGTCCTTGCGCGACGCCGCAGGCGACACGCAGACCGGTGAAAGACCCGGGACCGGCGGCAAAGGCAATCCCCGCCAGATCCGGCAACCGCCAGTCGGCAGCGAGCAAGGTATCGCGAATCAGCGGCAGCAGTGTCTCGGAATGAGAACGGCCGGCCGGACAGGCATGGCGCAGCAGGCGGTCGCCATCAAGCAGCGCGATGCTGCCCGCTTCGGTCGAGGTGTCGATGGCCAGTACTTTCATGGCCGGTATTCTAACCGGCCCGACAGGCTGGAGAAAAAACCGGCACGTCCGTTACTGCGGTTGCACGCATTGCAGACCCTGCTGAAATCGTCGATAATTCACGTTTGGCAAAATTTCAGTTGCAGTCCGTTGCCTCGACTGCGCTTCCGAACACACCTACAGGAATAGCATCCGATGAAAGACAACGCCCACCCCGCTTACAACGAAATCAAGGTGAGCTGCTCCTGCGGAAACACTTTCACTACCCGCTCGACGATGAAAAAGGATTTGCACGTCGAAGTGTGCGCCGCCTGCCATCCTTTCTATACCGGCAAACAGAAGATCATCGACACGGCAGGCCGCGTCGAGAAATTCAACCAGAAGTACGGCGCGATGCGCAAATCTGCCTGAAGCATCCAGCCATGACGAGCAGAAAGGCAGCCGCGTGGCTGCCTTTTTCTTGTTTGCCCGTGGCACGATGGCCGCTTCGCTTCTCGTCCTGCTAGTCCACACGCTTCCCTGACGGCATGCCCGAGCCGCCGACCGCCAGACGCTTCAAGGGGCTTTCGCTACCGCCCAGCGGCTGGACGCTGGCAGTCCTGCTCGCGCTGTATATCTTCACCGGCCTAAGCGACCACGATCCCTGGAAGAACGACGACGCGATCACCATCGGCGTCGTGCACCAGATGCTGCTTCAAGGCGACTGGCTGCAACTCGATCTCGCCGGACACGTGTATCCGGACGCCCCCTTGTATTACTGGCTGGCCGCCGGCTTCGCCTTTCTGCTCCAATGGCTGGCGCCGGTGCATGAGGCAGCGCGTCTGGCCAGCGGCGTGTTCACGTTGCTGGCCTTGACCTTCATTCTGCTCGCGGCGCGCGAAATGCATGGTCGCGAGCAGGCGCCGGCGGCGCCACTGCTGCTCGCCGGCAGCATCGGCTTTCTTTTTCATGCCCACGAGGCGCAGCCGATGCTGGCCGCGCTGAGCGCCCATTGCGCGGCGTATTGGGGATTGGCGCTCATGACGCGGCAACCTCGGCAGGGCGCACGCTACTTTGGCGGCGCGCTCGCTCTGGGCTGCCTCGCCAACGGTCTGGCACCCATGCTGCTCCTGCTGCCGACGGCGGCGATTGCTGCCTGGCAATCGGCAAACCGCAAACAATCGACGATCCATCTTCTGGGCGGCATCCTGCTCGCCGGCGCGATCGGCGGCCTCTGGCTGGCACCGCTCGGTCTGGCCACCGACGGTTATCTGGGCGCTTACTGGCAAGCGGAACTGGATCAGCTTGCCGGCCATCCGCAGCCGCTGCTCAGCCTGCAGCGGCTATTATCGATGCTGCCCTGGTACGCTTGGCCTGCCCTGCCCTTGGCCGGCTGGACTGTGTGGGCGAGGAGGCAGCAACTGAACACGCCAGCGCTGCAACTGCCTCTCCTGTCCTTCGTCATCGCCTTGCTCGTCGTCGGCGGCTGGCTGGGAACCCGCAGCGCGATGACTTTGCTGTTGCTGCCGCCGCTGGTGCTGCTCGCGGTGCCGGGAGTCGCCGTTTTGCGTCGCGGGGCAGCCAACGCCTTCGACTGGTTCGGCATGATCACTTTCAGCGTTTTTGCCTTGCTCGCCTGGCTGGGCTGGACCGCGATGACTTTCGGTTGGCCGCAACATCTGAGCAAACAGTTGCTGCGTCTGGAACCCGGTTTCGCCGGACATCCCGATTGGCCAGCGGTGTTCATCGCCGCACTGGGAACGGCGGCCTGGATCTGGCTGATCGCCACCAGCCCCCGTTCGCCAATGCGCGGCAGCATGCACTGGATGTCGGGATTGACTCTGTTCTGGCTGCTGATGGCGATGCTGTGGATGCCCTGGTGGGATTACGGCAAAAGCTATCGCTTGCCGGCGACGTCGTTGAGCAACTTCCTGCCGGAGAAACGCGACTGTATCGCCGGCAGCAACCTCTCTGAAGCCATGCAGGCCTCACTCGATTATTTCAGCGCCATCCAGACGCTGCCTTGGCGCTCGCAAAAAGGCAAGACCTGCTCCTGGCTGCTGGTATACGGTGCGGCAAAAGACATCGACAGCGCGGCGTGGCGCCCGGTGTGGGAAGGCGGCCGTCCGGTCGACCACACGGCGTACGAAAAGCTGCGTTTATACCGCCGCAACGTCAAACCCGGCCGTACCACCACTCGCTGAACCAAGCCACCCGCACGTCAGGCTCACAGCCGGATGAAATGCTCGCGGTAGTATTTCAGCTCATCGATCGATTCGCGGATATCCGCAGCAGCGCTGTGGTCGGACTTTTTGCTGAAGCCTTTCGCCACCTCGGGTCTCCAGCGCCGACAGAGTTCCTTCAATGTGCTGACATCGAGATTGCGGTAATGGAACCAAGCCTCGAACTGCGGCATGTACTTGAACATGAAACGCCGGTCTTGCCCAACCGAGTTGCCGCACAAGGGACTCGCCGCCTGCGGCACGTAAGTGGCGACGAAGGCCAAAGCTTCTTTTTCGACGCCGGCTTCGTCGAGCGTTGACGCCCTGACACGTTCGGTCAGCCCGGAGCGTCCGTGCGTTTTGCGGTTCCACTCGTCCATGGCCGCCAGACGCGCCTCGTCCTGATGGATCACCCATACCGGCGACTCGGCAATGGTCTGCAACTGGCTGTCGGTGACGATGATCGCCAGCTCGATGATCCGGTCGCGTTCGGGGTCCAGTCCGGTCATCTCCATGTCCAGCCAAACCAGAAAAGTGGCGTCCTGTGTCATATAATCGGCCCGGATTTCTAAATGCCGTATTGTGGCACAGCCGTATGCCGAATTCATTCACCCTGGTTTTTGTCGCCGCCGTCGTCAGCATGGTCGTCCTGCGGCTCTGGCTCGCGCAGCGCCAGATCGGCCACGTCGGCCGTCATCGTCATGCCGTACCCACCGGCTTTGCCGAACGCATCCCGTTGTCGGCACATCAGCGGGCGGCTGATTACACCGTAGCGCGCACCCGCTTCGGCCGCTGGAGCCTACTGATCGAGGTACTGCTGCTGCTGACCCTGACCCTGGCGGGCGGCCTGCAATGGCTGCACGATTTCTGGTCCGCCCGCCTGGACGGACTGACTTACGGCGTGGCGCTGATCCTGAGCGTGCTGGCCTTTTCCTCGCTGGTCGATCTCCCGCAAGCGGCCTACCGTCAGTTCGTCATCGAGCAACGCTTCGGTTTCAACCGCATGACACTGCGGCTTTTTCTGGTCGATCTGCTCAAGCAGCTCGTTCTCGGGCTGGCGATCGGCGTCCCGCTGTTGCTCGCCGTGCTCTGGCTGATGGCCAGAATGGGCCCCTGGTGGTGGCTGTACGTCTGGCTGATCTGGTGTCTGTTCAATCTGTCGATCCTCTTCATCTATCCGACCTGGATCGCGCCGTGGTTCAACAAATTCGTTCCTTTGGCCGACACGTCGCTGAAGGCGCGCGTCGAGAATCTGCTGACGCGTTGCGGCTTCGCCAGTTCGGGCCTGTTCGTCATGGACGGCTCGCGGCGCTCGACGCATGGCAACGCCTATTTCACCGGCTTTGGCCGCAGCAAGCGCATCGTTTTCTTCGACACCTTGTTAAAGCGCTTGCAGCCGGCGGAACTGGAAGCCGTACTGGCGCACGAACTCGGCCACTTTGCGCATCGCCACGTCATCAAGCGCATCGCCCTGGTTTTTGTCTGCTCGCTGATTTTTCTCGCCACACTCGGCTATCTGATCGACGCCCCCTGGTTCTTCGCCGGTTTGGGACTCAGCACCCGCAATACGGCGCTGGCGCTGATCCTTTTTCTGCTCGTGCTGCCGGTGTTCACCTTTCTGCTGACGCCGCTGTTCAGCCAACTGTCACGTCGGGACGAGTTCGAAGCCGACCGCTACGCGGCAAGACATGCCTCCGCCGACGAACTGATTGCCGCGCTGGTCAAGCTCTACGAGGACAACGCCGCTACGCTGACCCCCGACCCGCTGCACTCCCTGTTTTACGATTCGCACCCGCCGGCCGCGGTACGAATCGCACAATTGCAGACACCATGAACATTCGACAGAAACGGCTGTTCTGATGGACGACGATTTCCTGCTCGAAAACGCGCATTGCCGGAGCGATCTGCACCCCGGAGACCGGCTGTCACCGGCGCAGATCGACGCACTGTTGCGCAGACTGCCCGCATGGCGACGGGTCGATTCAGCCGCCATCGAAAGGGAATTTTCCTTCCCCACCTATCCGGCGACGATGCTGTTCGTCAACAGTCTCGCCTGGCTGGCCGAACGCGAAAATCACCACCCCGATCTCGAGGTCGCTTATCGACGCGTCAAGGTGCGTTTCAGCACCCACTCTCTCGGCGGGCTGTCGCACAACGACTTCATCTGCGCGGCGAAAATCGACGCGCTGGCGCGAATTTGAAACTCTCCGGCATCGTCATCGCCGCGCATGGCCGGCAATATCGTATTGCAACCGCCGATGGACGATCCTGGCTCTGTTTCCCGCGCGGCAAGAAAAGCGAACTGGCGTGCGGCGACGAAGTGACTTTCGAAGCGACCGGCGACGACCAAGGCGTGATCACGGCGCTCATGCCGCGCCGGACGCTTTTTTATCGCTCGGATGCCTTCAAACAACGCCTGATCGCCGCCAACGTCAGCCAGGTGATCGTCGTCGTCGCCACCGAACCCGCATTCTCGACGCAACTGATCAGCCGTTGCCTGGTCGCCGCCGAAACGCAGGACATCGCCACGCTGATCGTGCTCAACAAATGCGATCTGCCGGCGACCCAGTGCGCGGCAGCCGAGTCCGCGCTGGCGCCTTTCGCCAGGTTGGGCTATCGAATCGTCGCTCTCTCGGCGCGTGCAGACTGCTCGCCACTGCGGCCGTATCTCGCCGGGCAGAGCAGCCTGCTGATCGGCCAGTCGGGGATGGGCAAATCGACGCTGACCAACGGCCTGCAACCCGCGGCGCGCGCCGCGACACGTGAAATTTCCCAGGCGCTGAATACCGGCAAGCACACCACCACCCGCGCCAGCTACTACCGGCTCGACGCTGACAGCGCGCTGATCGATTCGCCCGGACTGACCGAATTCGGCCTGCGTCACCTGCCGCGCCCCCGGATCGCCGAAGGATTCGTCGAACTGCGGCCACTGCTCGGCCAATGCCGCTTCCGCGATTGCCGTCACGACCAAGAGCCCGACTGCCGCATCCAACAAGCGCTGCAAGCGGGAGAAATCGATGCGCAACGCTATGCGGCTTACCGCGCGCTCTGTGCCGAATCGGCCTAATGGGATGGAACGATACCGCTGCCCATCGAGGCGAGCGCAGACGCACGCCGCCGACTGTCACATTCACGGACACGCGCCGCGCAGACACAGCGACGGGAGTGCCGCGCAACGCCCGGCGCAGGCGAAGCCGATCCGCTCTCTCGACACCCCGCCTCGCGCCTGCACGGGAAAACAGCGGCTCGGGTGGAACGTTACGCGACTTTTTTACACAGGACACTAGCGATGAGCGAAATCAATATCCGTCGTCCACACGGCAAAACCCGCCGAGCGGCCCGCGCAGCCGCCGAACATATGGTGGTCGAACTGGCCGAAGAATACGAACTGCAATACCACTGGGAAGGCGACCAGGCGCATTTCCGGCGTACCGGCGTCGCCGGCGAACTATCGATCGACGATCGTGAGGTGCAGGTTTCGATCCGTCTCGGTTTTTTGCTTCTGGCGCTCAAACCGACCATCGAAAAAGGTGTGCACAAATTCATCGACGAAAATTTTCCGGCAATCACTTGAACGCAGCCGCAAACCAGCTGCGCGGCGACCGTCTCTCCGACCTGACGGCGCATCACGTGCGCAAATCGTCACCCATTTCAAGTCGGTAGGCGCCTCGATCACATAACACTGCGCTGGCGCCGCGAGCGGTCCGTCCACAACAACGCCTGCCGACGGAAATTGCTCATCCCAGTCGCCGGCTAATTCCAGACGGAGCGGGTTCGCACCAGCCAGTCCATGCGATCCGCCAAGCCGATCTGTCCGCCGTTGATGGCCCGCGTGATCTTGCGAATGTCGTCCTGATCGGCCAGCGCGTTACAGCCTTTGATCGACCATTCCGACGCTGCAACCGCCAGACACCAGCGGGCAGAAATCACTTCATCCGGGAAAGCCACGAAATCGGGCGCTTCAGGATGACTTTGCCGCAGGTGCTCGGTCGCCAGACGGTAGCTGGCCTTACCGGTCAATTGCAGCAGACCGCGGCCACGATAAGTGAAACCGTCGTCGGGTCCGCTGTTGCCCATGCGGCCGCCATAAACCTCATTGGCCAGCTTGCGCGCGTTGTTGGCGTAAGCCGCCGGGTTGAGCGGACCCTTCGGCTGAAAACGTGACGGCCAGACTTTCGGCAAGCGCGCCGCACTGTAATTGAGGTTTTCGAACTGGATGGCCAGCCCGCCCGATTCGTGCAGCACCTGAGCCATGAAATGCGCTATACGCAAGGGATTGGCCGAGATTTTGAACTCATCGACGACCGCCTGGCCGTTCTGGACGGCTTCGCGGTAGCTGGAACGCGCATTGGGCGCCAGATGCGCCAACTGATCGAGAGTGATTTTCACAAGCATCGATAAATCCTCCAATAACGACAATGGATGGGACTCAGCTCAAACGACAAGTGGCGAGTATAGGACGACAGGAGAAAAAACGTAAACAAAATCATTCGCTTGTGAAACGCGTCCGACAGTGTCGCCGACGGCCGGCGCCAGCGGCGCGCCGACTGCCGCCAACTCGGGCCGGGCATCACGGCAACGAATACTGGCACAAGAAATGCCTCGTCAAGCGCCGCCAGCGCGACAGGCGCGTCCGGGACAGATCGCAGACGATGTGCAGGACACCGACGTCGTCGAGCGACTCATCGACCGAAAAGTGCAAGGATCTCGCCAAAGCAAGCATTGCCCGATTGTCCGCCAGCACATCGCCATGCATCTGCCGCAAGCCGCGTCGCGCCGCCTCGCGCAGCAGCGCCTTGAGCAACCGGCGGCCGATGCCCTGCCCTTGCCAATCGTCGCCCAGCAACAACGAAAACGACGCGCTGCGGCCATCGTCGTCCTGAACGAAACGGCCACCGCCAATCGGCCCTTGCTGCCCGCCATCGTCGTGAAGGACGACCAGCAGATACTCGCGCGACGGATCGATGGTCAGCAATTTGTGCACAGCGCTGCCCGAGAATTCGCTGACCGTGCCAAAAAAACGGTTGCGGCGCGTGTTCGGCGACAGCGCGTTGAGCCAGGCGCTGACGCGTTCGATGTCGCCTGGATGCAATGGCGGCACAGGCCGCATCTCGAGACGGCTGCCATCCAGCGCGCGCCAGCGGACGACCAGTTCTTTCATGAACGTAACGGAACAAAGGGATCGGGCGACATACTGCCGATTATGCGCGTTTCACGCCAAACTGCCGAATGGGAGAGCGCATTCCCGGCACTGCCAATCAGACGCTGATTCAGCGCACAACACATTTCCAGTCAACAAACCCGGCGCCACAACCCTCCGGCTGTCACATGGCTGCAACACTCGCCGGCTAAAGTGGCGGCATCTCAACTCGAGCGCGGCCAACGGACAGGGTTTTGTTCCTGCCTCGCGCAGTAAAAAAAGCCCTGTCCGTTGCCCTGCCCAGAGCGCAAGCCGGCGATGACATCCTTTCCGTCCAGGCGCGCCGAGATCGATGAGTCGCCGCGCGACTTTCATGCAATCACGACTGGAAATCATCATGTTCGATAGCAAATTCTTCCGCAGACCGCTGTGCAAAGTGAGCGGCTTCACTGCCGCATTGCTCGTTGCCGGCGTGGCTGGCGCCGCCGACATCACCGGCGCCGGCGCGACGTTTCCTTACGCCGTCTATACGCAATGGGCCGCGGCCTATAAAGCGGCGACGCAGAAGCAGGTCAATTATCAAGGCATCGGCTCCTCGGGCGGCATCAAGCAGATCAAGGCGCGCACGGTCGATTTCGGCGGTACCGACGCGCCGCTCAAGGAAGCGGATCTCCAGGCCAGCGGCCTGGTGCAGGTGCCGACGGTGATGGGCGGCGTGACACTGGTGGTCAATCTGCCGGGCATCGCTTCCGGCAAACTGAGACTCGACGGAACGACGGCAGCCGATATTTTCCGCGGCGCGGTCAAGCGCTGGAACGCGCCGGAAATCGCCCGGCAAAATCCGACACTGACTCTGCCCGATCTGGCGATCACCATCGCCCACCGTTCCGACGGTTCGGGAACCACCGCTGCGTTTGCCGATTATCTTGCCCGCCAGTCGACGGCTTTCCGCAGCGATGTCGGCGTCGGCACGACGGTCAATTGGCCGACCAACGCCGTCGGCGGCAAAGGCAACCCGGGTGTCGCCGCCAACGTGCAGAAGATCGTCGGCGCCATCGGTTATGTCGATATCGCCGACGCGTTGAAAAACCGCCTGCCCTTCGTCGCGCTGAAAAACCGGGCCGGCCAGTACATCGTGCCGTCGCAGGAAGCAGTCGAAGCCGCTGCCGTCGGCGCCAACTTCATGAGCAAAGGCATGGCGCCGGATCTGCTCGATCCGCCACAGGCCACCGCCTGGCCGATCACGACCGCGACGTATGTGCTTGCTTACGCCAAAGGTAGCAGCGCCGAAAGACAGCGGGGAGTGGTCGACTTCTTCTCCTGGTCGCTGAATAACGGCCAGAAAATGGCGCGTGACCTCGGTTTCGTGCCGCTGCCGCCGGCAGTGGTGAAGATGGTCGAAAGTGAATTGAAGCAAATCCGCTGAACACCGGTGAAAAAATGGTCATCAGCAGTGTCATTTCTCGCCTGCCCATGCGCGACAAGCCCTCGCGACAGGATCAAGCAGCGATGATCGACGACGTTTCCACGGTCGCGCCTGCGGTGGCCGCGGCAGGTCGGTCGGGCAATTTTCAGCGCCAGGATGCGCTGTTCCATCAATTGACGCGCTTGTTCGCGCTCATCGTTCTGGCTGCTCTCGCCGGCATTCTGCTCGCCTTGGGCCGCGAAGCATGGCCGGCTTTCAAGGAATTCGGCGTCGGTTTTTTGTGGAGTCGGGTCTGGAATGTGCCGGAGGAACAGTTCGGTGCGCTGAATGCGATTTACGGTACCTTGCTCACCTCGAGCATCGCCCTGCTCATCGCTGTGCCGATCAGTTTCGGCATCGCCCTCTTCCTCACCGAAACCTGTCCGGCGTGGCTGCGTCAACCGCTGGGAACGGCGATCGAGCTGCTGGCCGGCATTCCGTCGATCATCTATGGCATCTGGGGATTGTTCGTCTTTGCGCCGCTGTTCGCCAGGTACGCGCAGCCGCTCCTGCAAAGTATTTTCAGCGACTGGCCGCTGATCGGCGACTGGTTCGCCGGCCCGCCGATCGGTATCGGGCTGCTGACCGCCGGCATCGTGCTGGCGTTGATGATCATTCCCTTCATCGCGTCGGTGATGCGCGATGTTTTCGAAACGGTGCCGACGACGCTGAAGGAGTCCGCCTATGGTCTCGGCTGCACGACCTGGGAGGTGGTCACCCGCATCGTGCTGCCTTATACGCGCGTCGGCGTCATCGGCGGCATCATGCTCGGACTGGGGCGTGCGCTCGGTGAAACGATGGCCGTCACTTTCGTCATCGGCAACGCCAACCGCATCAGCGGCAGTCTGTTTGCGCCAGGCGCGTCGATCGCCTCCACGCTGGCCAACGAATTCGGTGAAGCGACGCCGGGTCTGCACCTGTCGGCGCTGTTCGCCCTCGGCCTGCTGCTTTTCGTCATCGCCCTGCTCGTGCTCGCCGTTTCGCGCTGGCTGATCCGGCGCAGCCGAGTGCAAGCGTGAGTCCGCAGCTGCTTTTTTCTGCCCAGGAACGATCATGAATCTTTATTCCCGACGCCGATGGCGCAACCGTTGCGGCATCGGCCTGTCGATGGCGGCGATGGCTTTCGGACTGCTGGCGCTGACCTGGATCATCTGGACGCTGCTGAGCAACGGTCTGTCGGCCTTGCGTGTCGAGCTGTTCGTGCAGGATACGCCGGCACCGGGCAGCGAAGGCGGCTTGCGCAATGCCATCGTCGGCAGCCTGCTGATCGTCGGGGTCAGCACCCTGATCGCGACGCCGATCGGCATCCTGGCCGGCATTTATCTGGCCGAATTCGGCAGTCAGTCGCGCCTGGCCAGCGTCACCCGGCTGGTCGTGGACATCATGCTGTCGGCGCCGTCGATCGTCATCGGTCTGTTCGTCTATGCGCTGGCGGTCGCTACGGTTGGCAGCTTTTCCGGCTGGGCCGGCTCGCTGGCCCTGGCGCTCATCGCCATGCCGGTCGTCGTGCGCACGACGGAAAACATGCTGCGCCTGGTTCCCGGCAGCTTGCGCGAGGCGGCTTTCGCACTGGGCGCGCCGCACTGGCAGGTGTCCTTGCATGTCAGTCTGCGCGCGGTGCGCGCCGGCGTCCTCACCGGCGTGCTGCTGGCGGTCGCCCGGGTGACCGGCGAAACGGCGCCTTTGCTATTTACCGCCTTGAACAACCAGTTTTTCAGTCTCGATCTGTCACAACCGATGGGCAATCTGCCCGTGGTGATTTACCAGTTCGCCCTCAGCCCTTACGACAGCTGGGTTCGGCTGGCCTGGGGCGGCGCGCTGCTGATCGCGCTGCTGGTGTTGACGATCAGCATCGGCGCGCGCTGGTTGTTCAAGAAATCGTGATCCCTTCCGGAGTTCTGTGATGTCCGCTTTGCCATTGTC
>WBZT01001751.1_pt1 | contig 15692 bp, 10 predicted proteins | sample 5204241 | NCBI WGS metagenome assembly WBZT01 (sample SAMN12344358, study PRJNA552823) | activated sludge metagenome | biome: Activated sludge suspended growth; feature: Nitrification reactor; material: Wastewater; isolation source: activated sludge from nitrification reactor of wastewater... | reverse complement strand
GCCTGAAGATCGTGGTCAACGACCGCGGCAACATCGGCTCGGCCGTCGGCAAAGGCATGGTCACTGGTTTCACTTTCGGACTGGTCGGCGCGAAAGTGGTGGATTCCTTTGCGATGACCGCCGAGTACACCCCGGCCAATGGCAAACCGCTGGTATCGAAAACTTACGAGCACGCCATCCACAGCACCGTGGGCGTACACTCCGCACCGGCGGGCTTGGAGCCAGTCGCCATGGAAGTGGCTTTTGATCAGATTATCGAGGACATGCTGCTGAATTTCCTGCGTGATCTGCAAAAGGAGAATCTTTTGTAACCGCCCGACGCAGCTGAACGAAACCGCAACCAGACGCCATGAATCCGGTAAAACCTGACCGCACGTTCGCACCGCGGCTCCGCCGGCCCGGCCGGTTGCTGCTCGCGCTGGGGCTCCTATTGGGGTGCACTGCCCCCGCCCCGCTGTCCACGCAGGATCCGGACCTGACCCAACACCCGCTGCTCAAGCGGCCCCCGGCTGAAACGGTGGCCGCCTCCGCCTCGCAGGCACGCCGCGCGGCGCTGGTGGCACTCGCGAATCTCAACTGCACCATGAGCGTGGAAGGGAGCCACTATTTGAAGGGCCAGTTCCGGGTGGGCGAAATCATCGAGGTCATCTTTCAGCCCGCGAAACCCGGCGAGTGCCAGATCTGGGTGGACACCCACCGCACCTACGTTGGCGGCGCGTGGCAAAAAGATCGCACGCAGGATTTCCTGCGCGAGTTCAGGAAAGCCATGCACCTGAATGTCGAGCCTTCCTCGTGAAGTCCCTCCGGCGCCGATTCAGATTTTGGAATTCGCCTTGCCAGTGCCCACCCGCCAAGGGATAGTTGCTTGGCTGCAACTGCTGCGCGGTTGGTGTTTTTCAAACACACGTTTCGCGGGGTCGTTGGGGGGGTGCTTTGGCACAAACCGGTCAAGCCACAAACCACATCCAAATGCCTGTTATGAAAACCGCGCTCTCCTGTCTCCACTCCGCCCGTCTCATCGCCCTGCTGGCCCTGGCCGCCGCGCCTGCTTCCGCGGCGCTCATCACCTGGAGCGGGGCGGGAGACGATGACAACCTCGCCACCCCGGGCAACTGGTTTGGTGATGTGGCACCGGTGGCCACCGATGACGTCGTGTTCACCGGCGCGACGCGGGTCACACCCATTTCCACTTCCCAGACGTTTCTGTCCATCACCTTCGATTCCAGCGCGAGCGCTTTCACCCTGAGCGGCGCGGCACTCGTGACGGGCACCACGACCCCGTCGGGCGGCAGCGTCACCAACGCCAGTTCGTTTCCGCAAACCTTCAATTGTGGCTTCCAGCCGCGCGTCGGCACGCTTCTGGCCAGTGGCGGGGACATCATTCTCAACGGCGGCTTCAACGTCGGCAATGGCGGCAATGGCACCGGCCGCAACATAACGGTGGACGGCGCCCAAAACGTGATCGTCAACACCGCATTGACGGGCACTGGCACCGATACCAGCGCGGGCGGCCAGCTCTTGAAGAACGGCAGCGGCTCGTTGTTCCTAAACGGCAGCAGCCCGTCGTGGAACGGCAAGATTACGATCAACGTGGGCGGCCTGGTCATCACCAACGCCAACGCGCTCGGCAGTTCCGCCGGGACGACGGTCATCAACAGCAGCGGCGGCGCCGGCATTCTCGATGGCCGGCTCGTGCTCAGCAACAACCTCACCCTCACGGAACGGTTCACGCTTGGCGCACGCCAGCAAGGCACGCTCAATTCCGCCCACATCATCAACGCGGCGGACATCAACACGCTCACCGGCACGAACACGCTCACAACCGGTGGCTCGCGCTACAATTTCCAGGCGGACGCGGGCAAATTGATCGTCGCCGGCGTCACCACCGCCGGCACATTGACCGGCACGCGCGAATTCCGCGTGGCCGGCGCGGCCGAAGGCGAACTGCGCGGTCCGATCCTCGGCGGTGGCGCGAGCATTCTCTTCTACTTGATCAAGGATGGTCCGGGACTCTGGACCCTCACGGGGACGAATTCGGTGAACGGCATCACACTCATCAGCGCCGGACAATTGGCGCTGGGACCCAATGGCAGTCTCGTGGGCAGCACCAATATCACCGTGGCGGCGGGCGCGACGCTTGATGTCTCGGCTGTTACCGGCGGCTACAAGCTCAATGCCAATCAAACGCTCGCCGGCGCCGGCACGGTGAATGGTAATGTCACCACGCTCGCCGGCAGCCAGCTGCGCCCGGGCGGCGCGGGCGCAGCCGGCACGCTGTCCTTTGCCAATCACCTCACCCTGAACGCAGGCACGACAAATTACTTCGAACTGGGCAACAGCACCACGCCCGGCGTGAGCAGCGACCTCATCAACGTCGTTGGCAATCTCGAACCCAACGGTGCTCCGATCGTTATCTCCTCCCTGAACACGCTGGTGGTGCCCGGCACCTACCGGCTGTTCAACTATTCCGGCGCGAAGACGACCAGCTTCGGTGCGGTGGTTGTGGCAGACGCTCGCTACACGGCCACCCTCGATGAATCCGTGTCCGGCCAGGTGAACGTAACTCTGAGCGGCACGAGCAGCGGCCTCACCTGGTCCGGCGGTGGCGCGAATAGCTGGGACGTCAACACCTCGACGAACTGGAATAACAACACGGAGAAGTTCTTCAACTCGGACGCCGCCAGCTTCAACAACGGCTCGGCCAGCAACACGGTAAATCTCGTCGGCTCGCTCTATCCGTCCACGGTGAGCGTGAATTCCGATTCGAACTACATCTTCGGCGGCGCGGGCAAACTCAGCGGCGCGACGGGGCTCAACAAGAGCGGCAGCGGCTCGCTCACGATCAGCAACGCCAACGATTTCACCGGCGTGGTGAACGTCACCGGCGGCACGCTGGTGGCCGCCAACGCCACCCTGCTGGGCGCGACCAATGGCGGCACGTTCATCTCTGGCGGTGGCACGCTGGACGTATTCAACAAGAACCTCGGTCTGGAGCCGATCACCATCGCGGGCGCGGGTGTGGGTGGCGCCGGCGCCATCGTCAACACCGCGGCTGAACAACAAAACGCCATCCGCTTCCTCACGCTCAACGGCGACGCCAGCATCGGCGGCGTCAACCGCTGGGACGTGCGCGGGGCCGGCGGCTCGGGCAGCTTTTCAGGCGCGCTTGATCTCGGCGGTTTCACGCTGAGCAAGACCGGCACGAACAAGATTTCCATCGTGGACTCGCTCGTGTTGAGCAACGGCAATTTCGTGATCTCCAACGGCACGCTCGCCTTCACCCGCTCGCAAGTCAGCGGCCCGGGCTTCATTGACCTCGGCACGAATGTGCTGCAACTCGAAAACTTCACGGCGGGCTACCTCGACAAGCCGCTGCTCTCCAGCGGCGGCCGGCTGCTGGTCACCGGGAATGCGTTCACCCTCGGCTCGGCGATCACCAATCTCACGGGACTCACGATTGACAATGCCGTCGGGCTGACGCTCACCAATGAATTCACCGGCGCCGGCAGTCTCACCAAGCTCGGCGTCGGCACGCTCACCTTCGAGCGGCCGGTCGGGCACACCGGCGCCACGGCCATCCAAGCCGGTGGCGTCGCGCTCGGCGCGGGTTCCTCACTGGCGGCGAGCACGCCGATCACGGTTGGCGCCAGCGCGACCCTCGACGTGACCGCGCTGCCTACCGGCCTCGTGCTCAACAGCGGCCAGACTCTCGGCGGCAGCGGTTCGGTGTACGGCAACATTACCGCCGGTCCGGGCACGGGCATCGTCCCCGGCACGAGTCCCGGCACGCTGGCGATTTCCGGCAACCTCGGCCTCGATTCTGTGAACAGCACCTTTGAATTGGGCGCCGATCCTTCCATTGCCGGGGCCAATGATTTGATCAGGGTCTCCGGCGACCTCACGCTCGCGGGCGTCTCCACCATCAAGATCATCCCGCTGGCCGCGCTTAACACGTCCAGCCCTTACACACTCTTCCAGTATGGCTCGTTCTCGGCGGGCAGCTTCGCAAACCTGAACGCCACCAGCGACTCGCGTTACAGCTTTACGGTTCTCGATCCGACAACGACGCCGGGCACCATTCAAGTTCAAGTCTCGGGCACGGGCGCGGCGGCAACGCTCGCTTGGCGCGGCAACGCTCCGGTCAACCCGACCTACTGGGACACCAAGACCACTGCCAACTGGTTCAACGGCGCCACGGCTGACCTGTTTTTCCTCGGCGATACAGCGGAGTTCGATGACAGCGCCGTCGGCACGAGCGTCAGTCTGATCGGCACGCTGCAACCCGCCGTCGTCCGGTTGAACAACAACGCGAAGACCTTCGCCATCGCCGGTGCGGGTTCATTGCTCGCCGGCAGCCTTGAAGTGAACGGCGCCGGCGCCACCACACTTGCCAACACCAGCAGCAACACTTTGATTAACGGCCTGTCCGTCAATAACGGCGCGCTGACAATCCGGAACACCGGTGCCAACACGCTCGGCGCCGTCACGCTCAACGGCGGTGCGCTCATCCTGACCAACACCGCGGGCAACACCTTTGCCTCCCTCACGCTCAATAACGGCGCGCTTACAGCCGCGAACGCCGCTGCGAACGCCTTCGGCACCGTCAATCTCACCGGGGGCAGCTTGCTGCTGGCCAACAGCGTCGCCAACACTTTCGCTTCCCTCACACTTGATGGCGGCACGCTGACCTTGAACCACCCGTTCAATCTCACGTTCGGCACCGCGATCACCGGCGGCAGCGGCACGCTGGCGAAGGACGGAACCAACCAGGTCACCTTGAGCGCCAACAACAGCGGCTTCAGCGGTGCCATTGCGGTGAATGCAGGCATCTTGCGCGCCGGCGTGGCGAACTCCCTCGGCAATGAATCCGGCGGCACGACCGTTGCCGCGGGCGCCACACTCGACGTAAACGCCATCAACCTCGGCAACGAACCCGTAACCGTGAGCGGCTCCGGCGTGAACGGCCTCGGGGCCATCGTCAACAACAGCGCCACGGCCCAGCAGAACGCGCTGCACAACGTGACGCTCGCCGGCCACACCGTCTTCGGCGGCGTCAACCGGTGGGACATCCGCACCAACGCCACCGGCCTGGCGGAGTTCTCCACTGGCGGCAACAGCTACAACCTGACGAAGGTCGGCGCAAATTACTTCCCGCTCGTCAGCGCCAATGTGGACGCGGCGCTCGGCGACGTTGACGTCCAGTCCGGCGGCTTTGGTTATGAGTTCTGGACTTCCGGGCTGGGCGATCCCACCAAGACTTTGAACGTCGCTTCCAACGCCTACTTTCTGATGTATGGCGCGCTGAACCCGCTGGACAAGCACATTCGCCTGCAAGGCGGCGCGCAGCTCCGTTCCCAGAACGCCTCCAACACGATTTTGGGCCCCGTCCTCCTGCCCGGCGGCCTGGCCAGCATCCTGACGGACGTCCATCTGACGTTGGCCAACGAAGTCAGCGGCGCCGGCAGTCTGGAAAAGAGCGGAACCAACACGCTTTATCTGAATTCCGCGAACACCTTCACCGGCACGCTGCTCGTCACCAACGGCGCGCTCACGGCCACCCACCCAGGCGCGCTCGGCGCAAATCGGTTGGTCACGGTGCGCTACGGCACCGTCACCGGTGGCTCGGGCACACGGCTGGGACTGGCCAGCAACATCGTCACGCCCGCGAATGTGGCGGCGCACTTCATCACCACCACGAACGGCGGCGACTTCCGCACCTCGCTCATCTCCGAGGCCGGCTCAAACGTCTGGACCGGCCCCGTCTGGCTGACCGGCGACGCGCTCGTGAATTTCAACGCGGGCCTCACCGCCGCGCTGGGCGTCACCGGGCCGCTGCTCGCCTCGAACAGTTTCACCGCCACCGCCTTCTTCCGCGGCGGCACGACGAACAGCTACATTGACTCGCAAATCAACCTGCCGCTCGCGGCGTTCAACATCACGGACAACAGCGCGTGGCGGTTAAACTCCCCCGGCAATATCTGGGCGCGCAGCGTGGTCGCCTACGGCCGTGTCATCCTGGGCGCCGACAACGCGCTCTGCCCTGCCGCGCCACTCACCCTTGGCCAGTCGGGCACGAGCACCGGCACGCTCGACCTCAACGGCCATTCGCAAGAGGTGCCTTCGCTCGCCACGCTCAACGGGCTGAACCACTTCATCGGCAGCAGCAGCACCACCGCTGATTCCACCTTCGTTTACAAGGGTGGCACGAACCTCAGTGTCTATGGCGCCGCCATCGTGGATAGTGTCGCTGGCGGCACGATGAAAGTCGCCGTGACGATCAAGTCCGGCACATTGCAGTTGAACGGCACGAACCTCTACACCGGCCCGACGCTCCTCGAAGGCGGGGTGCTCGGTGGCACCGGCTCGCTGTTGAGCGCCGTCACGGTCCAACCCGCCGGCACGCTCGCTCCGGGCGCGTCCATCGGCACGCTGACCGTCAGCAACGAGGTCACTTTGGGCGGAACGAACCTGATGGAAGTCTCGAAGACCGGCCCCACAATCACCAACGACCTGCTGCGCGGCGTCAGCACGCTCCACTACGGCGGCACGCTGCAACTGGCATTGAGCGGCGACGCCCTCGCCGCTGGCGACACGATCACGCTTTACGATGCGACCGCCTATCAGGGTGGTTTCAACGTCATCATCCCCGCCACACCGGGCGCGAACCTCGCGTGGGACACCAGCGCTCTTACCACCACCGGCACCTTGCAAGTCGTGCCCAAAGCCGCGCCGACGATTTCCGCGTTGGGCTTGCTGGGCGACGGCAACTTCAGCCTCACCCTCGACGCCACGCTCGGCCAGCCGTACAGCATCCGCACCAGCACGAACGTCGGCGCGCCGATTCTGGAATGGTCGCTCCTTACGAACGGAACGATTCCCAGTGTGCCGTTCCTGTTCAACGACCTCACCGCGACGAACCACCCGCAGCGTTACTACATCATCTCGACGCCCTGAGGCCGTCGCGTGACCAGCCCGCACAATCGCCGGAAGTCAGGCTTCTGACTTCCGGCTTGCAGCGCCGATTTCCAACTCGGCGCTTTTTTGCCGGCTGAACCGACTCGCGAGTGTGTCGATCTGGTCAAAATGCCAGCGCGCTCCAAAACCGCATTGCCGCCCGCCGGCCCTTCAGCTAGAACCCGGTCATGTCAAGTTTGCCAGCCTTGAGCCGGACGTTGCTGTTGAGCTTCACCAGTTTGATCACGGCGGGCGAGGTCAAAGCCGGTTCGCCTGCCACGGAGGCCGCCCCCTATCTCGCCGCCGTGCGCCAGTTCGCCGACCAGGTGCTCGCCCACGGTCGCGATGTTTACGGCCAGCCCACGCCGCTGTTCGTGGACGGCCTCAACGTGGACACGCGCGAACCAGTGAAGTGGAAATGGGCCGACGGCCGGGAATGGGTGCTGTGCAATCTCGCCAATCAGCAGGGCCTGTTTCGCACGCTGGACGGACTGACGCGCCTGACCGGTGAACCGCGTTACAAGGATGCCGCACTCGCCGCCACGCGCTACGCGTTCGATCATTTGCGCTACGGCACGCAGCACCACGGCGGCTTGCTGGCCTGGGGCGGGCATCTCGCCTACAACGCCACCGATGATGTGCTCGCCGGCAATCCGGGCGGCACCGGCCGCATTCACGAACTGAAATGTTTCTTCCCCCACTACGCCTTGATGTGGGAAGCCAATCCCCAAGCCACACGGGAACAGATCGAGAACTCCTGGAACGGACACGTCCTCGATTGGGCGACGCTCGATTTCAACCGGCATGGCAGCCCGGAAAAGCGTGGTCGGCTTTGGGCCAACCCCTATCGCGGCGGCGAGGTGTTTTTCTGGGGCCGGGGGCTGACCTTTCACAATGCGGGCAGCGATTTCTACTACGCCGCCGGCTGGCTGACGAAGTTCACGGCCAACCCGGAGCCGCTTATGTGGGCGAAACGGCTTTCCCAGCGTTACGTCGAGACGCGCGATCCCAAGACCGGCCTGGAAGGCTACCAATTCAGCCAGTGCGCCTCGGCGTGGTGCGATGACGTCGGCAACATCCGCGGCGACCGGGCACAGTATCAGTTTGGGGACGACTTCAAAGGTCATCGCGTGGTCGAAGGCACGCTGTTTCCCTGTTACGGCAATACGCCACAGATCGAGCCGCAAGTGGGCCGCCTGCTCCTGGGCGAAGCGCTGGGCGAACCCGGCCGCGATTTCATCCGTCAGGCGGTCGAAACGCTGACGGCCTGGGGTAAATCAGCCTATCGCGCGAAGGACAACAGTTTCATCCCCATGCTGACCGACGGCACGAGCATGGAAGGCTACGTGTGCAAAAAGGACGGATACTTCGGTCCAAAGGGGAACGTGCTGCGCGCCGGGCATCCGCGGGCGGAACATCTCTGGGTTTACGCGCTCGCCTTCCGGCTCTCTGGTGACCCTTACTTGTGGGAGATGGCGCGGAACATTGCCCAAGGCAATGGCTGGGGCGACCTTGGCGAATCACCCCAGGCCACTCCCAAGCTGCGCCCGCCGGAGGATGCGTCCGACCCGCGCGCGCTGTTTGCGCTGCTGGAACTGCACCGCGCCACAGGGCAGGCTGCGTTTCTGGCAAGCGCCCAAATCATCGGCGCAAACATTTTGAAACAACGCGTCCACAATGGCTGGTTCGTGCCAAGTCAGCGGCACATTTTCTGTCGCATGGCCAATGATGAATCCCAGGCCCTGCTGCACCTGGCCGCCGCGTTACTGGGCCAGCCAGCCGCCGCGCCCGCGTTCACGGGCGCCCAGCCGTTCTTCCACGCCGAGTACGGCACGTCCACCGGCCGTGTCTATGACTCGGCTGACATTTACGGCAAAACGCGCTGACAACACCGCTCACTGCGAGCGGATTCAACTCGCACCGCTTGCGGACGAGAGCACCTCGGATGCCCGCTTGCACCGCAACCGATCCTGTCGCGGGTCGCGCCGGACTCGTCGGCACACAGAACATCGGCAACAACCCATCGCGCGTCGGCGGACGCGACCACATCGCGAAAGACGGAACGATTGTGGAAACCGTGGACAATCAGCCGTGGTCGGGCGAAGCCAAGGTTCACGTTTCGATTGCCAAGTGGGTGAAGACGCAAGACGCAACGCTGCTTCCGAAAACGCGCAAACTTTGGTTTAAGGCCGCACCAACGTCAGGCGCAAAGAAGCTCCGCAAACGCAGCGGCCCGGCAGTCGCAGCTTACGAACTCGATTGCCGGGAGTGTTACCAAATCAGTTCCGCTCTTTCTGATCAAACCGATGTCAGCGCCGCACAAGCATTGCTTTGTAACACCGAGCCACAGCGATGCTTCAACGGCCAAATGGTCGGACACGAAGGATTGCTGCTGACGCAGGAGCAACACTCTTCGCTTGTCAGCAAAGATCCAAAATCTGTGGACGTGACGTTTCCGTATCTCAAAGGCGTTGATGCGCTGACAGAGTTGAGCCGCGATCGCTATGTCATAGACTTTGAACAAAGAAACCAACTCGACGCGGCTGCTTTTCCCGCTGCATTCGATTGGGTCAAGACGCACGTCCTTCCAGACCGTGAACGCAAAGCCAAAGAGGGAATGGACAAAGACGGCAAGATGCGTCCGCATCACAAAGCATTTCTTTCGCGATGGTGGCAACTTTCGTTTGGCCGGCCCGAAATGCTTTCCGTTATCAAGCCGTTGCCGCGTTTCCTTGCGTGCGTTTACGTCACGAAGCGCCCAATCTTCATGTTCGTTTCCTCCGCCATTCGGCCCAGCAATCTCATCCAAGTTTTCGGTTTTGCGGATGATTACAGTTTTGGGGGTTCTTCAATTGCACGCGCACTTGCTTGGTTCATCACCAAGTGCGGCAAGTTGAAATCAGATTTTCGTTACAGCGCCGAATCCGTTTTCGACACGTTCCCGTGACCGCAGTTTGATGCTTCGCCTAGCGCCGCTAGGCGCGACATCGTTGTAGAAACCCCCGGACAAAAACGTCCTAGCTCCGTAGGAGCGACATCATCGGACTATGCCGCTCCTGACGGAGCTAAACCCAAATCCACGACGCCCAACTACAAAGATGCCGCCCCTGACGGGGCTGCGGCCAAACACGCCGCGTTGTCCCGCGACGCCATCGCGAAGATTGACGCCGCGGCCACCGCCGCGCGGGAGGTGCGTCACGTGCGCGCCGAGGCGTTGCGAAATCTGAAAGGCGGCCTGCGCGCCCTCCATCGCACGCTCGAATTGCCCGGCGCGAATCCGCTCAAGGACGCCCACGCCGCGCTGGACGCCGCCGTCCTCGCCGCCTACGGCTTCAGCGCCAAGAAGGATTTGCTCGCCCAGCTCCTCGCCCTGAACCTCGAAGTCGCTGCGAACATCGCGCAAGGTTCACCTGTCACCGCTCCTGGGGTGCCGAAGAATTATCCCGAGCCGAAGAGATTGCTGACGACCGATTGCGTCGAAGCGCCCGGGCGCGTGGAATTTCTGCCTACGCGGCCCCGCCGCCCGCACCTACACACCCGAGTGCCACACCGGCACAAGCCTACGGCGACGCAGCGCACTATTTTTCAGCCAAAGAGGAAGGCCCGCCGTATCGCATCAAAAAGTAAGACCCCGGAGGCCATCACTGACCTCCGGGGCTGAATCTCGCCGCGGCAGTCGCCAAACCGCCACCGGCTCTTCGATCAGTGGCGACCTTTCGTGACGCCGCCACGATGAATTACCGCCGCGCCTTGGGTAGCGCACTCGTGCCGGCATACACGGCGTTCTTGCCGAGCAACTGTTCGATGCGCAGGAGCTGGTTGTATTTGGCCAGCCGATCGGAGCGGCTGAGCGAACCGGTCTTGATCTGACCGCAGTTGGTCGCCACGGCGATGTCCGCGATGGTGGCATCTTCGGTTTCACCGGAGCGATGCGACAAAACGGCGGTGTAGGCGTTGGTTTGCGCGAGTTCGACGGCGTCGAGCGTCTCGGTGAGTGAACCAATCTGATTCACCTTCACGAGGATCGAGTTGGCCGTGCCAGTCTCAATGCCCTTCTGGAGGAACTTCACGTTCGTCACGAAGAGATCGTCGCCGACGAGTTGAACCTTGTCGCCGATCTTCTCGGTAAGCAGCTTCCAGTGTTTCCAATCGCCTTCCGCGCAACCGTCTTCAATGCTGACGATCGGGTACTTCGCACAGAGCTTGGCGTAGAAGTCCACGAGTTCCGCGCCACTGATGGTTTTGCCCGTGCTCTTCTTAAAGGTGTAGGTGCCGTCGTGGTTGTAAAACTCGGACGACGCGACATCGAGCGCGAGATAGATTTCCTTGCCGGCCTTGTAACCGGCGTTCTTGGTGGCTTCGAGAATTGATTCAAGGGCGTCCTCCACGCTGTCGAGTTTGGGTGCGAACCCGCCTTCGTCACCAACAGCGGTGCTGAGGCCGCGCTTCTTGAGGACGCTTTTGAGGGCGTGGAAAATTTCCGTGATGGCGCGCAGGCCCTCGCTGAACGTCGGCAGGCCGTGCGGCTGGATCATGAATTCCTGGAAATCAATCGGCGCGTCCGAGTGCGCGCCGCCATTGATGACGTTGGCCATGGGAACGGGGAGGACCTTGGCATTCGGCCCACCGATGTATTTGTAGAGCGGCTGGCCGAGGCATTTGGCGGCGGCCTGAGCGTTGGCCAGCGAGACGGCGAGAATGGCGTTCGCGCCGAGCTTGGACTTCGTTTCCGTGCCATCGAGCTTGAGCATGGTCGCGTCAACGGTGAGTTGATCGAGCGCATCCACACCGCGCAGCGCGGCGGCGATCTTGGTGTTGGCGTTGGCCACGGCTTTGCTCACGCCCTTGCCGAGATAACGTTTCTTGTCGCCGTCGCGAAGTTCCACGGCTTCATGTTCGCCCGTGCTCGCGCCCGAGGGCACAGCGGCGCGGCCGGTGGTGCCGCATTCCAAAGTGACGTCCACCTCGACGGTGGGATTACCGCGCGAATCGAGAATCTCGCGCGCCTGGATATTTTGAATCTTGGTCATAGTTCAGTTGCGTTGGGAACTCGGCTTGGGGAACGCGGGTTCGGTTGCCTCCCTTGAATTCCAAATCCTCAAGGCGCGGGCATGATAATCCGTCGGTGGCTGCCGCCAAGTATTTTCAGCGGTGACAACCCGGGCGCACTACGTCAAGCTGCCAGCGTCAAGCCATGATGACTTACCTTTGGATCGCCTTGGGCGGCGCTCTGGGCAGCGCGAGCCGCTTCTGGCTCAATGGCGTCGTTTCGCAACGCTTCGACACGTTTCCCGCCGGCACGTTGGCGATCAACGTGGTCGGGTCGTTCGTCATCGGCGTGTTCGGAGCGCTGACATTGCCGGAGGGCAAGATGAGTTCTGAGGGCCGCGCGTTGGCGACGCAGTTCGTGATGATCGGCTGGTGCGGCGGGTTCACGACGTTTTCATCGTTCAGTCTCCAGACCCTCAACCTGCTGCGCGAACGCGAATGGCTTTACGCCGGCGGCAACGTCTTGTTCTCCGTGGTGCTGTGTTTGGCTGCGACGTGGCTCGGTTATTGGTGCGGCCTGGCGTTCAACGCAATGAAAGGAAGCTGACATGCAATTACCTCACGAAGCTCGCCTGCTGCGGACTTTCATCGGCGAGAACGACCGCTGGGAGCACCGGCCGCTCTACGAAGCCATCGTGATCAAGGCGCGCGCGGCGCACCTGGCGGGCGCCACGGTATTGCGCGGGCCGATGGGTTTTGGCAAATCCAGCCGCCTTCACACCGCGAAAATTCTACGGCTCTCGCTGGACCTGCCGCTGGTAATTGAAATTGTGGATGCGGAGGAAAAGATCAACGCGTTCCTGCCGCAACTGGAGCAAATGGTCACCGACGGGCTGATCACCCTCGAAGCGGTCAAGGTGATCGAGTATCGCGGCGTGGCCAAACCGGAGTGATCGGTGGCCAATTCGAGCGGCCTGCGGCAGCTGAGGGCCTCCGCACTATTCCGCCAGCAGGCGCCAGAAAGTGGGCGACTGCGCCGGCAACGGCAGGATCACCGACTGCGGATCGTTGGTGAGCGAGAGACTTTGCAGCGTCTGCCAATTCGTCGAACTGAGGTTGGTGGATTGCTGCACTGAATGCGTGCGACCAACTTCACCGCTCACGGTGAGAACCAAGTGATCAAGAATGCGCGACAATCCGAGCGTTGGCCGGCGCGGCGGCGGAGCCACTAGATCGTCGCTCAAGTCGGGAATGCCGTTGTGATTCGCGTCGTTGGTATCCGTGATGGACAAGGCCCAATTTTGGTACGCGCTGCCGGAATCCTGCAGGTTGCCGCGATAGACGTTCGCCGCCGCGTCCCGCACCAATTCCACGGAGCCAAAAGTGAAAACTTCCAGTTGGTTCGTCCAATCGCCGCCCGAAAGCAGGAGTTGGTTGAAGCGGTTGGTATCCGACCGGGAAAGTTGGATCGGTCCTTCGAGCACCGCAGCGGTCCCTCCGTCCATGACCAGATGGATGTTGCCGGTGACGCCATCCGCGTTGCGAGCGTAGGTCAGATTACCGGTGTAGCGGACCAACTCGAAGGTGTGATTGTACGGGCCGAGCTGTCCGAGGATCGGATCGTTCATGCGCAACTGGAGCGAGCCTTGCGTGGCGCCCGCCGCGCGCGTCCATTGCAAGGTCAACAAGCCGTACCCGGGCGACCAGATGATGCCATACTTGCCGCCGGTGGTTGCGGAAACCTCCCGCGCGGGATCGAAGAAATCCGGGATACCATCGCTGTTGGAATCCCCTGACGGCAGGTCCAGTTGGGCGGAAGTTGTGGACGCGAACAGCGATGGGTCGAGCATCACCAAGTAGGTGCGATGGCTGTAAGCGGCGGGCGGCCCGAGCGGCGCGACCTCGCCGTTGGCCTGCCACGGGTCCTCGGTATAAAAGCTGGAAAAGCTGATGGACCAAGTCAGCCCGAAGCCGCACGAGCAGTTACCAGGATTTACGCGGAGCGAGTAGTTGTCCATCTGCACTTGGGCGGTGCCGGCCGTGAGAGTAATAACCGGCATCTGGATCAGAACGAAACCGAACCAAGCTTTGAGCAGTGTCGCTTTCATAAGCCCTGACTAGGCCAAAGATTTCACCTACAAAACTAAGCCGAAGCAACGGTTCCTCCGCCAGGCTCTGAGAGGTGTTTCCACCGGTTGCCATGAATCGGCCCGGCAAGCCCAACGCTAATACGCCAGCTTCGCCAAGTAAAGCAGGCGTTAGGAATGAAATCCCAGGGACCGCAGCCGGGTGACTGGCATTTTTCGTAACGAATTTGCTAAATCTTGGATTAACCGCACCTCGGGCCTGTGCTAGAAACATAATCGTAATCAATCAGCAATCAGAACAGGTTCAATGAAAACCATTATGCGCTACAACCTGCAACGCTTCCTGCTCGCTTCCGCAACGACAATCGCCTTGTTCGCCGCGACGAACGGGCGTGCCAACTTGCTAGCCTATGAGGGTTGGGATTATACCGCCGGTGGAACTTTTGTCGGTGGAAATGGCGGTCTCGGATGGAATGCGGGGTGGATAGCAAACGGCAGCGCAAACAGCGGCAACATAATCGCCTTGTCCGGCAGCCTCACCTACAATGACGGTTTCGGTAATACACTCGCCGTCAGCGGCAATCGTGGTTTTATCACTGCCGATGGTTCGGCCACCGGCGACAACATCGTTGGCGGAACTGCGGCGCAATCCACGCCTGGGCGAGCGCTAAGCTTCTCTCGGGGTACGAGCGGGCTAACGGAGTCAACTTGGATCAGCTTGCTTGCGTTGCGCACCGGCATTCCGAACCCAACGCCAGGGGCGGCCCCGAACGACTACCTTTACGGTCGCGCGACACAACCGGCGGGTTTTTTTTACAATGCTACACCTACATCCACCACGGTGGGTAACGAGCACTTGGTCGTTGGACGCGCCACGCAGAGCACTGAAACCACGCATCCTGAGTGGGCGAACGACACATGGGCATTGGTTCAGCAAGGAACCGCCCTCGCATCCAAGGTATCGAATGTCAACATGGCGGCACCGCCGGCAGATTTCCTTCTGATTCGGATTGACCACATCGGCAGCACCGTCAATGACGCGGCCAATGCGGACACCGCGCGTCTTTGGATTAATCCCCGGCTGGACGTGGTGCCTTCTGATGCGTCAGCTGATGTAGTGTTCAACGCCAGTGAATACGCGGCCGGAGGCGCGGCACCGGCCAACACAACACGTGATTTCATCTTCAATCGAATTCGTTTGTTTGCAGGTAACGCGCAAACTACTCCGTCCGGCCGCAGTTACGGTTCAGTTGAAATGGACGAGTTGCGGATTGGCGAAACCTTCGCTGACGTCACTCCAATCCCGGAACCATCTGTCGCAGTTTTCAGCGGTCTGGCAGTGCTCATGTTGTTTCGGCGGCGCAAATAATCGACCCCGGCAATCTTTCAAACGGCGGACATTTGTCCGCCGTTTTTTTCTTTGGTGAACACGTCGCCACCCTCATGCTGCGGATCATGACACCCGGCGAAAGCCAATCGCCTGCTTCGACACTGCTTGAAAAGACGTCCGCCATTTTGGTGACTCCGCGAAGACTGGCTGTTTTGTTGGGCTTGTTGACTTTTTGTTTGTTCTCCCCGGCACTCCGCTGCGGCTTCGTTGATTACGACGACGGCATTTATGTCGTGGAGAATGGACAAGTTTTGAAGGGCTTAACCGGCGAG
>WBZT01001747.1_pt1 | contig 15711 bp, 11 predicted proteins | sample 5204241 | NCBI WGS metagenome assembly WBZT01 (sample SAMN12344358, study PRJNA552823) | activated sludge metagenome | biome: Activated sludge suspended growth; feature: Nitrification reactor; material: Wastewater; isolation source: activated sludge from nitrification reactor of wastewater... | reverse complement strand
CAACGCGATCGTCTCCTCTGGCATCGTCCCCTCCGGTGATCAAAAGGGGACATTTCTAAACTGCACAAAGGGGACATTACTACTTTGGGCTAACAGGCAAATTAGCGCTACCTCGGCAGGCTCCACGACTCGGAAAGCGCGCGGCAACTTACCCACCAGCAAGTCCCGTGCTCAGGATCAGGCTTCTTGAGCTGTTAGATCAGCAAGCTTCTGCTTGAACAAAAAGTTGCCTCACCACCCTGCCACCCTTCAGTGAGACGGCGCTAGGCCCGGCTAGGCGAGCCGTTGCTTCACAGCTGGTTTTGCATGATGAGGAACCAGGGACGCCGGGGCACCTCCTGCAGGTGGCCCGCGCCGTCGAGTTCCAGCGTACTCTTGGACACGGAATTGCGGACGTTACCGCCAATGACCTCCAGGGTCTGGTCTTGCTTCCCGACCACGAGATCGCAATGGAGGTTGGCCCCCTTGAGGGCCTCAGGACTGGTGTAGCCATTGAAGGTGGCAAGGTGATAAGGGCCGCGGGAGGAGCAGATCAGATCACCGGGGTTCGGGCTGTAGTCCGCAACCCGCCGGGGGACGAAGTAGCGCCCGGGGTAGTCAGACTGATCGATGAGGCGCGCGAGATAGACCCAGTGGGCCGAAGCCGGGGGAAACTGACTCTCAGGTACACCCACCTCCTGCATGACCCAGGTCAGAAAGGCGGCGGACCAGGGCTGCTGGCAATCCCTGCCATCCAGCCTGGGCTTTCCCGCCGCGCGCCAGTAGTCGTTGATCCGGCCGCTATAGGGTCCATCGTCGTCCTCCCAGGCCCCGACATGCGGGATACTCTCCTCGCCGCCTTTGAAGACCAGGGTCTGACGTCCGAAGAAGTCCCACTCCTGGTTCGCACGGGTGATGATAGCCTGTTTGACGCCTGGGTTAGGCCCCGGTGGGGGACCAATAGGCCGTCCCGCCCAAGTCTTAGGGCCTTCTGGGGGGGCCGTCGCACAGCCGATGAGGGCGAGACAGAGCAGGAGGCCGGTGACGAACCTGGGTGTTGTCGCCCAGGATGCGGGAACAGGTCCCGGCATGGCCAGGGCGGGGAGTTGCGTGGGCACGGCATCGTCTCCTAGACGGGGCGAAAGGGTGGGTGGGCATCCGGCCGACCGCAAAGCACACGGGATACGCGGCCGCCGGTTGGCGTGGGGCTGATTTACAGGGACCAGGAAGGGCCCGGCTATCATCGCGGCGGCCTGCGGGTCTCGCGGAACCAGGGACGGTACTCCTCCATCCGCTTCCGTTGTTCCGCGGGTGCTTGGCGGCGGCAGGTGGCATAGTCCTGGGTCCCAGGGGATGCCCCCCACCGCCGCTCCACGCAGTCGTTGGGGTTATATCCCATCTCCAGCCCATCCTTGCGGGCGTAGATGTCGGCCAGGCTGAGACGCCAGGGGCTGCCGTCACTCCGCCTATAGGTGACGAAGCGCTCATGGAGGCGCCGGGCATGCAGGCGCTCGATGCGGGCGGCGGCCGTGGCCGGGCTCTCGCCGCGCAGGACATAGAGTTCCGGATAGCGACGGATCCGCTCGGGCAGCCCGGCGAGGACCTTCAGGGCGATCAGCAGGCGCATGTCCCGGGAGGGGGTGGCGTAATCCTCCCAGGGCCCTGTGGTCTCGAAGATGGCCGGGCCGCTGGGCATGGGAACCTGGGTCCCGGGATGGGCACGCAGGTAGGTCTCGCCATTTTCCACCGAGGTGATCCGGGTTTCGATCTGTTCCATCAGTGCTGCCAGGGTAGCATCATAGGCGGCCTCTGGGTCCAGTCCCCTGGGATTGATGAGGCGCTCCATGCGGGCATAGAAGTCCTCCGGCGACAGGTTGGCCTGCCCCGCCGAATAGGGGGGGGTGCCGTCACGGCCATCCAAGTCGCCATTGGGCCGCAGGGGCGTCCCGGGGCCGCGGGCCACCAACGGGCGGTGGGCCTTGAACCCAGGACCCGCGCTAGGCGTCTCGGCAAAAAGGAAGGTCCCTTCCCAGAAGCGCTTGCGGCTGACCGAGTTGTCCGGCTGGGCGTCCACCGCGAGCAGGAGCCCACTGTGTCTGGCGGTCTGGGGAACCCACTTGACCAGAATCAGGGTGTGGCCATAGGGGTCCGCATAGAGAGTACCAGGCCAGAGAGCCGCGCGTTCCAGGGGGACGGGGTAGAAGTCCGTGGCCTCATCCCGCAAGGCCGTGCGTCCGCTACCGGAGTGAACCTTGTCCATGAGCCGCCGGCTAACCTCCCGGAAGGTTCCGGCCGGTGCTGGAAGGCCGACAAAGGCACGGTCGATGATCGGGGCCTCGCAGCGGGGCGGGTTGTCACGGCTGCCGCGGCTGCAGGAACGGTAGGCGATAGGCAAGCCCAGCTTCCAGGCAAAGTAGGCATGGAGGAAATAGGACAGGTCCGCGCAGTCTGGCTCGGCAGGCAGGCGCCTATCCTCCCCCTTGCCCAAATAGTCATAGAGAAAGTTGCGCCCGGGGTCGGCCAGCACAGGGGCCAGCGATGGGAAGCTCAGAGACTCATCCGGCGGCGCATCGAAAAGGCGTTCGATCCAGGCCGCATAAAGGGCCTGGGCCGCCAGGTCCCACTCGCCGCTGTCCCGATCCCCGGCACCGCCACCGACCTGGACCTCGGTACAGGCCAGCACCCGGCCACCGCGCGTCGCCTCGATCCGGTATGTCCCATACTTCGGTTCGATGAGATTCCCGAGGAGGTTCCAGGGCGGGCCGCCGCCCCGGGAAGTCCGCAGGCTGGTCCGACGCCCATCCGGGCCCGTGATCTGGACTTGATCAAGGTCACCGCTGGTAGCGACCGCCAGAACCGCCAGTGGCTCCCCAGGCTGCGGTTGCAAGGGGGCGGTCCAGACCCAGGCCTGGTCCCCCTGCCGACAGGAGGACGCGGCCATGGCGTTAGCCGGAGAGATCAGACCCACCGCCAACAGGCCCGCGGCCATCAGGGTAAGGAAGACGCAACGCGCAATCATAAAAACCTCTCAAACCGAACCCGGGCTCGCGGGAGTGTAGCGCGATAGCAGTCCTTTTCGCGACTGAGGTGCCTGAGGGGCCAGGGGACTAAGCCCAGGGAGCGCCCCAAGGGGCGCGGACATACCCAAGACATGATCCACATCGAGGTCTGCCCCCCCTCAAGGCGCACCATGAAGGCGGCGTAAGCCGCCCAACATCGCATCAGTCGTCCTTGAGTTCCTTATCCACGATGGCCGCCACCACCAAATCGCCCCAGACATTGAGGGCGGTGATGGGATAGTCGAAGAAGCGATCCACCACCAGGTACAGGGCCAGGTAGGTCGGGGGCAGGCCAAGCAGATCGAGCATGAAGGCCATCATGGCGATGCCGCCCCCGGGAATGCCAGCGGTGCCGGCGGAGGAGGCCATGGTCAGCAGGACAATGAAAACCGTCTGCCAGGGACTCAGATCGGCGCCCGCCAATTGCGACATGAAGATCAGCATTATGGATTGGTAGAGAGCCGAGCCGTGCATATTCAGCGTGGCCCCCAGGGGCAGGGTCAGGCTGGTGATCCGCTCACTGACCCCGAAGGTCTCCAGGGCGCGCTTGGAGATGGGGTAGGTAGCACTACTGGAGGCCGTGGACAGCGCGGTGAGTAGAGGCTCCCGGCATGCCGTTACCAGTGACCAGGGAGGACGCCGGGTTCGAGCGCGATACAGGGCGGGCATGACCACAGCGCCGTGCAGGACGGCGGCCAGGGCCACGGCCCAGACGAAGGCGCGGAGTTGGAAGACCCCGGCCCAGTCCATGGTGGCGAGGCTGGCATAGACCAGGCCGAAGATCCCGATGGGCGCGAGGGCCAGGACCCCATTCAGGGTCTGCATCAGCAGGGCGTCCAGGGCCTGGGCACCGCCGACCAGCCTGGTCCTGTGGTGCTTGACGAGGCGGCGGGAGGCGGCGGCCGCGATCACGGCGACAAAGACGATGTGCAGGACGTTGCCCGCGGCGAGGGAGGCGAAGAGATTACTGGGGATGAAGTTATCCACCAGCCGATCCAGGCTGAAGCCGGACGCACTCGGGTTTGCCTGCTGCAGGTTCAGCAGGCCGGCAGGGACGTCGCGGGAAAAGGCCAGACCGAGCAGGGTCCCGATGGTGGCGGCCGCCGCGGAGGTGGCGAGGTAGTAAAGGAAGGTGCGGCCACCGATGCGTCGCAGATTGTCCCCACCGGCCAGGGAGGCATAGATGGAGACCAGGATCAGGGGCAGGATCAGGAGTTTGAGGATGGAGATGAAGATCTGTCCGAGCCAGGCGACATAGGGGCCCCCGGCCGGTAGGAAGAGGGCCAAAGCGATGCCCAGCAGGAGCCCACCGGGGATGGAGTAGAGATGACGCAGGGGCATGGCAGATACCGAAATGGTTTAGGTCAGGCTGCAACCTAACCGGGGCAGTTGTGGCTCGTCCGCGCGGCCAGCCTGGCGCCAGTGCCCGGCTTACCAGCCGAGGCGCCGCCGGTTGCGGTCCACTTCGTCCTGGTCGCTGTAGTAGGTCTTGCGGCCACCACAGTCGATGTAGCGCTCATGGCCTTTGCCGGCAATCAGGGCCACCCAGGGTTCATCCGCGGGGCGGCTGGCCAGCAGGTCGAAAAGGCGGGCGATGGCCCCTGGACGATCCACCACCACCTCCGGGACCTGACCCGGTATGCCGGTCAGGATGTCCGCGATGATCCGCTCGGGGTCCTCAGTGCGGGGGTTGTCCGAGGTCACGATGATGTGATCGGAGTGGCGCGCCACCGCGGCCCCCATGAGGGGGCGCTTAACCTGATCGCGATCCCCGCCGCAGCCGAACAGGGTCACGACCCTGGCGCCGGGGAAGGCGGCACGGATGGCGGTCAGGATGGTTTCCAGGGCGTCCGGCGTATGGGCGAAGTCGATAACCAGGGTCCGGTTGCCGATTACCTGGCATTCGAAGCGGCCGTCCACCGGCTTCAGGCTCCGCCAGTAAGGGCGCTCCCCCGGGCCCAGAACGCCATCCGCCAGGGCCACGGCCAGGGCGTAGTTGGCGCGATTGTGCTCCAGGGCCAGGAAGGGCTTGGCGGCGATGGCCTCCGGACCCAGGGCTGCGGGAGCCAGGATTTCGATTGGGACCCGAGGCTCGCCCTGTGCCCGCAGGCGATTGGCAACCGCGGGGCTGGAGCAGAAGAGGCGCCCCCCCGCCTGGATCAAATCAAGGATGCGGGCCTTGGCGGCAAAGTACGACGCCTCGTCACGATGGTAATCCAAATGATCCTGAGAGAAGTTGGTCCAGCCGGCGTTCTGCAATGGGATACCCTGGGCTCGCCCCTGGTCTAGGGCATGGCTGCTGAGCTCCATGGCCACCACATCACACCCTCCCTGCTCCGCGTGTAGTAACCGGCGCAATTCGATCAGGGGCGGGGAGGTGAAGCCGGTCTCCGCGAGGAGTTGGCCGTTGCGGGAGACACCCAGGGTGCCGATGGTCAGGATCCCCTGTCCCTGGGCCGCGAGCATGGACTCCAGGTATTTGACGGTAGTGGTCTTACCGTTGGTCCCGGTGACGCCCAGGAAGCATGGGGAGCCCGGAGCCAGCGGGTAGACCAGGTCGCAAAAGCGCCGCACCGTCTCGGCCCAGTCCCCGGGTCGGGTGACGTAGATCTGCTTACCCGGCAGGGCAGCGAAGCAGTCGAACATCTGGTTGGTGACCAGGGCCGCACAGGGGCTTGCCGCCAGATAGCGCTCTAGGATCTCCCTGTCGCTCCTGCCGTCCGCAAAGCGCTGGAAGAAGAGGATAGAGCCCGGGTCGCAAGCGTCCGCGCGCCACTGGATGTTGGTCAGGGTCGCGGGGCAGGCCGACTCGCGCCGCCAGGCGAAGTCGCAAGTCTCAAGCAGGTGGGATAGGAGGTCAGAGGGCATGGCTGTCCGGTGTGATTCGCTGAGGCGATACTATAACAAGCCATGCCGGCCACGCCTGGGCATGGCGTATCAACAGGCGCAAAAAACCCACTTCGAAGCCATAGCCAACATCTGAGAATGTTCAGGCACCTATGATCTTAAGCGGACATCGTTGTTCAGGTTGTTTAAAAATAACAAGCGAGAACCAGAAAAAAGCCGGAGTACAGCAGTTATAGACGGTGTATGGCGAGCCATCACAGTTGGCCACCTATTCGTAGTGGCATTCAATGCCCAAGTAGTTATTGACCAGGGTAAAGTCGGTCGAGTCAGTCGTACCGCTTTCATCGATGTCATACCAACTGCTGCCTCCCGCCTCGGCGAAGCCGTTGAGGTTGTCCAGGTCGTCATTATTGACAATCCCATCCTGATTGCCATCAATGCTGGCGAAGTAACCTTCGGGTGGACCTGGCGGGCAGGGCTGGACGCTGTTCATCACCAGGTTCAACTGGTGCACGAGTTCCGCGAAGATCGCCTTCCGTTCAGCGCCATCGGGCAACCCGGTATCCGGATTAATCAAGTTATCCCCTTCGCGATCAATGGCAGGGTTGCGTTCGGCTTCATCAATCTGGTAAAACTCGGTTGGATTGTTTTCATTGCAGTTGGGGTATTCGTCCGCCGGTGGCACGGGATCACCCACATAGTGGTTACGCACGACCTTATAGGAATCGTTGCGCATCGCTTGGGCAGACAGTGGCTGCAGACTGAGCATCGCCTGTTTATTGTTGTACAGATACTGGTTGACCTCGCAACACTGTGTGTATCCACCGGCGGGCACATCGGCTATGTCCGGCTCCGGTCCCCACCAAATGCCGCCGTTATCATGACAAACCGTTTTGGATACAGGTATCTGGCTACAGCTCGTAGCCAGACTACAGGGCGGGTTGATTACACCACCCGCCTGTTGGTTGTTGCCCACCTGGGTAAAATTGTACTCACGCTGGCTGGCCGCGCCCGGCGTGGTGAGGTAGGGCAGCATAGACGCGGAATCCAGCGCGCGGGGTACGCGTTCATGCACATTCCTGATACCGGCGATTTCGGCAAACAGTTCATACAGGTCGGCGATGTTCACCATATTCCCAACCTCGCGATTGGGCTGATTAACCAGAGGTCCGGCGACGATCAGCGGCACCCAGACACCCGTCTGGTAGGCCGTGCCCTTGGCGCGACCCGTATCGAAAGGCAGTTTCACCGAATACCCCAGCGTACCGTTGTCACCGAGAATGACGATCATGGTATTGCTGTCCGGATTGAGAACCAGAGATTGATCGTCGTTAAGCGTTGCCACTCCGGTAGAGACCAACAGTCGTGACAGTTCGAAATCCAGCGCCTCTATCATCAAGGTGGTCAGCTCACGCTGGTCCAATGACACCTGGTCCGTCACATCGGTTGGCGCATTCGCCGGGGCTGCGCATAACAAGCGGCTGACCTCCTTCGGTTGCGCGGATTTAGCAGTCAACAACGCCTGTGGCGGCTGCATCACCGGGGTATGCGCGGAGGAGAAACTGACGGTCGCCATCCAGGGTTGATCCGCCGACTGGCTCGTTATCCAGTCAATCGCCCCGTCCACCGGGACAATGCCACGATAAGTGCGCGCGCGAATATCCGTCGTCGGCACGGCGATGGCCTGGCCATTTTCATCGTTGATCCACAGCGGAGAGACGTAATGCGCATTGTACTTGCTGAAACCCGCCTGGATGTTCGCGGGCACCGTGGTTTTACATTGCAGGCCCGGCTCCAGAATGCCGCCATTGTCGCGGCAGGCTCGACCCGGAGGAATCCCTCCTGTCGTACCCATATTGGAGCACTGCCCATCGGCGGTGTAGCACGCGCCTTGGTCAGCGCCAAATACCGGGTCCTGGTCCTTGCCGGGCACGAAGCCACAGAGGTAGCGACCACTAAAGGCTTCACCCAGTCCGGCAGAGGAATCAATCGAGGAAGGGTCTCCGGTCTCGTCCAGCCAGCCATAAAAGTAATCCCAGCCAAGCGCGCTTACCATCGCTTCCTTGTAAGGATTGTTTTGCTGCAACCCAATATGGAATTTGCCGAATAGCGCATTCTGGTAGCCGCGCTGTTTCAGCAATTTCGGCAGCGTCACTTCGTAGGGTGAAACCTGATAGTTGGCGAGATCATACTGGCCCAGTGCACCCAGCACCTGGGTGCGCAGCGGGTAGCGACCGGTGAAAAATACGGCGCGACTGGTAGAACATGCAGGCATCGCCCAGGTGTTGCGAAACATAATCCCCTGGCTGGCGATGGTGTTGATATTCGGCAATTCGGGAGACCGGTCTTCCGGTTGCTCCGGTGGAATGGGTAGTTGGTCGAAGGGCTGCAGGCCGCCGTAGCCAAACACCGTCATTTGGTCGATGCCGACATCGTCCATGACGATGAACAATATATTGGGCGGATGTTTTACCTCGGGGCTGTTATTTGAGGAACTACAGCCCGCAACCAGCGCGGTGAGTGCAACAAGTAGGCAGATACAAAGTGACTGATTGCTGAAGTGACGCAACGGCGGATTACTCTTGCTATCATCTTAAAGGTTTGATTATACAACAGATGGAGCGGGCAGCCCAGACAGTGTATCGCTTCACCACACCGGTTGTTGGAGTTGCCTGAACGGCCTTTAGGTGCAGTTCCCAATGATGAGCAGTACAGGCACCGCGGCCGGCACAAAGCGAGCAACCTCGGGCCTTCCAGAGAAGTTGGTCCCAAGCGAGCTATCCATAATAGTTACTGATTTGTAATCTGACAAAGTAGAACTGACCTCTGGCCCTTAAGGCTTCCGCAAAAGAAATGAGGAATGGACCATGTTCGATAAGCTTCCCACCTGGCTGGCGCTGGCCATGAGTTGCGGCTCCCTGACGGCCCAGGCCGCGGAGTTCCCCTACCGCAATCCGGCCCTGCCTGTCGACCAACGGGTTGCCGACCTGCTCGGACGCATGACGCTTGACGAAAAGCTTGGCCAGATGGTCATGGGTGGCCGCGACTGGGTGACACCGGCCCAGGTCGGAGCCCTCTCCCTGGGCGCGATGCTATCCGGCGGTGACAGCCCGCCCCCCACCCCCAACACCCCAGACGGCTGGGCAGATCTGATTCAGGACTACCAGGCGGCGGCCCTGGGCACCCGCCTCGGCATTCCCCTCCTCTATGGCATCGACGCGGTCCATGGCTTTGGCGCCCTGCCCGGAGCAACCGTCTTCCCCCACCAGGTGGCACTGGCCGCAGCGGGAGATGAAGACCTGATGCGCCGCATCGGCGCGGCCACGGCCCGCGAACTCGCCGCCGTCGGCCTCTACTGGAACTTCGCGCCCCTGGTGGCGGTGGTCAACGACATCCGCTGGGGTCGCGCCTACGAATCCCTGGGTGAGAATACCGATCTGGTCACCCGGCTCGCCCTGGCCTATGCCACCGGCTACCACAGCGGCCTGGCGGAGCTGGGGCCGGGACTCCCCCGTCCGCTGCTGACCGCCAAGCATTTCCTGGGTGACGGCGGCGTCGCCTATGGCAGTTCCCATTTCCAACTCAAGGACGTCTGGTCGCGCCTGGATCGGGGGGACACGCGCGGCGAGGAGACGGCCCTCCTGGCGCGTTTCCTGCCGCCTTTCCAGGCTCAGGTCGCGGCCGGGGTAGGGGCCGTCATGGTCTCCTACAGCCGTTGGAACGGCACCCTGATGCATGGCCATGCCGAGCTGCTCCAGCGGGTCCTGCGCCAACAACTCGGCTTCCGGGGCCTGGTGCTCTCCGACTGGGAGGCCGTGGAGCTGCTCCCGGCGCAGGGCTTCGACCAGCAAGTGGCCATGGCCGTCAACGCAGGCGTGGATGTCCTCATGGAGCCCGCCAGAAGCGCGGAGGTCATCGGCCTGCTGCGCGAGCTCGCCACCCACAACCAGATCGCCGCTCACCGTATCGATGAGGCCGTCGCCAATGTCCTGCGCGTGAAATTCGCCATGGGCCTCTTCGAACACCCCGGGCCGGTGGCAGCCGCTGAGGAGCTGATCGGCAGCCCCCAACACCGCGCCCTGGCCCGGGAGGCGGTCCGCAAGTCCCAGGTGCTGCTCAAAAATCAGGACGCACTCCCGCTGCAGCGCGGCCAGCACCTCCGGGTGGCTGGGGCCCACGCCGATGACCTGGGCTTGCAGAGCGGGGGCTGGACCCTCGCCTGGAGTGGCTTTCAGGGCGACAACGCCCGCCTGCCCGGGGGGACCAGCATCCTGGCCGGCCTGCGTCAGGTCGGCGGGGTCACCACCCGGATCGACTATTCAGCGAACGGCGACTTTACCGGCCCCCCGGCCGACGTGGCCCTGGTCCTGGTCGGCGAGCCGCCCTATGCCGAGTGGTTAGGCGACCGCGATGCCCAGGGCCTGCGGCTTTCGCCCCAAGATCAGGCCCTCATCGCCAAGATGCGCCCTCTGGCGCGCAAACTGATCCTGGTGCTGGTCACCGGACGGCCGCTCATCCTCGATCAGGCCCTCGCGGCCAGCGACGCCCTGGTCGCGGCTTGGCTGCCGGGTAGCGAGGGTGCCGGTGTCGCCGACACCCTGTTCGGCGACGCCCCCTTCACCGGCAAGTTACCCTATGCCTGGCCGCGCGATGCCAACGACCTCCTTCCAGCCAACGCCCCCGCAGCGGAGCGCCAGCCGGGCCTTCTATATGAATACGGCTACGGTCTGAGTTCAACAAAATAATGAATTCCACAGTTGCACTTCTAGGTTGAATCCGCCGACCATCCAATCCGCGAGATCCCTGGATGGACTACTTTAGGGGGACCATGAGAAGAGTTTCCGATCCCACCTTCACTACAGGTGATGCCAAGCTCGGCCTGTTCGAGCTTTTTGCCGCCATTCACAATGGCGAGTCGCTGGAATTAACCGGCCTGCACCCCTACCAGCGTACTCCAGCGGTTACGGTCCTTGCCATCATGATGACCGCACTGCGCCGTTACGCCAGCACCCCTCTCCAGTCCGCGCCGGATTGGGAACAGGAATGGCGACGACAGGTCGGGGATGACGCCCTGCGATTAATTGCCCCCGAGGAGGAGGTCGCCTTCTTCCAACCGCCCTTGGACCCTGGCAAAAACCGCTCGGAGATGACCCTGAGTGATATGGATTTCACCTTCACCAAGCTTGGGCACGCCGTGAAGCCATACCTCCAGGGCACGGCTGAAGAGGCCATCTTTACCCTCTGGAGCGGCCTCTGGGCATTGACGGTGACCAAGTGGAATGGGGGCACTCGGCAAGGGCCTTCCGTCGTCCTCCCTTCCGAAGATGGCACCCTTGCCGGTGAGGTGCGTCACCTGGTGGCGGCCTACGAGGCGCGCTCCTCGACTATCATTGGCTCCCAAGCCTCCCCCAGCAAGGCAGGAGACCACTTTCTGTGGTTGCTTCCCGTCGGTAACCACAGCCTGGGGGTGGACAGGGTTCCTTACCCCTACCTGGAGGCGCGCCCCTGCCACCTCGTCGCCCTTGGCCCGGACCGCTACCAAGGGATCGGCGAGCACTCGGTCCCTACCCGTCTGGCGGGCAAGGGGCACGCCGATGACCCCCACGTGCCCATTACCGAAGGCAAACCCTATCGGCTATGGGGAGGCCGCGTCTGGTCGATGCGCACGCGCCACGCCATGCTGTTTGGGGCCGATAACATCCTCCGGCCGGCGACCATGCGGCAATCGGGATACCGGGTGGTACGGGTCTGTGGGCTGGGTGTCGATAATGGCAAGACCCGTGGTTACTGGGAGGCGCTGCATCCCCTGACCCAGCGGGCCGCCTTTTCGCTGGCGATGCAGCCAGAGCGGGCCGCCGATCTCTCCCAACGGGCCTTGGATGCGGCGGAAAGGGTCGACAGGGCCCTCCGCTGGGCCGTCGAGGCCTTGAGCGAGGGCTCGGCCAAATCGGCGGCCGTCAAGGCGGGCAAGGCGCGGGGAGCACAGGGACTCGCGGCCGCCCTCACCGAACCTCTGACCACTTGTGTCCTCGCACTGCTGGCCGAGCCCCCGGATCCGCCCGCCGAGCAGGCCGCCCTGCTAGTGGCCGCCGTTGCCGTGCTCCGAGATATATGGATACCACTTGCCACCGGCTGCCCCGACCCGCTGCGGCGGGCGAAAGGCGCTAATCGATTGGATCATAAGATCAAAGAGCTTACCGGAGCCACCGCCATGACTCAGCCGCCGGACCTCGCCAAACAGGTCCACGCCATCCTGCACGAGATCGGCGCGCACCTCACGCCCAATGACCGGGCACGACTGCGCACCATGATCGCCACCGAACCCCCAATGCTCTACTGGCAACTCCTCGGAGAGGTGCCGCCAAGGCTGATGGATGCTACGGCGACCGAGGCCGTGTGGCGGGCCATCCTCCCCGCCCTGGGCGCGATCCAGGCTGGCGGCATCCCCATTGGCAAGGCCCTGGCCCAGAGCGACTACCCCGAAATGCGGCTGCGGCAATTGCTCACCGCCACGGGTGAAACCCTGGTGGGTCTGGTGGCCGAGGTGGTGCGCTGGCTGGTCGCCCACCAGGTGACCGCCCTGGACCTCTCGTCTCTTGGCGCGCTGGCCCTCGCGGACGGACTCGGCGAGGAAGAGACCCGGGCCGAACTCCGGCAACTGATTGCCATGAGCTGGGTGCGCGGGCAATCCCGCGCGGAGGCCGCCTGATGGACCCCGCATCCCCAATCTCAGCCGTCAGCCCCATCCCACTCCTGGCTCAACTTGCCGTGAGGGTGCCCGAAGCGGTGGCGGCCGTCAGGGGTTCCCTGAGCCACGCCGGGCAGCGGGATGAATCCCTCTTGCTCAAGACGATTCTTACCGAGGCCCTTGGCGGCTCAGGGGTCCGCCCCTGGCGCCTACAGGGCGTCCGCGATGGCACCGCGACGATTCTCGGTTACAGCGTGCAGGACGCCAATACCCTGCGGGACCGGCTGGCCTTCGCCCTGCCATCCCTTCAGCAAGCCGTCGCCGTCGTAGGGACGGCACCCCTGCCCCCGCTCCGCGCGGGCCAAGGCCTGCGCTTCCGGATACGGCTGGTCCCTACCATCCGTCAGACCGGCAAGGGGGAGATTGACGCCTTGCTATACGCGGTCCGCAAGGACCCGGCAGGCCAGCATGACCGCGCCCGGATCTATGTCGACTACCTGACCACGCGCTTGGCCGGGGCCGAGGTGCAACACATCGGTCTCGACGGCACCCGCCTCGCCAGCATGGTACGCCGCCAGGGTCCTCACTGGACGGAGCGGGTCTTCCCCATCGCGGAGATGAGCGGCACACTGACCATCAGCGACGCGGGCCAGTTCACCGCCCTCCTCACCCAGGGCCTGGGCCGCCAGCGCGGCTATGGCTTCGGTTTTATTCGCTTGGAACCTACTCATTGACAGGGGCACGGGACATGAAGGTTATTCAACTCCATTCACTCTTTTCGCTACCCGTGCATATCCCGAACCGGGGTGCCGACGGGCTTGCCAAGCGCGCCGTATTCGGTGGCGTGGAACGACAACGCATCTCCTACCAGGCCCAACAGTACGCCCTCCGCAAGAGTCCCGAGATGGCCGCGCTCGAAGCCGCCGGCGGTATCGGCCACAGCTACCGGACGGCCCTGGTCGGGGATCGGCTCTTGAGACCGGCGCTGGAAGAGGCCGGCATCACTCCCGCCGCGGCCTGGAGCGACGCCATCATGGCCCTGTGGCGCAAAGAGAAGGAAAAGGACAAGGCAGAGGCCGGCGAGCATGGCCATGATGCGGAGGAGACCGCCGCGCCCCTGATCGTGGGCGAACAGGAAGTGCGCCTCTTCGTGGCTGTCGCCCGGACCTGTTCCCACGCCGGCATCGCCCCCACGGGCTTGCGACCCCTGGTTGAAAAGAAGGCCCCCAAGGGGACCCCCGAGGCCGTGATCCAGGCCATCGAGGCGCTCCGCGCCACCCGTGGTTCGGTCGGCTTGGATGGCGCCCTGTTCGGGCGCATGGCCACCGGCATCGCGGTAGCGACCGTGGACCGGGCGGTACGCATCGGCGATGCCCTGACCACCCACGCCATCACCCCGGTGGTCGATTTCTTCCTGGTGACGGACGACCTGAAAAACCGCGCGGCGGGAGAGGCCGGGGGCTCGCATATCAACACCCGCGAAGAAGCCGCCGGGCTGTTCTACCGGCATGTGCTGATCGATACCGATCAATTGCGGCGTAACGGCATCGAGCCGGCGGCGGTCCTTGCGCCGCTGGTCATGGCGCTCCACACCGTATCGCCCATCGGCAACCGGTCACCCGCCCGCATTATCGAATCCCTGGTCGAGATCGGTGGCCAGGTGCGCTCCCTCATGGATGCCTTTGCCGCGCCGGTGGCCCAGCAGGAGCGAGCCGTGGCGCAGCTGCGCGCCATGGCCGCCGAGGACTATGACACCTTTGGCACACCGCCTGCCGCCTTCTGGCTTTCCGAGCAAGCCGCGCCGCGAGTGGCATCGCTGGCCCAGGCCACCCAGGCCGCCTGGGAGGCGTGATGGCGGCCTTGGTGATGCGCTGGCGCGGCCCGCTGATGTCCCTCGCCGGGGCCCGTATCGATGGCTATGCCCAACAGATGCCCATCCCGTCCCTGACCATGGTCGCCGGACTGCTGGGCGCGGCACTGGGATATCGGCGGGGCGATGAGCGGCTGCCTGCCCTGGCCGACAGCCTCAGGTATGGCGTTGTAGTCCACCGGCCCGGGACCCCGCTGGTGGATTTTCAGACGGCGGACCTGGCAACCATTGGCATGGAGCGCGCCGTGGTGGACCCGCGGGGTCAGTTACACCTCTTCCGGCGGGCAGGCAGTGGCGCGGCCAGGGAACGACAAATGCAATATCGCCCCCTGCTCGCGGACGCGGACATGAGCCTGGTTGCCGAGGTTGCCGCGCCCTGGAGCACCCAGCAACTCCTGGAGGCACTGCTTGACCCCGTGTTTCCCTTGTGTCTGGGTCGCCAGTCGTGCCCGGCAAGTGGCCGGGTAGGCGAGCAGGTGATCGAAACGGCTTCCCTTGATGAGGCTCTGGAGGCGGTGAGAAGCCGGCGTAGTGGATCCATCTACCGACCGGTGCGGAGCCTGAGCGATGGCTTGGTGGTTTCGATACCATCGCGGGGGCACGGTGCGGCGCTTTTTGCGGTGGCATAAATGGACATCCTGTTTTTCATTTAAGATTAGATAGTTATTAACAAGAGTCTCCTCCCCGTACGCGGGGGTTTACCGCAGGCTGCCCCCCAGCCGGATATCGGTCTGTCGTCTCCTCCCCGTACGCGGGGGTTTACCCCTGGACGATTACGGGATCCAGCCGTTCCAGTTGTCTCCTCCCCGTACGCGGGGGTTTACCCTTGCGGTTGAAATAGGACTGCCGACCGACGTCGTCTCCTCCCCGTACGCGGGGGTTTACCGGCTTTGCGGGCAGTCGCCTTGTCGCTGGCGCTGTCTCCTCCCCGTACGCGGGGGTTTACCGGGCGTTTACGCCTCCTATGCCGCGCCGATCTTGTCTCCTCCCCGTACGCGGGGGTTTACCGGCGGAGAACGTCAACCGGCTGGCCACGTATGAGTCTCCTCCCCGTACGCGGGGGTGTCAACCCAAAGTAGAAATGTCCCCTTCTCTCCAAAATAGAGATGTCCCCTGTTAGCGGCTAGGGAGGGGGGGTACACCGGCTGGGCGGGCCAGACGGCAGGAGCCCGGAGGGCGATGGGCCGCCAAGCCGGCGGGCGCGCGGTCATGCGGGGTCAGGGGGCGGCGGGTGAGGCCCCGGGGCGGGCGGCTGCCATCGCCGCTTC
>WBZT01001746.1_pt1 | contig 15719 bp, 15 predicted proteins | sample 5204241 | NCBI WGS metagenome assembly WBZT01 (sample SAMN12344358, study PRJNA552823) | activated sludge metagenome | biome: Activated sludge suspended growth; feature: Nitrification reactor; material: Wastewater; isolation source: activated sludge from nitrification reactor of wastewater... | reverse complement strand
TGCACTACCTGAAATACGGCCTCACCGTGCACAACGTCCTCGCCCTCAAGGTGCTGACCATGGACGGCGAGCTGCTGGACATCGGCCTGTCTGCCCTCGACAGCCCCGGCTACGACCTGCTCGCCCTGATGAGCGGCTCGGAGGGCCTGCTCGGCGTGGTGGTGGAAGTCACCGTCAAGCTGCTGGTGAAACCGGAACGGGCCCAGGTGGTGCTGGCGGCCTTCGACTCGGTGGAGTCGGCGGGGGCCGCGGTGGCGAGGATCATCGCCGCCGGCATCCTGCCCGCGGGGCTTGAAATGATGGACAACCTGTCCATCCGCGCCGCCGAGGATTTCGTCCACGCCGGCTACCCGGTGGAGGCCGCCGCCATTCTTTTATGCGAGCTGGACGGCGCCAACGCCGAGGTCTCGGAACAGATCATGGCCGTGCGCCAGGTGCTCATGGCGGCCGGGGCCACGGAAGTGCGCACCGCCCAGGACGAGGCCCAGCGCATGAAGTTCTGGGCCGGCCGCAAGGGCGCCTTCCCCGCCGTCGGCCGCATCAGCCCGGATTACTACTGCATGGACGGCACCATCCCACGCCAGCATCTGGCCCGGGTGCTGGCCCGCATCGCCGAGCTGTCGGGCCAATACGGCCTGCGCGTGGCCAACGTGTTCCACGCCGGCGACGGCAACCTGCATCCCCTCATCCTGTTCGACGCCAACCAGCCTGGCGAGATGAAGCGGGCGGAGGACTTCGGCACCGACATTCTCAAGCTGTGCGTGGAGGTGGGCGGCACCGTCACCGGCGAGCATGGCGTCGGCGTGGAGAAACTGGATGCCACCTGCAGCCAGTTCGGTCCGCAGGAGCTGGCCCAATTCCACGCCGTCAAGGCCGCCTTCGACCCGGACGGCCTGCTCAATCCGGGCAAGGCCGTGCCCACGCTGCATCGTTGCGCGGAACTCGGCCGCATGCATGTGCAGGGCGGGAATCTGCCGTTTCCCGAGTTGCCGAGGTTCTAGGGATGGCTAAACGTGTCACCCCCACCCCGGCCCTCCCCCGTCAAGGGGGAGGGGTTGGGGTGGGGGTGAAATCACCCGCCAAGTTCACCTCCCTTGCCCGCGCCCTCCGCAAGGATATGACCGAGGCGGAGCGCCATCTCTGGCGCAGCTTGCGCATGCTCCAACTGGATGGGCACAAGTTCCGCCGTCAGTTTCCCCTCGGACCATATATCGTGGATTTTGTCTGCCTGTCCACCCGTCTGATCGTGGAAGTGGATGGCGGCCAGCACCTGAACGACTCCAGGGATCAAACTCGCGATGCTTGGCTGAGCAACCAGGGCTTTCGCGTCCTGCGTTTCTGGAACAACGATGTCCTGGCTCGAACCGACTCGGTCCTCGATGCCATCCTGGGCGCACTTTCCACCCCCACCCCAGCCCTCCCCCGTCAAGGGGGAGGGGGCGTTCATGGATAAGCAGGCGGAACTCCTGGATCGGGTCCGGCAGGCCGCTGCGGCGGGTACCCCCCTGTGCATCCGGGGCGGCGGCGGCAAGGCGTTCTACGGACGCCGTTGCGAGGGGGAATTGCTGGATGTTTCCGCTCATCGCGGCGTCGTCAGCTATGAGCCCTCGGAACTGGTGATCACCGCCCGGGCCGGCACGCCGCTGGCGGACATCGAGGCGCTGCTGGCGGAGAACGGCCAGCTGTTTCCCTTCGAGCCGCCGCATTTTTCGCCTCACGCCACCCTCGGCGGCATGGTGGCCGCCGGCCTGTCCGGGCCGCGCCGGCCCTGGGGCGGGTCGGTGCGCGACGCGGTGCTGGGCGTGAAAATCGTCAACGGGCGCGGCGAAGTGCTGCGCTTCGGCGGCCAGGTCATGAAGAACGTGGCGGGCTACGACCTGTCGCGCCTCATGGCCGGCGCCCTGGGCACCCTGGGCGTGCTGCTGGAAGTCTCCTTGAAAGTCCTGCCGCGCCCGGCCGAGGAACGCACCCGGGTGTTCGAGTTGGGTGCCGAGGCCGCCGCCGCCCGCCAGATCGAATGGGGCCGGCTGCCCCTGTCCCTGAGCGGCACCCTGTATCACGCCGGCCGTCTGCATGTGCGCCTGTGCGGCAGCGGCCAGGGGGTCCGGACTGCCCTGGACCGGCTGGGCGGCGAAGAAATCGCCGAATCCCCCTGGATGGCCGCGCGGGAACAGACCCACCCGTTTTTCCGGGGTGAAGGCCCGCTCTGGCGCATTTCCCTGCCCGCCGCCGCCCCGGCCCTGAACCTGCCGGGGGAAACCCTGACCGAGTGGGGCGGCGCCCTGCGCTGGCTGCGCGCCGATCTGCCCGCCGAAACCCTGGGCCGGCGGGTCTCCGCCCTGGGCGGCCACGCCACCCTGTTCCGGGGGCACGATGGCCGGGGCGAGGTGTTCCAGCCCCTGGCGCCGGCCATGCTGGCCCTGCACCAACGCTTGAAGCTGGCCCTGGACCCCCACGGCATCTTCAACCCCGGCCGGATGTACGCGGGACTCTGATGCAGACGAATCTCGCCGATTTCATCCGCGACACTCCCCAGGGCAGGGAGGCCGAGTCCATCCTGCGCTCCTGCGTGCATTGCGGCTTCTGCAACGCCACCTGCCCCACCTACCAGTTGCTGGGCGACGAACTGGACGGCCCCCGCGGCCGCATCTACCTCATGAAGCAGATGCTGGAAGGCCGGCCGGTGACTTCGGTGACCCGGGACCACCTGGACCGCTGCCTCACCTGCCGCAATTGCGAGACCACCTGTCCCTCCGGCGTGCAATACGGCCGCCTCATCGACATCGGCCGGGAGATGGTGGATCGGCTCAGCCCGCGTCCGGCCAGCCAGCAACTGCTGCGCGCCGGATTGCGCAAGACCCTGACCGGCGGCGCGGCGTTCGCCAGCTTGTTGAAACTGGGACGGGGCGTGCGCTGGGCATTGCCGGCGACCCTGCGGGAGCATATTCCTCCCTCCCCCTCGAGGGGGGAGGGTTGGGGTGGGGGTGAGACACGTGGCACGCAACACCCCCTCCCCCCGCCCTCCCCCGGGGAGGGTGTGAAGCGCCGCATGCTGGTTTTGGAAGGCTGCGTGCAGCCTTCCCTTGCGCCGGAAACCAATGCCGCCGCCGCCCGCGTGCTCGCCCGTCTGGGCATCCGCCTGGTGGCCGCGCCGGAAGCCGGCTGTTGCGGCGCCATCGACCAGCACCTGGCCGCGCCGGAGGCCGCCAGGGCGGCCATGCGCCGCAACATCGACGCCTGGTGGCCCCATATCGAGGCCGGGGAGGGCGGCAACATCGAAGCCATCGTCATCACCGCCAGCGGTTGCGGCAGCCTGGTCAAGGAGTACGGCCACCATCTGCGCGACGACCCGGCCTATGCCGGGAAGGCGGCGAAGGTGTCCGCCCTGACCCGGGATCTCTCGGAAGTGCTGGCGCGGGAGGACCTGTCCTCCCTCAAGTCCGCCATGCCGCGCCGCGTCGCCTTCCATTCCCCGTGCAGCCTGCAACACGGCCAGAAGGTGCGCGGCGTCGTCGAAAGCATTCTGACCGGCCTGGGCCACGAACTGGTGCCGGTGGAGGAAAGCCACCTCTGCTGCGGCTCCGCCGGCACCTATTCCCTGCTGCAGCCGGAGATCGCCGGCCGGTTGCGCGAGCGCAAGCTGTCCAACCTGCAAGCGCGCGGGCCGGAGCTGATCGCCACCGCCAACATCGGTTGCCAGTCCCACCTGGCCGCCGGGAGCGATGTGCCCGTGGTGCACTGGATCAGCCTGGTGGAAGCGGCTGGTAGCCGGTAGCCCGTAGCTGGTAGCCTTGAGTCTTCGCGCCAAGGGCGCGCAATAACACGCTGCCAGCGACCCGCTGCAAGCGACCCGCTAGGGGAGGATTCATGGCCATCACCGACTGGCCCGAGGGCGACCGGCCCCGGGAAAAACTTCTGGCGCGGGGCGCGGCTGCCTTGTCCGACGCGGAACTGCTGGCCATCTTCCTGCGCGTGGGCGTCACCGGCAAAAGCGCGGTGGACCTGGCGCGGGATCTGCTGAACCATTTCGGCGGTCTGACCCGGCTGTTCGCCTCGGAACAGGCGGCGTTCAGCGCCTTTCCCGGCATGGGGCCGGCCAAGTACGCCCAGCTCCAGGCCGTGCTGGAAATGTCCCGGCGCGCCCTGGACGAGGACATGCGCGCCGGCGATGCCCTCAATTCCCCCGGGGCGGTGCGCGACTGGCTGCGCCTGAAACTCTCCGGCCTGGGCCACGAGGTGTTCGTGGCGGTGTTCCTGGACGCCCAGAACCGGGTCATCGAATCGGAGGAACTGTTTCGCGGCACCCTGACCCAGACCTCCGTCTATCCCCGGGAAATCGTCAAGCGCGCCCTGGCCCGCAATGCCGCCGGGGTGATCCTGGCCCACAACCATCCCTCCGGCGTGGCGGAGCCGAGCCAGGCCGACCGCTGGCTCACCGATCAGCTGAAAGCCGCGCTGGGCCTGGTGGACGTGAAGGTGCTGGACCATTTCATCGTCGCCGGCGGCGCGGGGATGTCGTTCGCCGAACGCGGTTGGCTTTGACCAACGCATCGTCTTCCTGTATAAAGGCCGACTTTCCGTTTCAGCAATTTCCAGGGGTATTCATCATGGCCCGTGTGTGTCAGGTCACCGGCAAGAAGCCGATGGTGGGGAACAACGTGTCCCACGCCAACAACCGTACCAAGCGTCGTTTCCTGCCCAATCTCCAGTACCGCCGTTTCTGGGTGGAGAGCGAGAACCGTTGGGTGCGTCTGCGTCTTTCCAACGCCGGCCTGCGCCTGATCGACAAGAAGGGCATCGATGTCGTCCTGGCCGACCTGCGCGCCAGCGGCGAACTGTAAGGAGAACGATCATGGCTAAAGGCGGACGCGAAAAGATCAAGCTGGAGTCCACGGCGGGTACCGGCCATTTCTACACCACCACCAAGAACAAGAAGACCATGCCGGGCAAGATGGAGATCAGCAAGTTCGATCCCGTCGCCCGCAAGCATGTGGCCTACAAGGAAACCAAGCTGAAGTAAGTGGTTTTCCCGCGAAAAAAACCCCGCTCCGGCGGGGTTTTTTTATTCGCGGGAAAGGGTTCACGGATAATTCCGTGGCGGATAAGCCCGCGGATGATCGGAAAAAAGGAAGGAGCAAGCCATGGACCCTGGTATTTCCAGCAGGGCGCGCGTCCTGCTGTGCGCCGCCCCGCTGCTGACCGCGTGCGCGCAAACCACGCCTCCGCCGGCTTCCGACACGACCCGGATCGAGCAGCGGCTGAACGAAATCGAGCGCCGCGTCGAACTGCTGGAAAGCCGCCCCCAGGTCCAGGCGCCGCTGCGCACGCGCGAGGAAATCCTGAAATACAGGGAAAACCTGAGCGCGGAGCGGGTGAAGCTGATGACCCGGATGACCGATCAGCATCCCGCCATCCGGGACATCGACCGGCAATTGCGCATCCTCGACCTGCAACTGAAATCCATCGAGCCCTGACCCCCGGCCCTGATGATGGGTCAGGCGTAACAGCGTAAACGCCGGGAGAATCGGGACAGGGACTCGATGCCGCTGGCCTCGGCCTTCTGGCACCAGTCCTGGAGCTGGCGCACCAGTTGCTCGCTGCTGGCGGTGGAGCGGACCCACAGGGCGGCGAGATCCTGGCGCATCTGGTAGAGGGTCTTGAGGCGATCGCTCTGGGCCAGGAGCGAGAGCAGTTCGGCTTTTTCGGCGGGTTTCAGGGCATCCTGGTCCAGGTTGAGCCAGCGCCGCACCTTGGCCACGTCTGACAGGTTGCCGCGCAGTTTATCCAGTTCCTGGGCGCAGGCCCGTTTCATGGCTCGTCGGTAGCGGGTGAGCACGTCGTAGCGGTGGGTGATGATGGCGTGCAGCAGGTCGGTGTCGCAGAAGTGCTTGACCTCGCCCCAGCGCACCTTGGGCGCCACCTTCTTGACGCTGGCCAGGCCCAGGATTTCCAGGGTGCGGATATAGAGCCAGCCGATGTCGAACTCGTACCAGCGGTTGGAGAGCTTGGCCGAACTGCCGTAGGCGTGGTGGTTGTTGTGGAGTTCCTCGCCGCCCATGAGGATGCCCCAGGGCAGGATGTTGGTGCTGGCGTCCTCGCAGGCGAAGTTGCGATAACCCCAGTAATGGCCGACGCCGTTGATGATGCCGGCGGCGGTGACCGGGATCCACAGCATCTGCACGGCCCAGAGGGTGACGCCGAGGGGACCGAACAGGACCAGGTCGACGGCCAGCATGAGGGCGATGCCGAGACTGGAATGGGGGGTGTACAGATTTCGCTCCAGCCAGTCGTCCGGGGTCCCCCGCCCGTAGCGTTCCAGGGTTTCCCGGTTCTTGGCCTCCGCCCGGTACAACTCGGCGCCTTCCAGCAGCACCTTGCGGATGCCCAGGACCTGGGGGCTGTGGGGATCCTCCGGGGTTTCGCACCTGGCGTGGTGCTTGCGGTGGATGCTGGCCCATTCCCTGGTGACGATGCCGGTGGTCAGCCACAGCCAGAAGCGGAAGAAATGGCTGGCGATGGGATGCAGGTCCAGGGCGCGATGGGCCTGGGCCCGGTGCAGGAAGATGGTGACGCTGGCGATGGTGACATGGGTCAGCACCAGGGCGACGACCACGTACCCCCACCAGGGAAGGTCGATGAGTCCGTTGACGTAGGGGGTCATGCAATACGCTGTTTCAGAAATGGAATTTGAATTCTACGCCCGCCCGGGGCGCCCGTCGGGCTTGATGGCAATCGCTCAGCGAGGGGCAAGCGGCTGCCCGGCCATGTGGATGACCCGCTGGGGGAAGGGGATTTCGATCCGTTCCCGCTGGAACGCGCCCCAGACCGACCAGTTGAGTTGGGAGCGAAGATTGGCTTCCCCCTCCTCGGGGTCGTGGATCCAGACCACCAGTTCCAGGTTGATGCCGTTATCGCCGAAGGATTGCAGCCGGACGTGGGGCACGGGGGTTGCAAGCACCCGGTCGTTGTCGTCGGCGATTTCCAGCAGCAGGTCGCGCACCCGGACCAGGTCGGAACCGTAGGCCACCTGGACCGGCAGCAGAATCTGGTTGTCCTTGTCGGTCAGGCTCTTGTTGATGACCGGGTTGGTGATCATGGTTTCGTTGGGGATGATGCTTTCGCTGCCGTCCAGGCTGCGCAGCACGGTGTAGCGGGTGGCGATTTCCTTGACCTCGCCGTAGTGCTTGTCCACCTGGACCATGTCGCCGATGCGGATGGATTGGTCGAGCAGCAGGGTGAAGCCGGACACGTAGTTGGCGGCGATCTTCTGCAGGCCCAGGCCCAGGCCCACGCCCAACGCGCCGCCGAACACCGACAGCACGGTGATGTCGATGCCCACCAGGGGCAGGGCGACCAGGATGGCGAGGACGATGAACAAGCCCCGGGACAGCTTGCTGAAGGCCACGCGCAGGTTGGGGGTCAGGGGCATGGCGCCGATGAGGCGGCTCTCCAGCAGATGGGCCAGCCAGAGGGCGATCATCAGGGTGACCGTGACGGACAGCAGCCCCACCAGGAGGGTATACAGGGACAGATGCTGCTTGCCGGCGTCGAAGCCGACGGCGTCCAGGGCGGCGACCACCTCGTCCAGGTAACCGGTGAGGTGCAGGGCGAAGATGATCCAGACCAGCCAGGACACGGATCTTTCCACGACATGCAGGGCGCGGCTGGGGCTCAGGATGCGGCGCAGCACGAAGAAGCAGCCCTGGATGGCGATGAAGGACAGCAGCAGGGGCATGGCCAGGTTGAAGAGATGCACCTCCTGCCATTTGCCCAGGATGACGCGGCCGATGAGCACCGACGGCAACAGGGCGGCGGGCAGGATCAGGCGATGCCAGTCCGAGCCGGTGAGATGGCCCTGGAGGCCCTGGACGTCGGCGAGTCGGCGGCGCAACAGGCCAACGCCGAACCAGGTGGCCACGGCGATCGACGCCAGCACGGCGATTTCGCTGAGCATGGCCGCATTGCCGAGATTGGCGATCAGCGGGTCGATCAGGCTGTCCAGGTTGTTCGTTGCGTTCACGGCGACTCCTGTCGGTTGCCCAGTGGCAGGGAATGGATTCTGTGCCTGCGCCAGTTGGCGGCATAGGCCTCGGCCAGGGTGCCGTGGCCGCGCAGGATCAGCAGGTTCTCCGCGTTGCGGTACTGGGCGGCATGGGTGAAATTGAACGAGCCGGTGATGACGGCGGCGTCCGCCGTGCCGTTATCGATGACCATCACCTTGTTGTGGGCGGCGGCATGATCCGCGTCGATCCAGACCGGCACCCCCTGCTCGGCCAGCCAGTCCACCAGACTGGTGGCGATGGTCTCCATCTGCTGGCGGTCGGCGATCATCCGCACGTCGACGCCGCGTCGCCGGGCCTCCGCCAGGGCCTCGGCGATGCCCTTGTGGGTGAAGCTGTAGGCCTGCACCAGGATCTGCTTCCTGGCCTTGCCGATGGCCTCCACCACCAGGGCGCCGGCATCGTCGCCGGGCGTGAAGGCCACCTGGGCGGTGCCCCGGGCCGCGAGCAGGAGCGGTTCGCCGGCCCGGACATCCAGGCCGGCGACCAACAGGAGCGGCAGAAGCAGGAATGCCGGCTTCACGTCGCCCGTTCCAGGACGGCGGCGAAGAATCCGTCCGTGCCATGGCGAGCCGGATCCAGGCGCAGATAGGGGCCCATTTCCAGGGGGATCTTCTGCGCCGCGAGCAATTCCCCCACGGGAACCAGGCGGAAATCGCCGTGACCGGCCATGAAGCCCTCGACGATGGCCTCGTTTTCCTCGGTCAGCAGGCTGCAGGTGGCATACACCAGGCGGCCGCCGGTTTTCACCAGGCTGGCGGCGGCGGCCAGGATGGCGGCCTGCTTGGCGGTCAGTTCCGTCACCGACTCCGGCGTCTGGCGCCATTTCAGGTCCGGGTTGCGGCGCAGGGTGCCCAGGCCGGAGCAGGGCGCGTCCACCAGCACCCGGTCGAACTTGCCGGCCAGGCGCTTCACCTTGGTGTCCCGTTCGTGGGCGATGAGCAGGCCCTGGACGTTGGACAGGCCGGAGCGGGCCAGGCGCGGCTTCAGCTTGGCCAGGCGCTTCTCCGACACGTCGAAGGCGTACAGGCGGCCGCTGCTGTGCATCAGCGCGCCCAGGAGCAGGGTCTTGCCGCCGGCGCCGGCGCAGAAATCGCACACCATCTCGCCCCGGCGCGGCGCCAAGAGCTGGCCGAGCAGCTGGCTGCCTTCGTCCTGGACTTCGAAGCCGCCGTCCAGGAAGCGCGGATGTTTCTGCAGGGCGGGCTTGCCTTGCAGGCGGATGCCCAGGGGCGAGTAGGGCGTGGCGCTGGCGGCCAGGCCTTCGGCCCCGAGGGTGGCCAGCATGTCGTCCCGGTCGGCCTTGAGGCTGTTCACGCGCAGGTCCAGGGGGGCCGGGCTGTTCAGGGCCGCCATCAGGTCGGGCAGATGGTCGCCGAATTGGGCCCGCAGGCGTCCGTGCAACCAGTCCGGCAGGTCCAGGCGCACCGCCTCGGATTCAGCGTCCAGTTTGGCGCCCTTCAGGCCGCGCAGCCATTCCAGGTCGTCCTTGTGCGCCAGGGCCTCGAACTCGCGCAGGTTGCGGCCGCCGTGGCGCGCCAGCCAGGCCAGCAGCAGGCGGCGCGGCGTCGGCGGCGCGGCCAGGACTTGCAGGCTGCGCAGGTGGCGCAACACGCCGTACACCGCCTCGGCGATGAAGGCCCGGTCGCGGCTGCCCAGCTTGGGATAGTTGCGGAAAAAGCCGGAAAGCTTCACATCGGCCGGGCGATCCATTTCCAGGACCAGCCCCAGGGCCTCGATGGCGGGCGCCAGATCCAGGGTCGCGGCCCGGGGTGACGAGGTGGCGGGCTCCGCGCGCCCCGCGGCGGGGCGCGGGGTTTTCCCGCGCCTGGTGGGTTCAGGTTTTGACGGCGTCATTGCGGGTTCCATGGGAAAGCAGGAAATCCAGGAAGGTGCGCGCCACCACCGTGCGCTGGCGCCCGGCGGGATACACCGCGTACCACTGGCGAACGATGGGGAAGCCTTGCACGTCGAGCAGGGCGAACTGGGCCGGATCGTGCAGGGCCAGGGTGTGGCGCGACAGGACGGAGATGCCCAGCCCGGTGAGCACGGCCTGTTTGATGGCCTCGTTGTTGCCCAGTTCCATGCGTGGCGTGAGGGACAGTCCGTTTTCGGCGAACAGGCGCTCCACCGCCTTGCGCGTGCCGGAGCCGGGCTCCCGCAGCAGCCAGGGTTCTTCCGCCAGCCTGGCCAGGGATATGTGCTTTTTATGGGCCAGGGGGTGGTCCGGCGCGGCCAGAACGACCAGGGGGTTATCCATGAACGGAATGGCGGTGACCGCCAGGCCCTCCGGCGGCTGGCCCAGGATGTAGAGGTCCTCCAGCCCAGCCGCCAGGGTTTCCAGCACCTGCTCCCGGTTGGTGACGCGCAGGGAGACCTTGACGCCGGGATGCAACTGGGCGAATTCCCCCAGCAGCCGGGGCACGAAATACGTCGCGGTGGAAATCGCCACCAGGCGCAGGGAGCCCTTGGTCAGTCCCTGGCGGGCCACCAGGGCGAGCTCGAAACGCTTCAGGGCGCCCAGGATTTCCCGGCTGGCGGCCACCAGTTCCTGGCCCTGGTCGGTGAGCTGCACCCGTTTGCCGTTCTGCTCCATGAGGGGCTGGCCGACGGCCTCGCTGAGCTTCTTCATCTGCATGGAGACGCCGGGCTGGGACAGATGCAGTTCCTCCGCCGCCCGCGACAGGGAGAGATGGCGCGCGGCGGATTCGAACACCTGGAGTTGGCGCAGGGTCAGATGCAACATGCCGGTATTATAAGCAATAGATTATGCATGGCATCAAAAATCATTATTTTCCCTTATGTGATTGGATCCTTATAGTTCACCCCATCCCGAGTAGGTCATTGCCGAATCGTGGTGTCGGCCAAAAGGCCACATTCATATCTCTTAAGGAGCAAGTCATGGATCAGTCCGCGCGATATTCCGACCTCAGCCTGAAGGAAGAAGACCTCATCAAGGGTGGCAAGCACATCCTGGTGGCTTACAAGATGAAGCCCAAGGCCGGCACCGGCTACCTGGAAGGCGCCGCCCACTTCGCCGCCGAGTCTTCCACCGGCACCAACGTGGAAGTCTCCACCACCGACGACTTCACCAAGGGCGTGGACGCGCTGGTCTACTACATCGACGAAGCCACCGAGGACATGCGGATCGCCTATCCGCTGGAACTGTTCGACCGCAACGTCACCGACGGCCGCTTCATGCTCGTCTCCTTCCTCACCCTGGCCATCGGCAACAACCAGGGCATGGGCGACATCGAGCACGCCAAGATGATCGACTTCTACGTGCCCGAGCGCGCCATCCAGATGTTCGACGGCCCGGCCACCGACATCTCCAACCTGTGGCGCATCCTGGGCCGCCCCATCAAGGACGGCGGCTACATCGCCGGCACCATCATCAAGCCCAAGCTGGGCCTGCGTCCCGAGCCCTTCGCCAAGGCCGCCTACCAGTTCTGGCTGGGTGGCGACTTCATCAAGAACGACGAACCCCAGGGCAACCAGGTGTTCTGCCCCCTGAAGAAGGTGCTGCCCCTGGTCTATGACTCCATGAAGCGCGCCCAGGACGAAACCGGCCAGGCCAAGCTGTTCTCCATGAACATCACCGCCGACGACCACTACGAAATGTGCGCCCGGGCCGACTACGCCCTGGAAGTGTTCGGTCCCGACGCCGACAAGCTGGCCTTCCTGGTGGACGGCTACGTGGGCGGCCCCGGCATGGTGACCACCGCCCGCCGTCAGTACCCCGGCCAGTACCTGCACTACCACCGCGCCGGTCACGGCGCCGTCACCTCCCCCAGCGCCAAGCGCGGCTACACCGCCTTCGTGCTGGCCAAGATGAGCCGCCTGCAGGGCGCTTCCGGCATCCACGTCGGCACCATGGGCTACGGCAAGATGGAAGGCGAGGGCGACGACAAGATCATCGCCTACATGATCGAGCGCGACGAGTGCCAGGGCCCGGTCTACTTCCAGAAGTGGTACGGCATGAAGCCCACCACCCCCATCATCTCCGGCGGCATGAACGCCCTGCGCCTGCCCGGCTTTTTCGAGAACCTGGGCCACGGCAACGTGATCAACACCGCCGGCGGCGGCTCCTACGGCCACATCGACTCCCCGGCCGCCGGCGCCATCTCCCTGCGCCAGTCCTACGAGTGCTGGAAGGCCGGCGCCGACCCCATCGAGTGGGCCAAGGAGCACAAGGAATTCGCCCGCGCCTTCGAGTCCTTCCCCAAGGACGCCGACAAGCTGTTCCCCGGCTGGCGCGACAAGCTGGGCGTGCACAAGTAAGCGCGTAGGGTGGGTTACCCCCATTCGGGGACAAGTGCCGTCAGGCTGTAACCCACCAACTCGGGACGGTGGGTTACGCGACGGCGTCGCTAACCCACCCTACATAAGCCCCGATCGGGGCTTTTTTGCTCTACGCGAGGACAATTGTCATGACCGACAAAGAGCAATACAAAATCCACAAGGAACCCTACTACCAGGCCCAGGGCAAGGAGGTGCAGCTGTACGAAGCCGCCTACCGCAACCGCCTGCCGGTGATGGTGAAGGGCCCCACTGGCTGCGGCAAATCCCGCTTCGTGGAATACATGGCCTGGAAGCTCTCCAAGCCCCTCATCACCGTGGCCTGCAACGAGGACATGACCGCCTCCGACCTGGTGGGCCGCTACCTGCTGGAGGCCAACGGCACCCGCTGGCTGGACGGGCCGCTGACCACCGCCGCCCGCATCGGCGCCATCTGCTACCTGGACGAGATCGTCGAGGCGCGCCAGGACACCACCGTGGTCATCCACCCCCTCACCGACCACCGCCGCACCCTGCCCCTGGACAAGAAGGGCGAGCTGATCGAGGCGCACCCCGACTTCCAGTTGGTGATCAGCTACAACCCCGGCTACCAGTCGCTCATGAAGGATCTCAAGCAATCCACCAAGCAGCGCTTCGCCGCCTTCGACTTCGACTATCCGGACGCCGCCCTGGAAACCACCATCCTGGCCAGGGAAACCGGCCTGGACGAAGCCACCGCCGGCAAGCTGGTGAAGATCGGCCAGACCGCCCGCAACCTGAAAGGCCACGGCCTGGACGAAGGCATCTCCACCCGCCTGCTGGTCTACGCCGCCACCCTGATCAAGGACGGCGTCGAGCCCATGGATGCCTGCCGCATGGCCCTGGTGCGGCCCATCACCGACGACGCGGACATCCGCGAGACCCTGGACCACGCCATCGACGCGACGTTTGCGTGATGCGTGTCCCGACTGGATCCCTCCGTTCTGGCGTCCCCCCCTTTGCAAAGGGGGAGAAGAGCCCCGGCCCACGTCCATGACCACCGCCGAAACCGCCTACCAGCACCCCCTGATGAAGGCCTACTGGGCCCAGCTCGACACCCGTTTCAAGCAGGTGGAGGACGTGTTCGAGGACGTCATGGCGGAAGCCCTGGCCATCCTCAGCCGGGAGGACATCCACCATTACCTGGATGCCGCCCGGGTCATCGGCAAGCTGGGGCGCGGCGTCGAGCCTTTGCTCGCATTCCTGGAGGAATGGCCTTCCGTTGCCAAGGCTCTTGGGGAAGCGGCCGCCCTGCCGGACGTGATGGCCTTCATCATGCGCATGCAGAAGTCGCCCAACGGCAAGGCCATCACCCCCTTCCTGCAAACCCTGGCGCCGGTCGCCCGCCGCCTGCACTCGCGGGAACTGATGGGGCATTACCTGGAGATCGCCCTGGATCTCATGGAGCGCACCACCGGCTCCATCCACGGCCACCACACCACCTTCCCCAGCCCCGGCCTGCCCGATTTCTTCACCCAGGCGCCGTTCCTGCTGTCCCAGCTCAGCCTCGCCGGCCTGAAGAACTGGGTGGAATACGGCATCCGCAACTACCGCACCCACCCGGAACGGCAGAAGGACTACTTCAGCGTCCAGTCCGCCGACAGCCGCGCCGTGCTGCAACGGGAACGCCACGGCACCCTGTTCATGGACGTGGAGCGCAAGCTCGATCTCTATTTGCGCGGCCTCTGGCGGGAAGCGGAACAACTGGTGCCGTACTCAACCGCCTTCGACGAGCTCAGGCAACCGGTGCCCTATTACGACAAGCTGGGCATGCGCATCCCGGATGTGTACGACGACGCGGGCTCAGTGACCGGCCTCGACCGCTACCGCGCCACCCTGGCCCACATGGTCGGCCACCGGCGCTGGACCGAGGCCCAGATCGCCGACAACTGGAGCCCGTTCCAGCGCATGGCCGTCGAGTTCTTCGAGGACTGCCGCGTCGAGATCCTGCTGTGCCGCGAATATCCCGGCCTGCGCCGCATCTTCCTGGCCCTGCACCCGAAGCCCGCCGCGGACGCCTGCGACCCGGAAACCACGTCCTGCCTGCGCCACCGCATGGCCATGCTGTCCCGCGCCCTGCTCGACCCCGATCACGGCTACCGCGACGCCGACCTGCTCGACTTCGTCGCCCGCTTCCACGCCCTCATGGCCGAAGGCGCGTCGACCACGCGGGACATCGCCGCCCTGGCCCTCTCCTATGTCGCCAGGACCCGGCGCCAGAGCGACCAGTACGCCAGGGTCCACTTCACCGACACGGTAGTGGACTACCGCGACGACAACCGCCAGATGTGGAAATTCATCGAGGAAGGCGACGAGGAGCAAGCCTTCGACGCCAAGCGCAAGCTGGAGCCGGGCGAGGAGCTCCATGGCCTGCCGCCGCGCCACTACCCGGAGTGGGACTACAAGAGCCTCACCTACCGGCCGGACTGGGTCAGCGTCTACGAGGCCCTGCACCCGAAGGGCAATCCCGCCGACATCGACAGGCTGCTGGAAAAGCACGGCGCCCTGGCCAAGCGCCTCAAGCGCATCCTCGACCTGCTCAAGCCCCAGGACAAGATCCGCGTCCGCTACCAGGAGGAAGGCAGCGAACTGGACCTGGACGTGGCCATCCGCTCCCTCATCGACTTCAAGGGCGGCGCCAACCCGGACCCGCGCATCAACATGAGCCACCGCACCGACGGCCGCAACATCGCCGTCATGCTGCTGCTGGACCTGTCGGAATCCCTCAACGAGAAGGCGTCCGGATCAGAGCAGACCATCCTGGAACTCAGCCAGGAAGCCGTCTCCCTGCTGGCCTGGGCGGTGGAGCAACTGGGCGACCCCTTCGCCATCGCCGGTTTCCACTCCAACACCCGCCACGACGTGCGCTACCTGCACGTCAAGGGCTACGGCGAACACTGGGGCGATGAGGCCAAGGGCCGCCTGGCCGCCATGCAGGCCGGCTGGTCCACCCGCATGGGCGCCGCCATGCGCCACGCCGCCCACTACCTGGAAGCGCGCAAGGCCGACAAGAAGCTCATGCTCATCCTCACCGACGGCCAGCCCAGCGACATCGACGCCCAGGACGAGCAACTGTTGATCGAGGACACCCGCCAGGCCGTCAAGGAACTGGACCGGGACGGCATCTTCAGCTACTGCATCAGCCTGGACCCCAAGGCCGACGAGTACGTGAGCGGCATCTTCGGCCGCCAGTACACGGTGATCGACAACATCCACCGCCTGCCGGAAAAGCTGCCCGAGCTTTTCCTGGCGCTTACGAAGTAAGGGCCAGGACGGGCGGCTTTCGGAGAAGGCTAACTTGCGCCAGCAAGTTAAGCCGCGCAGCGGCGGCCGGAGCCAAAA
>WBZT01000521.1_pt2 | contig 15719 bp, 16 predicted proteins | sample 5204241 | NCBI WGS metagenome assembly WBZT01 (sample SAMN12344358, study PRJNA552823) | activated sludge metagenome | biome: Activated sludge suspended growth; feature: Nitrification reactor; material: Wastewater; isolation source: activated sludge from nitrification reactor of wastewater... | reverse complement strand
CGGGGATCACCGTCACGGGTTCGGGCGCGAAAAAAATCCGGTGGTCATCTGGCAATGCCAATTCCAGCTTTAACCGGTTGTCCGACTTCTGTTGGTCCTGCTTTTTCTCCTCGGCGCGTCCTTGCTTGATGGCCTTGCACATCGGACAGGGATGCTGGCCATCAAACGTTTTGCTGATGGCTGTGCTGAGCGAGTCCTCTTGCGAATAGGCGATGATCATGCCCGTCCAGGCCACCGTCTGCAGCAACGCCCAATGGAGGCCCAAGGTCAGGACCAGCACCAGGACCGTGGTCGTTCGAATGACGGTGCGCATGAAGCGTTGTTCGGGCCAACCCTAACAACGCGCGGCGGGGCAGGCTTTGCAATGGTTGTCGCGTTTGCCCCCTAAATTGCTCAACCGAGGGCTCGCCGAAGTCCAGCGCCGGGAATCCGACCTGTTCTGGTGGGCGATCAGACGCCACCACGGTCGAGTCAGCGATGCGGCGGATACTTGGCGAGTTTGCGCTGGAGGGAACGTCGGTCGAGTCCCAACAATCGCGCCGTGCGTGAAATGTTTCCTCCGGTTTCATGCATTACACGCTGGATGTGCTCCCATTCCACCCGGTCGAGGCTAGGAATTGCCTGGGAGTGTTTCTCCCGCATTTCGTGGCTCACCATGCGGCCGCACAATGCCGCCAGGATTTGATCCGCATCGGCGGGCTTCGTCACATAATCTGCTGCCCCCAGTCGCACCGCCTCCATTGCCGTGGCGATGCTGCCATAGCCGGTCAGCACGATGAGCCGTGTTGCCGGTTGCAACGCATGCACGTCCCGCACCACGTCCAACCCCGAACCGCCCGGCATCCGGAGATCCACCACCGCGCCATCCAATTTCTCTTTCGTGGCAACGATTCTGGCTTCCGCCGGATTCCCCGCCTGCCAGACGGTGAGATGGCGACGTTGCAGGGCAGTCGCGAGCCGTTCGCGAAACGCCGGATCGTCCTCCACCAACAACACGCGCTCGAGTTTCATGCGGCGACTCCTGGGGGAAGTTCCAGCCGCGCCCGCGTGCCGCGCCCCACGTCTGACTCGAGGCTGAAGTGTCCGCCCATTTGATCGGCGAATCGGCGCACCAAAAACAAACCCAGCCCCGTGCCCTGGCCCGGTTCCTTCGTTGTTACGAACGGTTCGCCAATGCGCGCTTTGACCGATGCCGCCACGCCCGCCCCTTGATCGCTCACCGTGAACTGCACCAGGTTGGCAGCGCGCGCAATTTCCAACCGGACCGGCGACGCCGGCGGTGCGGCGTCCCGCGCGTTCTGGATCAGATTGGTCAGCGCTTGCAACAACGCAAAGCGCGGCGCGCGAAACCGAAGTGCCGGCTCCGGGAGGATGATTTCGAGTTGAGCAGCGTGAGCCGCGGGAAGTGTGGCCTGCAAAACTGCGATGAATTCTGCCACCGCCCATTCCAAAGGAGGGTCCTGCGGCCCATCCCCGGCGTAAGACCGCAGGCGGCCAAGAATATCCCGGCAACGCTCAACCTCGATTCGGATAAGCCGGGCGTCCTTCGACAAGGTGTCAGGCGGACCGGCCTGGGCGGCTTCCAACTCCAGCTCACGCGCTGTGACGGCAATCGTGGCGAGCGGTGAATTGATTTCGTGCGCCACCCCCGCGGCGAGGGTGGCGAGCGCCGCGAACCGCGATTCGCGCTCGGATTTCAATTCCGCCGCATGCCGCGCGGCTGCTTGCTCGCGGAGCTGGGCGTTCAGCCGCGCCACAAACCACGCGAGGCAGCAACCCGTCAGCGCGAGCGCCACAAACATGCCGGCGAGGTGCAGTTGCATTGGCGGCAGGCCGCAAACCGCCTCGGCCGACTCGGGATGCGGCAAGGGCACGCTAAACCAGAACGACACTCCGAAGCAGACCAGGGCCAGCGCCAGCAAGCTCCAGGTCCATCGCGCTCCCAGCAGCGACGCCGCCATGGCGATATGAATGAGATAAAACGCGCTGAACGGATTGTGCGGCCCGCCGGTCAGGAAGAGCAGCGCCGTGAGCAGCAGCGTATCCAGCGCCAGTACGCCACCGATGAGTGCTCGCGGCGGGAGCTCACCTCGGCGCGTCGTTCCCCACAGGATCAACTGGCTGATCACCGTAACCATCAATACGGCCAGCAAGGGCGCGAGCGGCAGGCGGATTCGCAAAACATCCGCGCAGATCGCAATGGTGACCGTCTGGCCGGTGATGGCCGCCCAGCGCAGCCGCAGCAGCCAAGGCAAGGTGAGGTCGGCGGATTTCATGTCGTCATTTTGGCACCTGCGCATCACGCGGATTGGCGCGGCTTTGAATATTTCCCACCGCTACCGTGCTCGGCGAGACTCCGGCGCCGGCCTGTTGCACCAACCGCACCAGGTCGGCCGTGACACCGCATTCACGGAACGTGAGTCTTGGGCTTCTGGTCATGTCGCGGTTGGCGTCCGCCGGCCAGATCAGAAGTGCATCCACCCAGCCCACCGCATTGCCGCGCGAGTTGACCACCGGCGCGCCGCTGCTGCCGGGACCAAAGTCGGCGGAAATTTCCAGCAACTCCTGCGCGGCCAAACCGCGGGCACGCAGGCTGCGGCGCGTGACCATCCCCTGGGTGAACGTAAAGAAGCGACCGACCGGATGACTCATCACCGCCACGCGAGTACCCGCCTCGGCGGAAACTTCCAACGGCAAGGCCGCGACGGGACCGCCATCCGCTTGCAGAATCGCGACGTCGCATAGCTCGTCATCCGCGAGCAGCGCCCGCACTGGCAGCACCCGCCCATCCCCCGTGAGGACAACCACGCCTTCGTAGTCCGGATCGTGGATCGAATGCGAGCTGGTGACAAATGCGCCGGAGCTCGCGATGAAAAATCCCGAAGCGGGCAGCGCTGTCCATTGCCTGGCTTCGCCCAGTCGCGCGAGTCGCGCCACCACCACCACCGCCTGACGACATTTCGCAGCCAGCTCGGCCTCGTCCACCGGGGCCACCGATGGATTGGGCAGGGTGAGCGTTGCCGGCAGCCTGCGCTTCAAGAGTTCAGCCTTGGGCAGCAGTTGGCCCTGCTCGACCATCTGGCCGCCGAGCCGGCCCAACTCCGATTGGACAAACGCGTCGTCCACGGGAGGTTGCACGCGGATGTTGGGGACATCGTGTTCCGCCGGGTTCGCGGGCAACTTGGCTGCTTCCTGGCTGGAACAACTAATCGGCGCGCCGACCAGCAGGGAAGTCAGCGCGGCAGCGAGCGCAGGGAGGGAGAAGCAGTTCATGGGAGTCGGCAGCTACTTCGTGCCCGCTTGGGCGATGGATTGCTCGACGATGCGCCGAGAGAGCGGAGAGGTATGCGCGGTGAAGGTGAACGTCCTTACGGTGGCGAGCGTTTCGCCGCGTGTGTAGCTGAAGGTGGTGGGTTGCGTGTAGCGCGTGGGAAGATTGGCCACCGTCGCGCCGTTCATGGCGTAGATTTGGCCAAGGTACGACACTGGACCGCCGGGGTTGGGATCCGATTGCAGTTGCGCCTGCGTGCGGGCATTGGATTCCGCCTGATTGAAGAACGCACCCAACGTCAGCACGGGCGGCGCGCCGTAACCAGAAGCAATTGTGCTCCAAGCTGTGGCGTCGTAGTCAATCGTCGCCGAACCGCTCACGAGCGAATCGGCATTTACCGAATTCAAACCAAGCGAACCAACCGTCAAGCCAACAAGAATCAATTTTTTCATAGCAACAAATTCCAAAGGTCAAAAATTTCCAAACACGGCTCCAATGACCCCGCTACGCGACAAGGCGCGTTGGAGAAATTGAAGCCAACAGACCAACGCCCGCTGAGCAATCAGCGCGGCGCATCAGCACCCGGCTGGACCGGGCGTGACAATGAGGGGAGATCAAGCCGTCCGTGGGCGCGGCTTGGGCGGTTGGTCCGAACGAGTCGGAGCCTTGGAATCTGTGGGAAGAACTCGATTAGCATCGGTCGAGAAATCGAAAGGCGTTGCCTGCCAGACCAGCCCGGGTTCGGACTTCGAGCCGGGTTTCACGTTCTGCTTTTGCTCCTTCTGCTTTTCATCGGCACGCGCCTGCTTGATGGCTTTGCACATGCAGCACGGGTGCTTGCCATCGAACGTCTTGCTGATGGCCTCCGTGAAAGAAGCGTCGTGCGAGTAAGTGACAATCATCCCGACCCACGCCACCGATTGCAGCACCGCCCATTGCAGGCCCAAGGTCAGGACCAGCAAGAGTGCGGTGAGCGTTCGGATCAGGTGGCGCACGATGAAGCGGCAGGGTGGGTTCGCTAATTTGATTTGCGCGGGCCGGGTTGAGGCCGGTGGCGTGAAAGTACACCGCCACCGGCGCTCAATGTGATTGATCGGTCAAGGTGCAACTATTCGGGCTTGTGAGCTTCGTGGCACGCCTTGCAGTTCACGGCGTCCTTGTACTTGGCCGCCGCGCCGGCCTCATTTTTCTGGAGAGCCTCAGCCGCGGCAAGCAACTTGCCGGTCTTGGCTTTCCAACTGGCCTCGTCACCTTTGGGCGGTTTCGCGGCACAGAGTTCCTTGTAACCCGCGACCAACTTCTTGATTTCGTCCGCACTGGCCTTGCCATCCACGGCTTTCTTGCAGACGGGATCCTCCCCTTTGGGCGCCTTGTGACACGTCTTCATGACCTCCTTGATGGGGTCTTTCTTGTCCTCGGCGGCCTGCGCCGGACGCAGGAACAGCCCGCCCGCGATCAACGCCGCGACGCACGCCGTCGCTCCGATTCGGTTCAGTTTCTTCATTTTTTGTTTGCTCGTTTCGGTTCTGGTTGCCCTGACGGACTTGGTTTGGAAGGCAGTCGGTTGCCCCGGTTCGTCAGGAAATTTATTTTTCACGGCCCCGTCCGCATGGCGGCCTTCATTTCGGCGATCAGTTCGGCTGGCTGCCATTCGTTGCCGGCAAATACTTTTTGAATCCGGCCCCCGGTGTCAACCACCACCGTGCGGACGTTGTGGTTGAAGGTCGCGCCCTCACGAACAAACGTCAGCCCGAAATTGCCGCCGAGTTGGTGGATGATGTCGGCGGAACTGGTCGCAAAGGTCCAATGGTTTGAGTCCGGTTGGTAACTGCGGGCATATTTCGCGAGTTCGCCAGGCGTGTCGTAATCCGTATCGAACGAGATCGAAATCAAATGCCAGTTGGTCTGGCTCGCGTCCTCCAGCAGCCGGCGATGCGCGATGGAGAAGTTGCCGCTCATGCGCGGGCAGAACGTGGGCAGCGGACAGCGGGTAAAGATGAACGTGAACGCCAGCGCCCGGCCTTTGAAGTCACTCAGGCGAAACGCGCGCCCGAACTGATTTGTGAGCCCGAAGTCCGGCAACGGCGACCCGAGGGGCAACTCGTCATCCCCCGGCTCGTCGCTGGCGGCGCTCGACTCGACCGTGAAGCGAAGACCGGTGCGCTTCACGCGGTCAATCCACGCATCGTCCTCGGTCGTGAGCAGGCGGAAGGTGATCTGGTCGCCAACCGAAACGCCGCTGAGTTCATTGGTGTCGCGCGCGTCGAGTTGCATGGTCATAGCCTCCATGTAACCGGGGATTTCCTCGTGCGCGATGAGCGCCTTGGCGCCACCGCCACGGATTTCCCGCAAGATGCCGCGCACTTGATAGGCGATGACGTTGGTGGCAAACTCCGTGACACGAACGCCGGAGTCTGAGCGTTTTGCTTCGGTCGGCTTGCCACAACCGAGAACGCCGAGGCTGCACGCCAGTGCAACCAGGCGTACGGCGGGGTAAAGACACACGAAACGAGCGAGGTGCGACAGGCAGTTCATTTTGAAAGCGTGGTCAAGCTGGCATCGGCGGTCAGCCCGGCAGGTTTCACCCGCGAGGGCCATTGACGCCAATCGGCAGCAGTATCGTTGAGCAAAGCGGTGGGCAGGCGGCGGGGGATCTGATTTTCCAGGCCGGCAGCTTCCGGCGCCTTGATCTTGGCGGCAATTTCCAACGTGAGAAAGAATTGCCCGGCTGCCTGGGCGGGACGCCGCGATTCGGGCAGCAAGGCGGCTCCGTGGTGCTGAACATCCCGCACATACTCCGCGCACGGCACCCCGATAAACCAAGGCTCGCGCAGGCCGAGGATGTTGCGCGCGGCGTCCCATTCAAGCCAGGCGTTGGCAAGGGTGTTGCGCGGACCAGGGCCGGGTTCCGGCAGCGGGCCGAGCAGCATCATCGCGACCCCGTCGGCGTGGCGCACCAGCGGATCGGTGGTTTTGCTGTCATTCCGCAGCGCGTTGCACATGGATTCAATCGCCTGCCAATCCAGTTGGGAAAAATTCCGTCCCCCCACCAGCCCCACGATGGGCAGTTCACAATAGAAATCGCCGCGTACCAGAAAGGCGTCAGGGAAGATTTCCTGGAAAGTGCGTGCGATGGCGTCGAACTGTTCCCGCGTGAGTTGGAACAGCGGCAGCCATTGGCAGAACAGTCCCCCGGGTTTGAGTGCGGAACGGACGTGACGGAAATGTTCCAAGGTGAACAGCCGGCTCTCGCCCGTGCGCCACGGCAAAAACAAATCGCCGACGACGACATCATAGCTCGCCGGATTGCGTGCCATCACCCAACGCGCGTCCTCCTGGAGGAATTGAATCCGTGGGTCGTCAAACACTTCCCGGTCGAAAGGCGCGAAATACGTGCGCGCGAAGTTGAGCACCAGCGGCGAGAGTTCGACCGCCTCCACGCGTGCGAGCGTCGGCAGCAGCGCAAGGCCGGCGACGGTGCCACCGGTGGCGACGCCCAACGCCGCGGCAGACTTCGGGTTGCCATGGAGCAGCAGTGGCAGCAGGCCTTGCCGCTCCTGGTTGAATTTCGCCTTCGAGCCGCCGAGTGTGTAGCTGTTGTTGAAGAGAATACGCCAGTCGCCGGGGCCGCATGCGACGGTGGCGACCACACCTTCGCGCCCGACTTTCACGACCGCGAGCTTTTCTCCGGGCAGCAAAGTTGTCTGCGGCAGACCGCGCGTGAACCAACCGCACAGCAGCAGAATTCCGGTGGCGGCGGCCAGTGGAATCATTCGTCCGCGGACGCCGGTGACGGGCGATGTGGCGTCAAACCGGAGTTCGAACAGCATCCCCAACGCAAGATATGCCACGCCGATGATGGTGACACTTGTCCACAAGCCGAAATTGGGAGCGAGCAAATTTTGCGTCAGTTCCGTTCCCAGCCACCCGCCGACGCCGTTCCAGGCGAGGAGTGTGGCTACGTGCCGGGCATTAGTGCGGCTGTCAGCGGATTCGCGGGCGCGTAGCAACAGCGGAAAAATCAGGCCCGTCGCCACGATCACGGGCACAACCACCAGCGCACCGAGTTGCAAAACCTGAAGCGAGTATGGCAGGGCGGTGAGTTCGTAGGGCAGAATCGCCAGATTGGGGCGGAGCAGCGCGAGGAAGAACGGCTGCACTCCGCACAGCACGGCACTACCAAGCCAGGCCGCGCGCAAGGTGCCCGTGAATCCAAAATGTTTTAACAACGGCGGGACCAGAGCAGCCGATATGGCCAGGGAGACCAACACCAGTGCCAGCACCATGCCGCCGGAGAACAGCGAATTGATCGTCACCTGGGCCAGTTGATGTTGCAGCAGGACTTCGAGCGAAAGGACAAGAAAACCCGAGGCCGCCGCCAGCCAGACAGCCGGCGGGCGAACCTCCACCCTACCGGGTTCCAACTCTGCACCCGGCTCGTGTCGCTGGCTCAGATCGAGCATCAGCGCCAGCAATCCCACGAACAAGTTGACCGCGCAGGCCAGCAGGCCGGTGCGCGTCAGACCGAGACTCGGAATCGGCGCCAGCAATACGACGGCAATGCCGCAGATTCCGCCGAGAGTGTTCACGGCATAAAGCCACACGATTTCTTGGCCGGTCGAGTCGGCGGTCTGCGGGAGGGCGCGCAGCATCCACGGGAGGACGAAGCCCATCGCCATCGCGGACGGGACGACCAACGCGAGCGGCAGCAAGAGTTTAAGGAGGCTGGTCAGAGGAGTTGAGCGGAAAAGCATGTCCCCGATGACGGGAGCAAGCAACACGGGCACCGCCAGGAGTGCAACGCTGATTTCCGCCCACGCCACACCGCGCCACGGATGCCGACTAGGCCGGGTTTGCCGCGACGCGAGCCAGGCGCCCGCCGCCAAGCCGAGGAAAAACGCGCCGATGACCTTGGAAAATGTGTCCGCGCTGGCGCCGAGCAAATCCACGAGCCGGCGGGTCCAGATGGTTTCATGCGCGAGCGCCGCCGCACCGCTCAGAAACGTGAGCAGCAGCGCGGGAAGCAATTGGCGATGGGCGGGCATTGAAGCGAGTAGGGATGCGCGTCAGGACGACGATCGTTCTGGCAGTGAAACTGTTCTTAACGCTGCCCGAGCAGTCGGTTGTCCGTGTGCGCGCATCCCCAAATTCATGGTGTCGTTACCCGCAGGCGGTAATAGCCGGCGGTTGGCTCTGGATCCGCAACAGTGGCGGTTTGAAAATGATTGTTCCCCGGGAGTGGCCCGGCAACGTCCTGCCAGATGGCGGGATTGCCGAGATTCGTGGTGACCTGGAGATAACTGGCACTGCCTAGCGCGGTGGGAAACGTCGCGCTGAAACTGGCGTGATCGTAAGCAAAACTGGTGATCGAGTTCCCGGCGTGGAAGTAGATCGGCAGCACGGCCGATGGTTGGTGAATCGGTCCGCCGCCGCCGTTGGCTGCGTCATCGTATGCCTGAACCGTCAAGACGTAGAGTCCGGGCACGGTGGCGCTGTAGGCGCGACCGTGGATATGCCCGAATGGATCGGCCCCTGCTTCGCCGTTGTTTTCACTCAGCAGAATGGAATTGGCGCCGTTCGTTGCGCCCACTGGCAGGCTGAATGTGAGGGCGCTGGCGAGGTCGCCCTCCTCATTGAATCCCGGGACATCCCACACGCCAAAACTCCCACCGGCGGGACCGGTGAGCGCGACAAAGCGCAACCGGGTTTGCGTGCCGGGCGCGGGCGGATCGAAAAAGCCAAAGCCGATGGACGTGAATGAGAGGCCGGTGGTTTGATAATGACCGGCGTAAGGTCCGTTCGTGGCGCGCACGAGCATGAACACGAAGCCGGAATTCGTGTTGTAGCTGCCGGCATTTTGAAAGAACAACGGCGTGCCCACCTCCTGGCTCTGCGCGCCCACATTGATGTGTTCGTGGGCGGGCGCGTGGAGGGCCCTGACGAGCAGGGCCAAATAAATCGTGCGGGCAAGGAGCAATCGCATAAACTGTCCGAGGTTTTTCAAATTGGGGGCGGGGTTGCCGGCCTCGAAACGGAACCGTCCATCGGACGATCCGCACCGTGCAACCTCCGCCCCTCTTCGCTTTTCAACCGCGAAGTTTCATGGTTTTACGATTTTTCGCCGAAACGCCGTGCCATCAGGAGCCCGGCCAAACCAACCCCTGCCAGCAGGATGGTGGACGGTTCCGGCACGGCAGTGAACGTGAACAGGTACAGATCCGAGGCGGATTGAATCGGTCCGCCATCGAAGCCGTTCACGGACGTGTCCAGGATGCGGAAGCCGACCGTGTAAACCCCGGGCAGGTCCGCGGCGTAACGGCGACCGTGGAGGTGACCGTAAGGATCCACGCCCGGGTTTCCCGCGCCGATTTCCGAGTTGCTCAGCGGGAACAAGTTTCCGCTGCCCACCGAAGCGCCGACCAGCAGGCTGTGCGTCGGGGTCAGTGAACCCTCCTCCCAGAAGCTGAACGTGCCGCCGGCGGGACCGGACAGCACCGATTCCAGGCGTAGTTGTTCAAACGAGCCGTACGCGGCCGCGAAGGGCGATGGCGTGGCGCCGTTGTTCGTCGTTTGCGCCAACGCCGTGAACGTGGGGCTGCTGCTGTTCATCAGCCCCGCCCAAGTACCGCTGTTCGAGTAATTCAACGTTACGTTGACGTTGGTGACGACGAAGCCGGAGCCATTCACGAAGCCCAGCGCATTCGCGAAATAGAGCTGGCCGCCCTGATTGGTACTCAACGCTCCGGCGTTGACGTGTTGCGCCCGTGCAACGGGCGCGGCGAGGCCGAGGCCAAGCGTCAGCAAGGCCAGCGACCAAGGGTTTGGTTTGGTTTTCATCATGTGTTTTTGAATCGCTTCGTTCAGTTGGTTGTCGGGTTGACTTGTCCATCCGGGCGCACGAAGCGGGAGCCCGACTGGACAAGTTTGTCTTTGACCCGCACCCAGCGCAGCGCCTCCACATGACCGTCCGCAAAGAGGTAATTCGCGGTCGCCAGATGTCGGGCGACCGCCACCTGGGCGGCGAAGAACGGCGGCGCTAAACCGCCGCTGGCTTCGTCGGCAAAATGGAAATGATCCGACCCCTCGTAATCATCCGCGCACTCCGCCATGTGCATGGTTTCGGCGGGGCTGGGAATGACCGTGGTCCGCGAGAAGTCGAGCTGACTGGCGCCAAAAGGGCGCGGCGTCAAAAAATCGTTGATACCGTAGCTGAAAAGTCGCCGCCGGTTCGGGTCCACCGGGCAGCGGTGCAGGTTGGTGCCGGACAGCAGCGGTTGCAGTGTCAGCACCCAGGAGGCTTTCGTGTGCGTGGATTGGGGCAGCGAATCCTTGTTTTCGTCCGTATACATTCGGCAGGCGATGCCGACCTGCTTGAGGTTGTTCAGACACGCCGTAGCCTGAGCACGTTGCTTGCTGCGGCCCAACGCCGGTAATAGCATCGCGGCAAGGACGGCAATGATCGCCATCACCACCAGCAACTCGATCAACGTGAAGGCACGTCGCTCCAATGTTCTGTCCAAACTCATGCAAACCAAGTGCGCCCAGTCGGGCGTCAGGGGAAAAAAACCAACGCTTCGGCGCCGGATCCCATCCGGCACACCCACGACACGAATCAGCGGAAGCTAGATCGAAGCACTGCGGGGGGGGGGCACAAGCGGGCGGTTGCTGGCGAATGAAACAAAAGCCGCAAAGTCCGGGGCCAGTCGAAAATCCTGCGGCGGAGAGAACACAAATACCAGCCGGTCAGAAACGAACTCCAACCTTTTGGCCAGCGTCGGGAATTCCGTCTTCTTCTCGGATTTTTTCCCGGCGGAGATAGCTTTACAAAGTTTGCACGGATGCTTGCCGTCGAACGTCTTGCTCACCGCCGTTTCCAGTGGGTCTGTGCGCAGATTGCTGGCGAGCATGTTCGTCCAGGCCACGGTTTGCAGCACCGCCCAATGCCCGCCGGTTGCCACCAGCAAGGCAGCAATCAACAAGGCATGGCCCAAGCGAACGAACATGGGTGGAGCATAAAATGGAAACACGGCAGGGAAAGCAAAATATCGGTTCTCGCCGCGCATGCGCATCTTGAACGTGGGACGGCCAGTTCGGCCGATTGTTCCCCAACCACTGTGGGTGCAGGTCAGCGATAGCGGCGGACGGGACGAACCCGCTCCGCTTCACTGCTCGCCGGGTGCCGGGCAAACGGCTCGAAATCTATTCCAAACGTGAAGAAGACCTCCGCCACCGGCGAATCCTGGGTGAGACCGAAAAGCGCCACCACGCCCAGATGCGTGTTGCGGGTTGGCTTGAACAGCGCGGTCGGCCCCAGCATCACGGTGGTGTCGTACGTGCGCTCGATTTCGTCGTCCTCGATTTCTTTGGTGGTTTCGTATTCCATGAGAAGTTCAGCGCCGAGGGTCAGTTTGGAATCTATCGCGACATAACTCAGCGCGGCATTGAGTTCATAGACGTTCTCGTCCTCGCCTCCGTTCTGGCGTTCGTAGGAAAGATTGGCCCCGAAGTGGAATCGCCGGCCGAACTCCTCCGCCAGCAGCAGCCGGAAGAAATAAGCGTCCGCTTCGTCCACGTTGAACCGCCAGCCGGCGTCAATGGTTGGATTGAGCGGAATCGTGCCCCAGTCCGCCAGGGCATGCGGAAGTTCCACCAGCGTGGAATCGTGCTGCAGGTGGCCTTCCTCCAGGCGATAATTGAGTTCCACGTCGAACTGCGTGCGCCACGGCAAGCCAAACTCGAACTCCGACTCGAACAGATTCTCCGCCTTGCCGTCGCGCGGGTGAGACGAAATGTAGAACTGGTTGAACTCGATCTCACCGGGCGGAATTACGTAGATGTCCGTCTCGGCAAAGGCGCGGCGCGTCGTCCATTCGGGTTGGTTCGCCGGGCCAACCCGGTCGGACTCGGAATTCACGTCATGCAGGCTGGGATGCTTCCCGCTGACGGTCACCGGAGCGAGTTGGTGCGGGTTCGGCGCATCCACGGCTTGGGCGAAAAGAGCCGTGGCTGGCCAAAGGCAAAGTCCGGCACAGGCCGCGGCAATCGGGGCGAACATACGCTCCGGACGCAACAACACTTCCTCACGGCGTGGGTTATTCATGAATCTAGGATTTGTCTTTTGCAACTCTGTCCAGAATTGCGGTGCGTCCAATAACATGCGGCTGGTCAGTCAAGCAATCTCTTTTGAAACCTTCTGCAAAAGTCCCGCAGCGCGGAGCGCGGAGCATCGCTTCGCTCGAATTTCCGGAGGAACTCGCGAAGCCATGCTCAGTGCTCCGACTGCGAACCACCGTTTTGCAGAGATTTCCTTTTAGGCTAAATCACCGCGTCACGCGCCGCAAAGCCGAGTGCGTAAGCGCCCGTTCGCAGACAACCGGGTGCAGGTCGCGTTCAGAACCGCGCCGTGAGCGCAAACCGCGCTTGAATCGGCTCGACCGGATGGAAATGAATTTCTTCGTTCACCAATGCGCCGGGTGCGACGCGCGATTCGTAGGCGTAATCAATGTCGTGATCGCGCCGATCCAGCAGGTCTAGGATTTCGGCGGACACCGTCCAGGTCTGACTGATCCGATAGCCGACCTGCGCGTTGAGCCGGATGGTTTCCCCCGAGCGGAAGGCATTATCCTCCCGCAACGGGCGCGGTCCAAAGTAGCGGAAGCGGAGGCCGGCGAAGAAGCCGTTCTCGTCGCGATAGGTGAGGCCGGCAGCGATTACGCTTTCGATCGAGCCGGGAATTTCGTTGCCCGCCGGATCGTCGTCGCGAAACTCCGCGTGCGAGAGCGAGAAGTCGGCATCGAGCGTCAGGTGTTTGCCGAGATTGTAGTAATTCGCCCACTCGACGCCGTAGCGAAGGCTGGGCCGGCTCGCTTCGGTCGCGCCCGCGTCGCCGACGAACAGCAGTTCTGAATCAATGTCCAGCCACCAGAGCGAACGCGTGCTCTGCAATCCGTCCATCGCCAGCGTACGCACGCCGAGTTCCGCGCCGTATGTTTGGACGAGCGGATCCGCGCGCGGCACGAGGGACACACCATCCACGGGATCAACCGTCGTTGTCGCGCCGCCATGCAGCTTGCCCAGAGCCCGTGGACCTCCTGGTCATGCACCATTTTCGGAGATTCATTCTCCGCAGCAGCCGGCTGATTGCTTGCGCAAGGGGGGGGGGCGGCAGCGTCGAGGTTTCAGTCATCAGCGTCGAGTCCTCACCAAATACAAGTTCGCTAAACGGTAAATTCCCAGCAGCAGACACCCCGCGATCATCAGGCAGTTTGTGCCCGGCTCCGGAACGGGAACGAACTCTACTTTTGGAAACAGCTCGCCCGGCATTTCCACGTGCAACGGATCGCTGTAGGCAAAGTCCACTGGGAACTCGGCATAGACCGGCACTTGAGCTTCGATACGCAACAGGTAATCAATCTCCAAGGCTGCGCCCGGCGGGACCATGCCAAAGTCGATCGTTTGCAACGAGAGCGGAATTGTCACATGCGAGACGCCATCGTAGGCCATGCCGATATCCGTGCCGCTGGTGAAGAAAGCCGCCGCGGCGCCCCGGCCGGAATCCGGTCCGCCTGCGAGGAGCGCGCCTGTGCTCCATAGCGTGGCCGGCATGTTGCCGCCGCTCATCGCGTATCTCGCCGCGATTTCCAACGAGAAAAATACGCTCGCATTGGGGGCGTAGCTCAGATCCATGAAGCCCCCGTCGATGATGAAATGCGAAATGGCGTGTTGGGGCTGCGCCGTCAGGTTGATGCTTTCATCGCTCCAGATATGAATCTCACTATGCAACCGGCCCGCGGTGATCAATTGCCCGGTCGTACCCAAATCTCCCGCCGGACCAACCGCACCCGAAGCATCAAAACGATTGCCGCCAATATGTGCCCAAATGGAATTGGTGATGGCGGCGGAAGGACCTTCGATGCGGTCGTAGTCCGAAGTCAACACGGAGCGATTGTCGAGGAACGTGACGGTCGCTTCCTGAATCACGTTCGCGGACGCGGTGGCCAGCGCGCCACCTGCCATCAGAAGTGCGGCCAGGCAAAATTTGGATCGAATAGATGCTTTCATGGATACGGCTTTGTTGAGTTGTTCGGTTTCAGATTTCTGAAATTCACTCGCGTGTTCACGGCGTTGGTTTCAGGCGGAAAAATCCCTGCAGATCGGAAGCGTTGGTGATGGTGACGGTGTGTTCCGTCGCAGTATCGACCATGTTCGCCGCGAGATCTGTCCACGCGCCGTCGAGGTTGGTCGTGCTTTGAACCGGCACGACTGCGGCGCTGGCGGGCCAGCCGAGAATCGCAGTGCGCCCGGAAAGTTCCATCCGCAAGCGCGGTTCGGTGAGCGGCCAATGTAGCACGGTCAACGAAAACGGCGGCAGGGCAAGACTCGCAGTTGGATTGAAATTGGAAACAATCTGCGACGTGGGCGCGACGACTTGAGCGGTTTCGTTGTTGTCCGTGATGTTGGCCGAGGTGAGTCGCTGCAACCACACATCGCCCGATGGTGGATTTGCGCCGGTGAAATTTACGTTCAACGATTGCGAGCGATGCAGGTTGAAAAGAACTAGCGCGTGCCTACCATTCTTCGTGAACGCATACGACTGGAGGCAATGAGCGTTGGTGTAGCTGATGGAATTGAGATTGGTCACCGACCACACGGGATCGTCGCCGCTGTGCGTTGTGGTGATGAGGTCGCCATCGAGCGCGCCGTTCACGAGTTGCTGCGCGTAGTAATGCGGCCGTTTGCGATTCGTCACTTCCATGTCCACCACACTGCCCCAGATGTCCGAGATGAGATGATCGCCGCGATTCACATGATAACCGCCCAGACAGAAAAAGCCCTGCAACTTGATCTTGAGTTCGCGCAGCATCATCAGCATGTGATCGGCGACCGCGACCGCTGACCCGACCGACGGCAACAACGCGTCGAGCTGTGTTTGCGTGAGCGAACTGTTCGTGCTGGCTGGGTCGTTGACGTTCACCTCGTAGATCGCCAGCGGCACGGGACGACTCGACGACTGGATGTTCGTGTATTGCTGATACATCAGGCCGTTTGCCCGGCTCCACCATTCCGGCTCGGCGAACAACGGACTGAACATCTCCTCCGTGGTCGCGAAATTGTTCAGCCGGCTCGTCATGTACGGTGCGAAACACATCATGTCGTGATTCGTGCCCGCGTCGTGCGCGTGAATGCCGCGCCACGGGTTCACCGTTTGTTCGCCGAGAATGAAATTGAATTTGCCTGCCTGGTAATACGGCGAAGCTTTCGCGATGCCGAAAATCTCGCTCGCGTGCCGGCCCAGCACGATGGGATCGCTCAGCGTCGCGCCGCGGAAAACGGGATTCCAATTCTCATTTCCGTATTCGATGTGGATCGTGCGGAACACGGAAATCCACGGCTGCGGATGCCCCAGCTCGAAACGGCGCTGACCGTAAAGCGAGTTGGTGTTGCCGCC
>WBZT01001745.1_pt1 | contig 15720 bp, 17 predicted proteins | sample 5204241 | NCBI WGS metagenome assembly WBZT01 (sample SAMN12344358, study PRJNA552823) | activated sludge metagenome | biome: Activated sludge suspended growth; feature: Nitrification reactor; material: Wastewater; isolation source: activated sludge from nitrification reactor of wastewater... | reverse complement strand
GCCTATTGAAAAACCGCCTGTCGAGAAACCTCAGCCCGATGTGCGCAACATGGATTGGCAGGCGTTGCAAGACTGCGTGAAGAACTGCCAGGCTTGTGATTTGGCCAAAACGCGTACGCAGACGGTGTTTGGCGTGGGCGATCCGAATGCAGACTGGCTCATCGTCGGCGAGGCGCCTGGCGCGGAGGAGGATAAGCGCGGCGAGCCCTTTGTCGGACAGGCAGGCAGGCTGCTGGACAACATGCTGGCGGCGATTCATCTCAAGCGTGGCGAGAATGTGTATATCGCTAATGTGCTGAAATGTCGTCCGCCGCAGAACCGCGACCCGAATGGCGAGGAAGTGCAAAAGTGCGACCCGTACCTGAAGCGGCAAGTCGAATTGATACAACCGAAAATCATTATTGCGTTGGGCAAATTTGCTGCACAGTCCTTGCTGAACACCGAGAGCTCTATCTCCAGCCTGCGCGGCAAGCTGCATGAATACCATGGTGTGCCGGTGGTGATCACATTCCACCCAGCCTATTTATTGCGTAGCCCGCTGGAAAAAGCCAAGGCATGGGAGGATTTGTGTTTGGCGCGGGAAACAATGAAGACCTTGTAATTTGCGTGCATACCACCATATACTGACTGATTCATTTCCCTATCATTTTGTGAGGAAACCCACATGAAAAACTTGATTTCTAAACTTGCCATGCTGGCTTTGGTGCTGGGCTTGAGCGGCTGTGGCTACAATACTTTCCAAAGCCTGGATGAAGAATCCAAGGCGGCTTGGTCCGAGGTGCTGAACCAGTATCAGCGTCGCGCAGACTTGGTGCCTAATCTGGTGGAAACCGTGAAAGGCTATGCCGAACATGAAAAAGAAGTGTTAACAGAGGTTGCGGAAGCACGCAGCAAAGTGGGCAGTATGCAGGTGACACCGGAAGTGCTGAATGACCCGGAAGCTTTCGCCAAGTTCCAGGCGGCGCAAGGGCAGTTGACCAGTGCGCTTTCGCGCCTGATGGCGGTGGCGGAGAATTATCCCAACCTGAAAGCCGACCAGGGCTTCCGTGATTTGCAGGCACAGCTGGAAGGTACGGAAAACCGCGTGACGGTGGCGCGTAATCGCTATATCGAGGCAGTGAAGCAATACAACGTGGCAGTGCGCCAATTCCCGAACAACCTGACCGCGATGGTATTTGGTTACAACACCAAGCCTAATTTTAGCGTAGAGAACGAGAAGGCAATCTCTGCTGCGCCTAAAGTCGAGTTCGGCGATAAGAAGTAAGCCATAATGCCCTCGCTCGCCAAGGCAAGGGCCGGGGTGATGGTGAAACGCTTTTTCAATATTTGTCTGTTGCTGTGTGCGGCGTTGTTGTTGCCGCATGTGGCTTTCGCATTGGTGGAGATCCCGCCGCTGCAAGCGCGCGTGACCGACCTGACTGGCACGCTGGACGCTCCCCAGCAAACCGCGCTGGAAGCCAGGCTGAAAGCGCTGGAGGACAAAAAAGGCAGCCAGCTGGCGATATTGATTGTGCCGACCACTCAGCCGGAAGATATTGCACAATACTCTATTCGTGTCGTAGAACAATGGAAGCTGGGGCGCGAAAAGCCGGATGACGGCGTGTTGGTGCTGGTGGCCAAGGATGACCGCAAGTTGCGCATTGAGGTCGGTCGCGGGCTGGAAGGCGCGATCCCTGACATTTATGCCAAGCGCATCATCAGCGATGTGATTTCTCCGCGGTTCAAACAAGGCGATTTCTTTGGCGGGCTGGATGCGGGCGTGGATAGCCTGACCAAGCTGATTGAAGGTGAGGCGTTGCCTGCACCCACGCAGTCATCCACACATTCGGCCACGGCAGATTGGCAGACCTATCTGGCCATCTTGTTCCTGGTCGGCTTGGCTGGGGGCGCTGTTTTCCGTGCTTTGCTAGGGCGGTTTCTGGGAGGTGCCTTAAGTGGTGCGCTGGTAGGCGGTATGGTGTGGTTGCTTGGTGCAGGATTGTTTATAGCCTTGCTTTTGGGCTTGTTCGCCTTCATATTTGCCGCGGTTGGGAATCATTCTTATGTCAGTCCGCACAGAGGAGGTGGCATAGGCAATGGTGGTTTCGGCGGCGGATGGAGCGGTGGCGGTGACGTGTTCTCCGGCGGTGGTGGCGATTTCGGCGGCGGCGGAGCTTCGGGGGATTGGTAATGAAAAGACGTCATCCGATCATCCGTTTCTTTGCGCACCTGGTCAGCACACCCTGGCAGGTCAGGCAGCGCTTCCCGGCGGGAGCTTTGCAGCGTATTGAACAGGCTGTCGTGGCGAGTGAACGTACCCACAATGGCGAGATTCGCTTTGTGGTGGAGGCGGGGCTGCACCCTTACGAGATTCTGTTCAAAAAGACACCACGCAAACGCGCGATCGAGCTGTTCGGGCGTTTGAACATATGGGATACAGAGCATAACAATGGTGTGCTGATTTATCTGTTGTTAGCGGATAAGGATGTCGAGATCGTTGCTGATCGTGGCATAGACCGGCACGTGGGTTATGATCGCTGGGACGCGATATGCCACGATATGGAGCGTCTGTTCAGAAAAGGCGAATATGAGGCCGCTGTACTGCAGGGTATTGCCGAGATTTCGGTTTATATGCAGCGGCATTTCCCCTATCAGGAAAGCAAAAACAATGAAATCCCGAATCAACCTTTGGTGCTTTAGCCTGCTGTATTTGTTCAGTATGGCCGCGCAGGCCGATCTGAATGAGATGACCCGCATCTTCCGGCAAACGCCGCAACTGAATCGCTTTGAAGTCTGCCAGGGCGGCGGCTGTGCGCAAGTTTCGACAACTGGCCTGACACTGGAGCAATGGCAACAAGTCGCTCAGGTATTTAAATCGAAAGCCCAGAATGCCGAACAGGAGCGGGTACAGATTGCGGAGGCGATCGGGGTGCTGGAACAGATTGTCGGTAAAATAGTTGGCACAGAGACTGATTTGGCCGGGACTTTCGACAATAGTGATACGCCTGGGCAGATGGATTGCAATGACGAAGCGATCAATACCACTACCTACATGCGGCTGCTAAAACAGGCTGGCCTGATGACCCTGCATGAGGTGGAAGATACGCGTACCCGCAACTTTTTCTTTACCGGCTGGCCGCACACCACGGCAGTCATCCATGAAATCGCCAGTAAGCAGCGTTACGCGGTGGATAGCTGGTTCTACGATAACGGCCATTCCGCAACCATTGTGCCGTTTGAGCAGTGGAAGGCGAATTATGAACCGGCTGATAGCCCCATCGGCAAGTCGCGCAGACATGCGTCACACACCAAGCAATAGCTGACTTGGCGCGTGTTTAACGCTAAAATCACGCCTTCACAAGGATAATGATATGCGTGCCTCACAATTTTTTATTTCCACCCAAAAAGAAGCGCCTTCCGACGCCGAACTGGTCAGCCACAAGTTGATGATGCGTGCCGGGCTGATTAAAAAGCTTGGGAATGGGCTTTATACATGGATGCCGCTGGGCTTGCGTATTTTGCGCAAGGTGGAGGCTGTAGTGCGTGATGAAATGAACAAGGCTGGTGCGCTGGAGCTTTCCATGCCGGCGGTACAGCCCAAAGAGCTGTGGGAGGAGACCGGACGCTGGGCGGTGTTTGGCCCGCAGATGCTGAAAATCAAAGACCGTCATGAACGTGATTACTGCTTTGGCCCGACACATGAAGAAGTAATTACCGACATTGCGCGCAAAGAGATCAACAGCTATAAGCAATTGCCGGTGAATTTATACCAGATCCAGACCAAGTTCCGCGACGAGATTCGCCCGCGTTTTGGCGTGATGCGGGCACGCGAGTTCCTGATGAAGGACGCCTATTCTTTCCATACCAACTTTGATTCGTTGCAGCAGACTTATGATGCGATGTATCAGGCGTATAGCAATATTTTTACCCGACTCGGGTTGAAGTTTCGTGCCGTAAAGGCCGATACCGGCGCGATTGGCGGTGATGGTTCGCATGAGTTTCATGTGCTGGCCGATAGCGGTGAAGACGGCTTGGCCTACTGTGAAAATTCGGACTATGCAGCCAACGTGGAACTGGCAGAGGCGCTAGTACCAAAGGGCCCGAGACAGGTGCCTTTGCAGACGATGCATGAAGTGGAAACACCAAAGCAGACAGCCTGTGAGGATGTGGCGAAACTACTGAGTATCGGTGTTGAACAGACCGTTAAATCGGTCGCTCTGATGGTCGAGTCTGATGAGAAGCAACATTTTGTACTGGCGCTGTTGCGCGGTGACCACGTGCTGAACGAGATCAAGCTGGCCAAGTTGCCCGGCTTTGCCAATTTCCGCCTAGCTACTGAAGAAGAGATTCGCGCACATCTCAATTGCCCGCCAGGATTTATCGGACCGGTAGGCGTAGCTGCCAATGTGCAGGTGATTGCAGACCGCATGGTGGTGGCAATGAGTGATTTTGTGTGTGGCGCCAATAAACCCAAATATCATTTGGCGGGTGTGAATTTCGGCCGTGATTTGCCTGAGCCAAATGTAATGGCGGACATTCGCAATGTGGTGGAAGGCGATGCCAGCCCGGATGGCAAGGGTGAGCTAAAATTGTGCCGCGGTATCGAGGTCGGGCACATTTTCCAGTTGCGCACCAAATACTCAAGTGCCATGAATGCGACATATCTGGACGAAAATGGTCAGTCCAAGGTGATGGAAATGGGTTGCTATGGCATAGGCGTATCGCGCATTGTGGGGGCAGCGATTGAGCAGAACTATGACGAAAACGGCATTATTTTCCCGCGCGGCATGGCACCTTTTGACGTGGTGATCTGTCCAATCGGCATAGACAGGTCTGAAGCGGTGAAAACCGCTGCAAGCAAGCTGTATCAAGCCTTGCAAGCCAATGGTGTGGACGTGCTGTTTGATGACAGAGGGGAGCGTCCGGGCGTGATGTTCGCTGAAAGCGACCTGATGGGTATCCCGCACCGCATTGTCGTGGGCGACCGTGGTCTGGCCGAAGGTAAGGTGGAGTACAAAGCCAGAAACCAGAAGGAGGTACAGAATTTGCTTCTGGATGATGTGGTCAATTATCTGAAAAACATATTGAATTACTAGCTTATGTATCAACTGGTCAGGATGCTATGTGGCTTTACGCTGCTGTTTGCGGCAGGATTGTCCTATGCCGGCAATCAGAAAGAGGAGCCTCTTTCTAACAGTGTGAAAGCCTTGATGCAGAAATCAGTGAGTGATATTGCCTCGCCGCGGCTAATGTTTGAGACTCAGGAGCAAGGGCAGGTATGGCTTGCGGAGATGTCCGAGCGACTTAAACGCCGCATGCCAGATCAAGCTTATCGTGAAGACTTTCTGAAATCTGTGCATTATGAGGCAACCCGTGCCGGGCTGGATCCGCAATTGGTGCTGGGGTTGATTCAAGTAGAAAGCGGCTTCAAGAAGTATGCTGTTTCCAATGTAGGTGCGCGCGGATACATGCAGGTGATGCCATTCTGGGTGAAATCCATCGGCAACTCAGAGCATAATCTTTTTCACTTGCGCCTGAATTTGCGCTATGGCTGTACTATTCTGCGCCATTATCTGGATATTGAACGGGGTGATTTATACCGCGCGCTTGGACGATATAATGGTAGTTTAGGCCGGGCAGAGTACCCCAATCTGGTAGTGGGCGCTTGGCGCAAGCATTGGCAGTATCAATCGGCAATCACGGTTGCGAGCAATTAAACTTCCCCTCTTGTCCAAATAAAAAAGTTGTAAACGCACCAGAATGGGGATACCATGCGCCTGTCGGGCTGGTATTGAATTGGTGCTATACACGGTTTTATTCTGCTTTCCCAACTCAATGCCGCTAGGCAAGTAATTCGCAACATATTATTTCATAAGCGTTTTATTTATTTTGGGGAGAAAGCATATGTCGAAGTTGACAGCATTGGCTACAAGTATTGCAGTGTTGGGCGGTGTGTGGGCGTTTCTGGCATTGGGGCCGTTATCTGGACTGGTGTTGGTGTGGGCTGGGTTTATCGCGTGGGGATGTTATTTTGCCGCAGGTGCGGATAACGCCGCTTTGCAAAAAACCATCGCAGGGATGATATTTGGTGCCGTGATGGCCGGTATCGCATTGGCGCTGGTAAATGCGAATCCGTTTGGTTTGCCAGGTGCTGTTGGTCCGGCAGTTTATGTTGCGGTTACCGTGTTCCCATTGGTTGCTGTTGCTGGATGCAGTCTGCTTTCCGTGGTTCCAGCCAATGTGTATGGTTATGCTGCTACTGTGGCTTATGCCTTGCATCAAACCGGCGCAGGCAGTACGACAGCCATGGATATGAGCAACCCCGTGCTGCTGATTGCGCTGTCTGCGGTCTTTGGCGCGGTATTTGGTATGTTGTCCGGCAAGGCAGCAGGGATGCTGGGTAAATAGTAACGAACCATCTGATAAAAAAGCCGCGCATTGCGCGGCTTTTTGTTTATCTTCGGTTAATTGAATAGCTTATAGCCATGATAGGTGCCGAATTCACCCTCGCTTTCGTGATATACGAACAGCATATTGTTAGTGTATCCGGTACCGTTAAAGTGGTTTTGCGCCCGCAGTTTCAAGTCTTTTGGCAAGGCACATTTGCCGATAAATTTACCAGACAGGTCAAATATCAGCACAGCCTTGTGGTCAACGTCCAGTAGCGCGAGTTCTTGTCCTTTCATGCCGGTAAAGGCAATGAAGTGGTCGCTCACGTCATCAAAGGCTGCACCGGCTTTGTCCAGCTCCAGCCCAATTTCGCCAATTTTCTCGCGCTGTTTCGGATCCACGACCCATACTTTGTTGCTGCGTTCCTGCTTGGCAAAATAACGCTTGGTTTCCGGGTCGTAGCTGGGCATAGTGCCGGCGTCGCCAAATGCTGGGTTGAACTGCATCACCTCACCGGAGCTTTCCTTGATTTCGCCGGTTTCGCTGGTGTCCAGCGTATAGATGCCGGTGTTGGGCGAAAACCCCGCAGCGCTGGAAATATTGTAGGTCACGGTTTCCAGCTTGGCGTTGTTAGGGTTGTAATAAAGCGAGCGGTTGTCGTAACCGGGTTTGGCCGAGTTCAGGTATTTGCCATCGCTGGTAAATGCATGCACCATGGATTTGGATACTGGCGCTTCGAATTCGGAACCCATCGGCGCAAGCCCGCCATCAGCCACGTAATAACATGCCGGGGCTGGAGTATAGGCGACCGTCATAGGACGGGATGTTGGTTTCTTGACTAGCGGAATTTTAATACCCAGAGTTGCTTCGGAAAGAATCTCAGCCTGGGAGACAAAAGGTGTGAGCATAAATCCCATCATTAGAGTATAAGCAGATAAACGTGTGCGCAAAATCGTTCCCCATTGGTTATTTTGAACATTAAACGAAGGTAATTAGTGTGACTGTTGACATGGTTTGTTCCGCTTATTTTCTATCTATCAGCATGGCATCACCATAACTGAAAAAGCGGTATTGCTGCTGAATGGCATGCTGGTAAGCATGCCGGATATTTTCCATGCCCGCAAAAGCGGATACTAGCATCAGTAATGTACTCTTAGGCAGATGGAAATTGGTGATGAGCTTGTCTATCACTCGGAATTGGTAGCCCGGCGTAATAAATATGTCCGTTTCGCCGCTAGTCGCCGCGAGTGGCCCGTTGCGTGCGGCGCTTTCCAGCGCACGTAGTGAGGTAGTTCCTACTGCAATGACCGATTTGCCTGTCTGTTTGGCTTGTGTGATGCAGTCCACCGTGGCTTGCGGCACAGTGAACCATTCGCTATGCATCTTGTGTTCAGCGATGTTTTCCACACGCACCGGCTGGAACGTGCCAGCACCCACATGCAAGGTGACGAACGCGATGTTTACGCCCATGGCTTGCAGGGCGGTTAGCATCTGCTTGTCAAAATGCAGTCCCGCAGTTGGCGCGGCTACTGCACCGGCGTGTTTGGCATACACGGTCTGGTAGCGCGTTTCATCTTCAGCATCGGCATTGTGGGTGATGTATGGAGGCAAGGGCAAATGGCCAATCTTTTCCAGTATTTCGAAGACATTTTGCTTATTCAAGAACCGCAAATGGAACAGATCATCATCGCGCCCCAATACTTCCGCTTTAAAAGATATGTCTCGGGAGCCAAGCTGGATGAGGCTTCCAGGGGTGGGTGCGCGGGATGCTTTGATATGCGCCCAAATCTCTTGTGACGCGGTGATGCGCTCCACCAGCATCTCGATAGCGCCGCCAGTGGCTTTGTGACCGAACATTCGCGCCTTGATGACACGCGTGTCATTGAATATCAGGCAATCTCCGGGGTGCAGCAACTGAGGTAGATCGGTGAATTGCTTGTCTGCCAATTCGCCACTCTTCCCACTCAATTCCAGCAGCCGACTGGCAGTTCTGTTCGGGGTTGGATGCTGCGCAATCAGCGTTTGGGGAAGATAAAAATCGAAATCTTGGGTTCGCATAATCGAAATAACTTGTTATAATACTAGCTTCAATTCGCATTATACCTCAGCCGGGGTGGCGGAATTGGTAGACGCACTGGACTCAAAATCCAGCGCTGGCGACAGCGTGCCGGTTCGATTCCGGCTCCCGGCACCACACCTTCCCGATAGTTTTCAACGTTGCTTTGAACGGCTTTTCCCAATGGGTTTTCTATTCCGTTTTTTTAGGGCGGTTTGGTTTTTGTTGGCCTATTTCAGTTGTTTCAAAAATGTAACATTTCACTTGAGCAAGTTTTTCTTTTATGTTAATTTCTTGACCTAAGTCAAAACGGCTCAAAAAGAGACGTGGGTGATTGCGCGGTTTAAGGAGTGTTTGAGTGGCGTTGTTGGTGACAGATTACAAGATCATCGCGCAGCCTAATAACTCGCTTTCGCCGCGGGATGTAGTCAAGCTGATGGCTGTTCTGGCGGCAATTAACTTATTGGTTGGTCTTGGATTTACGCTAGCTGGAGCTTGGCTAGTCATGCCTTTTGCCGGGTTGGAGTTGTTGGCATTCGGGTATGCTTTTTATTATGTGTATTCGCATGCATCCGATTTTGATAGCATCGAGATCCTTGAGGACGCGGTTGTAATAGAAAGCAAAAGCTCTCAAGGTTCCACGCGGCAGGAGTTCCAGCGGTATTGGATACGTGTGATATTGCGTGAGGTTACAAAGGGTAGAACCGGCATATTTATCGGCTCGCACGGTAAAGAGTTGGAGTTTGGACGCAGGTTTTTGGATGAAGAGCAGCGTATCTTTTTAGTGCGCGCGCTTAAAGAGAAGTTAAAAAATTAATTAGATAACTACTACTTTAAAATTGGGAGTGAGTTTTATGCGTTTTATGAAAAAAGTCGGAATAAGTTTGGCGGCATTGCTAGCTTCGCTCAGCGCCTACGCTGACTATACATTTAATTTTCCTGAGCCAGTAACTCCCATGGCATTGGATACTTTGCATGTGCACAATAAATTCATGCTGATCAGTATGGCGATCTTCTTCATTGTGCTGGCTATCATGATTTACTCTATCTTTGCACACCGCAAAAGCAAAGGTTTTAAGGCGGTAGCTGACAAAGCACCATCTACAGCAGTTGAAGTATTTTGGGTGCTCGTTCCTTTCGCGATTCTTTTGCTGATCGATTTCGTAATCATGGGTATTCCTGCATACCACAGCGTGGTGATGATGGAAGATACGCGTGACCAGTCAACGATGGTAGTTAAAGTCACCGGCTCCCAATGGAAGTGGCAATATGAATACATGGATGGAGATGCGCAAGGGATTAAATTCACCAGTGTGCTAACAACGACTGAGGATCAAAAGTTTGACCGTGCCGAGAAAGGTGAGAATTATCTGCTGGAAGTGGATAACCCGCTGGTGTTGCCAGTAGGTCAGAAAGTGCGCATCCTGATGACGGCGGACGACGTGTTGCACAACTGGTGGGTGCCGCAGTTCGGTTCTTCACGCTTGGCAGTGCCTGGTTTTATTCGTGAGACATGGGTGCAGGTGGATAAGGCTGGGACCTATCGCGGCCAATGTAAAGAGTTGTGCGGTAAAGGCCATGGTTATATGCCTGTCGTGGTGAACGCCGTTTCGGCTGAAGAGTACAAAACTTGGGTGGCTGCGAAAAAAGAAGAGCTGAAAAAGGCCAGCGAAGTCAAGGAAATGTCTAAAGAAGACTTGATGGCACAAGGTAAGACAGTGTATGAGAAAAACTGTGCAGTGTGTCACCAGGCGAGTGGTGCAGGTTTGCCACCAGCATTCCCTGCTTTGACCGGTAGCAAGATTGCAACCAGCCCGATTTTCGGTGCCGATGGCAAATACTTGCCTGATAGCCATCTGGATCGTGTGTTGAACGGTAAAAACGTGATGCCGCCATGGAAAGCAACATTGAATGACACTGAGATTGCTGCCGTGGTTACTTATGAGCGTAATGCGCTGGGCAATAATGTGGGTGATGTTGTGCAGCCAACACAAGTGCAAGCAGCGCGCCAATAATTTTAGAAGTAAAGCTTGATTGGAAATTAGGAGAAGACGATGAGTACTACAACAGTAGCGCATCACGATGATCATCATGATCATCACCCAACGGGCCTGATGCGTTGGCTCACCACAACGAACCACAAGGACATCGGTACGATGTACCTGACATTTGCGCTGATCATGTTCTTTATTGGCGGCGGGATGATTCTGGGTATTCGTGCAGAGCTGTTCAAGCCAGGCCTGCAATTGATGAATCCTGACTTTTTTAACCAGTTGATTGGCGTGCATGCGCTCATCATGATTTTTGCGGTACTGATGCCAGCCGCTACCGGTTTTGCCAACTGGATGATCCCGCTACAAATCGGTGCGCCTGATATGGCCTTGCCGCGTTTGAATAACTGGGGTTTCTGGTTGTTGCCACCAGCCGCTATCTTGTTGACTTTGCCCTTTACCTTGGCTTTGTTCGGTATCGGCGATGGTGCGTTGGCGACTGGCTGGACATTCTATCCACCATTGTCTGTGCAAGGTGGTATCGGTGTGGACTTCGCTATTTTTGCGGTACACATCCTCGGTATCTCCTCCATTATGGGTTCCATCAACATTATCGTGACATTGTTTAACATGCGCGCGCCTGGCATGACGTTGATGAAAATGCCGATGTTTGCATGGGGTTGGCTGATCACTGCTTTCCTGCTGGTTGCGACGATTCCGGTACTGGCTGGTGCGGTGACCATGCTGTTGACAGATCGCCATTTCGGCACACACTTCTTTGACGCTGCAGGTGGTGGTGACCCGATCTTGTTCCAGCACTTGTTCTGGTTCTTTGGTCATCCTGAAGTTTATATTTTGCTGTTGCCTGTATGGGGCTTTATCCCACAAATCTTGCAAACATTTGCACGTAAACCTATGTATGGCTACAAAGCGCAAGTGTATGCATTCTGGGGTATCGGTGCCTTGTCCGTGGTAGTTTGGGCGCACCACTTCTTTACAGCTGGTATGCCAGTACCTGCGTTGCTTTACTTTATGTATAGCACGATGGCGATTTCCTTGCCGTTAGCGGTATTGTTCTACTGCTGGATTCGCACTATGTGGAAAGGCTCCATGAGCTTTGAAACACCAATGCTGTTTACCGTAGGTTGGATCATTCTGTTCGGTGTCGGTGGTTTGACAGGTTTGGTGTTGGCTGACGTGGCTGCAGACGCGCAATATCACAATAGCTATTTCGTTGTAGCGCACTTCCACTACACCCTGTTCGCAGGCGGTATTATGGGTATTATGGCTGGCGTGTATTACTGGCTGCCAAAAATGACAGGCCATATGTACAACGAGAAATTGGGTAAATTGCATTTCTGGTTGACCGCAATTTCGTTCAATCTGACATTTATCCCGCAGTTCTTTGTTGGTCTGGCGGGTATGCCACGCCGTATCCCAGACTATGCATTGCAGTTCGCAGAGTTCAATATGATCTCTACGGTTGGTGCATTTATTTTGGGGCTGTCACAATTGTTGTTGGTGTACAACATCCTAAGCTGTATCAAGGGTGGTGAAAAGGCTACTGACAAAGTGTGGGAAGGTGCACAAGGTCTGGAGTGGACATTGTCGTCTCCGCCACCATATCACAGCTTTACTGAGCAACCAGTCGTGAAGTAATTCGGAATCCCGGCCATCTTGGATATTGAGTCTGTGATGGCCGGCTACGAAAGTTGATATGGAAGAAAAAAATAAAAGAAGCGCTAGAAATAATAAGATGGCATTTGTATTAGGGGTATTGGCAGTGTTGTGTTACATCGTCTCTTTTTATGTGCTAACAGCGCATAAATAGGGTAGTGAAGTGAGTGTTGATGGAGCAAGGTGACATACAGTCACAGCGTGCGCAGGCAAATAAAAAACTTGCGTATAAGATGTTGTGGATAGTTGCTGGTTCTTTGCTGTTTGCGTTTGCGTTGGTGCCCTTGTATAACGTGTTGTGTAGCCTGACCGGCTTAAATGGAAAAACGCAAGATACAGCGATAGACTTGGCGTTGGCCAAGGTGGATAAGACAAGGCTGGTGAAGGTGCAGTTTGTTGCGGCAGTAATGCCTGGGCTGGGATGGAATTTTTATCCTAAAACACCAAGTGTTACATTGCATCCCGGGCAGATTGAATCGGTGGTGTTTATTGCGAAGAACACGACTAGCCAGACTGTTGCAGGGCAAGCAATACCAAGTGTAACGCCGGGTAAAGCTTCGGCGCACTTAAAGAAGATTGAATGTTTTTGCTTTGTCAGACAAGAATTGAAAGCTGGGGAAGCAAAGGAAATGCCTCTGCGATTTTTTGTAAGTCCGGAGTTGCCAAAAGACGTAAATGAAATGACGCTTTCATATTCATTTTTTAGTGTAGTAAAAAATTGATTGTAATTAAAACTAGAAATACTTTGTTTTGAACTTAAAAACTGGGAGTTAAAACCATGGCAACACATTCTGATAATCACTATTTTGTGCCTGAAGGGGTAAGTTATCCAGCTATCTTGTCCGCTGGCTTGTTGTCCCTGGCTGCTGGCTTTGTGTTCTCTGTTGCCACAGATACAAATAAAGAATTAGGGTATCTTGCAGCGCCTGGTAAGTGGATGATGTATTTTGGTCTCGCTGTAATTCTGTTTATGACGTTCAAGTGGATGGGTAGTGTCATAAGAGAAAGCGTGACCGGCAAATACAAAAAATGGGAAGATCGGTCTTTCCGTTGGGGCATGATTGTATTTATCGCTTCGGAAGTGGCATTCTTTGCAGCTTTCTTTGGCGCATTGTTCTATATGCGTATGTTGTCTGTTCCAGAACTGGCAAGCTTTGACCCGAACTTTACGCCTTACAAAGATTTTACTGGCATTTGGCCATCAGCGGGTCCTGGCGGTGTTGTCCTTGGTAAGGAGTACACTCCCGGCCCTCTGAACCCGATGGGCGCTTGGGGCTTGCCAGCCATCAACACTTTGTTGCTGCTGACTTCTGGTGCGACTATTACATGGGCACACTGGGGTTTGATCAAGAACAGCCGTAAGCAATTGACGCTGGGTCTCTTCCTAACAATTGCCTTGGGCATTGCGTTCCTGATTTGTCAGGCATACGAGTATCACCACGCATACACGGAAATGGGCTTGACCCTGAAATCCGGTGCATATGGCGCGACATTTTTCATGTTGACGGGTTTCCACGGTTTCCATGTGACCTTGGGTACAATCATGCTGATTGTGATTTGGTTGCGTTGCCTGAAAGGTCACTTTACTCCAGAGAATCATTTTGGCTTTGAAGGTGTTGCCTGGTATTGGCACTTTGTTGACGTGGTCTGGTTAGGCCTGTTTATCCTTGTGTATTGGCTTGTATAAGCGGTAGCTCACAAAAAAGGCGATGCATGCGCATCGCCTTTTTTATTCGGTCATCAATATAATTTAATTGCCAATATAGCCTAAGCGGTATGCAATCAGAAGCATGATGAATAGCGCGATAGACAAACTGATTCGGACTGTAAGCGCCTTGACTGTGCGGTCACCTGTACCTTTGTCTTTCGATAAGAAAAAGAGTGCAGAAAACAAGCTGGCTACGATAATGAAAAGTACGACGACGATTGCAACTTTAATCCACATGATTCTGTTCACTTTGGTTAAAGTGCGATTATCTATCCCGCGATATAAAAATGCAATTTAAGTTTATAAACCTCGAATTCAGACCAAGCTGGTTGGGCACGTTGCTTGTCGTAATCTGTATTCCTTTGTTTATCAAGTTGGGGTTCTGGCAATATCACAAAGCTGTTTTGAAACAAGAGATTCAGGCAAAATCCACACAGCAAAGTGCGCAGATCCCTGATTTGGCAGACTATCTAAGCGATCCTTTGCAGCTGAAATACCATAAGGTTGTGGTGCATGGTACATTCGAGACGCAGTATCAGATGTTGCTGGATAATCAGGTGGAGAATGGTCGGGCAGGTTTTCATGTGGTGACCCCTTTTAAAATTGCAGGTACTGAAACATATGTGCTGGTAAACCGTGGGTGGATTGCCGGGTTTGCGGAGCATCGCAAGCTGCCAGAATTTGAGACGCCAGGCCAGCAACTGGAAATCGTTGGTATCGTATGGCAGCCGAGCGACAAGATTTTTACGTTAGAACGCGTGCCTGTAACCTCGGCAAAGGAAAACTGGTCGCTAGTATGGCAGCATCTGGATATGAAAAAATTCCAGGCTGAATCGGCTCTACCTGTACTGTCGGCTATTGTCAAAATGGATCCAGCAAGTCCGCAGGGTGGTTTCATACGTAACTGGCAAGTGCCTGCCGAGCGCATCATGACGCATCTGGGATATGCTTACCAATGGTTTGGTTTTGCGCTGGCAGCATTACTTATTTACTTGTATTTAAGCTTTAAAAAATTGGAACAATAGAATGGAAATGCAGGAGAATGTGGATAGAGGGCAGCAGCGTCGGGGACGCTTGATGCTGCTCGCTTTGGCAATCTTTTTTACAGTGCCTATTTTGGTTGTGGTGCTGATGTTGCACTTCAACTGGAGGCCAACTGGGCAAAGCTATGGGGAACTTATTGCGCCGCCTCGAATGATTGTTGGAAACGATAGGCTGGTGGACAGCAGTGGCAAGCCAGTCGGCACTTTTTGGCTGGACAAGTGGAGCATGGTGTATGTAACGGATAATTGTCAGGACAGTTGCTTGAGCAGGCTGCATGATATGCGCCAGTTACAGGTCTCGCTATACAAAGATATGCCACGCGTCCAGCGCGTGCTGATTACTACGATGCCGGATATTGCATCGATCAAGAACGCTTATCCTGATATGCGAGTGGTTAATCAACCAGTGGAAGTTGTCAGTAGCATGGCTGTGCAGTTTAACATCAGGCAACAAGACGCTATGCAGGCCGGGCGTTTGTATCTGATTGACCCTTTGGGTTACATCATGATGAGTTACCCTGCATCCACTAAAGCAGCAGATATCCGCAAGGATTTGGTGCGTTTGCTGAAATCTTCATGGGCGGGTTAATGCGCGATGCTGTGGTTTAAACGTTTATCATTGATTGCGGCAATCACAGCATTTGGTGTGGTGGTGTTGGGCGCTTATGTTCGACTGTCCGATGCTGGGCTGGGCTGCCCGGATTGGCCTGGCTGCTATGGCACGCTAACTGTGCCGGAAAGTGAATCGGCAATCGCACAAGCACAGGCAGTATATCCGGACAAGCCAATAGATGCTGGTAAGGCATGGAAAGAAATGATTCATCGCTATCTGGCTGGCACATTGGGGTTTATGGTGCTTTCTCTGGCAGTGCTGGG
>WBZT01001744.1_pt1 | contig 15725 bp, 7 predicted proteins | sample 5204241 | NCBI WGS metagenome assembly WBZT01 (sample SAMN12344358, study PRJNA552823) | activated sludge metagenome | biome: Activated sludge suspended growth; feature: Nitrification reactor; material: Wastewater; isolation source: activated sludge from nitrification reactor of wastewater treatment... | reverse complement strand
CGGCATTGTTTTTCCGGAAGTTAATGGATTGACCGGAGTTGGCCAGCCATGAAGGCCCGAAAAGAATATCAACCGATGCAGGTACGATCAGGTTGGGATTATACATCAACCGAAAGGCAATCCCATGTACGTCCATTAGAAAATTGATGGAATCACCCAAAAGAATGGGCACCTGGTAGGTCATTCCGGGAGTAAGCAGGGAAGGAAGCCCGAGAGTCAGGGTGGCTGAAGTTCCAGCCAGAGGAAGCGGATTATAGTTTTGTGCAAAGGCCGGATGAGTGAGTCCGTAGTTCTGTACGATGGCTAAAGTGTCGTCTAATGCAATTGTGCTGTCACCATTGCAGTCGGCATGTTTGTAGTTTAATCCATTTGGGAAAAACGAATACCAGTTCATGGCATTGTTGGCAGCGAAGAAAACGGAGATACTGTCACGTGCGGGACCAGTTTGCTGATGCCCCAGGCCCAGATAGAGAAAATCCTGCATGTCCACCACCAGATCGTCATTGGCATCTCCCGGCCATACATTGCTATAGGCAGGAGAACAGCCGGACCATATCCAGTTGTTGCCAAATCCGGAGGAATGTACGCCTGCATAATATTGTCCGGTACCAATGATGTCGACATCACTCACGGTGAGATAATCAAGGCATGCCAGAGGCATATTCATGTAAATAGTTGCCGTTAATAGGGTCGTATTAGAATAACTGGTCATGAAGATTTCACTGCCGGGTGAACCATTAACCTCGAAATAATTATTAATGGTTAGTGTGTCAAACATCAAGAGCAGACTATGGCCCGGAGGAATATTATAAATTAACGTGTCAACGTAGAGATTCAAAAACTCTAGTCCATTATTTGAAGTTAATTTTCGGATGGTATCCGGGCTGGCCAGCGTTGTATTGAAATATAAATAACCAAGGTTGGTTAATTCGTTCAGATTAATGTCCCACCCCATATCAACGATTGAATTGGCATCTATAATAAGGCTATTTGCGTTTAAAGGAGTATTAAATGATACACTACTGCTTATAACGTAAAAATTAGTGTTTGTTCCGATAAACCCACCCGTAACATCAAAACCACCACTACAGTCAATATAGTAAATATCTGAATTACTCAGGTTAACAGTATTCATAAGATTTGAGTAAAAACTATAGCCAATATACAGGTCATGTCCATTGCTGTTGAATGAAATCATTGAATAGGTTAATCTGAATTCATATGTTATATATAAATCACTATTTAGTTGAATGGAGGTGTTTGAGGTGTTGGCTTCTATGGAATAGAATTTAGAATTAGGTGCATAGATTGAAGCACCGGCGGCATTTGGATAAAGGTTGATCTCAGTATAATTTACCCACTCGGTAGCAGATGGCAGATAAATGTTGCCATATACTTTTAAATAGATGCCGGAAACAATAAGTGGAAAGGGCAGTGAATCCATCGTGAAGTTTCTACAGATAGGTATACTGGACTCAAACAAGAGGGTGTCTCCAGGTAAAAAACCGGAGTTCAGATCAATATACACATCGTCAGTGGGGCCGGGAAGCTGAGAATACACGATGGGTCCACCAGACGAAGAAGACCAATGGCTGGTATCCGCCCATTCACCCTTTCCGCCAATCCAGTAGTAATCAGCGGCAGTAGTGGTATTACTGAAGGCGTACAGCAATAACAATAAAACGGAAGCGTAGAGTGTTTTCATAGAATGATAAGATTGGGTTTTCATGAAGGTTTAGAGCCGTGTAGTATAAAAGATTAAAGGCCGGCATTTTTAATATGCAATTGCGATTGTATGTGGTTCTTTTATTTATTTCATTCGTGTATTGCAGGATCGATAAACACTTGCTGAATTATTCTTCATAGCAGGTATTTTTCGATAAGTGGTATGCTCCATCAATGACAGCCGGGCGTCAAGATGGCCAGGCAGGGATCTTCGCCCGCAACAGAACAAACAGGTATCGTTGAGTATCATCATTCTGTAAACGCTGCAGATCATCTGAATCTCCCTATGAACCGGATTTGGGATTCATGGGTTTATTGTACAATAAATGATGTTGTGGTGACTGATTTCTGGTTGTTGAGCCGAAGAAGATAATATCCCGGTTCGAGAGCTGAAATGTCCAGCATCAATTCATTTTCTGTTCTACTCATCAGAGGAGCCTGCAGTAGCTGTCCGGTAGCCGAGAAGACTTCGGCAGTTCCAAAGGGGAAAGCGGTAGTGGTTGCAACTGTGATGAAAGAACGGGCAGGATTCGGCGAGATGAGAAGGGGCCCGGCGGAATGATTGATGTCGTTCATACCAACCAGAGTCGAGATTGTGGTGTTACCCGGATTCAAGAGTAATTGTTGTTGAGCGGCGTTAACAGCAAGCGGCTTCAGGAACTGAAAGGCTGCATTTCCATTTACTCCCGGTTTCACAGTAAAAACAAGATAGGCGATGCGTCCTCCACCGGTTGCATTGGTGCCGTTAAAACGTGTTATGGCAAAATCAATGTAAGCACCCGCGGCATTGTTTTTCCGGAAGTTAATGGATTGACCGGAGTTGGCCAGCCATGAAGGCCCGAAAAGAATATCAACCGATGCAGGTACGATCAGGTTGGGATTATACATCAACCGAAAGGCAATCCCATGCACGTCCATTAGAAAATTGATGGAATCACCCAAAAGAATGGGCACCTGATAGGTCATTCCGGGAGTAAGCAGGGAAGGAAGCCCGAGATCCAGGGTGGCCGAAGTTCCAGCCAGAGGAAGGGGATTATAGTTTTGTGCAAAGGCCGGATGTGTGAGCCCGTAGTTCTGAACGATGGCTGAAGTGTCGTCTAATGCAATTGTGCTGTCACCATTGCAGTCGGCGTGTTTGTAGTTTAATCCATTTGGGAAGAACGAATACCAGTTCATGACATTGTTGGCAGCATAAAAAATGGAGATACTGTCACGAGCGGGACCTGATTGCTGGTTACCCAAACCCAGATAGAGAAAATCCTGCATGTCCACCACCAGATCGTCATTGGCATCTCCCGGCCACACATTGCTATAGGCAGGAGAACAGCCGGACCAGATCCAGTTGTTGCCGCTGCCGGTGGAATGGATGCCTGCATAGTATTGTCCGGAACCCATAACATCTACCTGGCCAAGCGTCAGATAATCGAGACAAGCCAAAGGCATATTCAGGTACAATGTACACGATCCGCTACTCATATAATCAGACATATAAACGTCATTTCCAGGCGTACCGTTGACTTCTATGTAATCATTGACGGTCAGCGTTTCAAAGTACAAAACAGGAGAAATACCCGGAACGATATTGATGATAAGCGTATCAGTTACCATGTACTGCACTTCACATCCCAATTCCATAATCCATTTATGAATAGTATCAGCCTGACCACCCCCGGTATTTAGGTACAGATACCCCTGCTGTGTAACTTCATTGGCATATATGGAATAGGTAAAATCGGCCATGGAATAATTATCAATAAACAGATTATTTAACCGGAGTTTATCCATCACGAAAATCCAACTTCTAATCAGCACAATGTTGGCCGAAGTAATGTTCAGGGTTTCTTGAAGATTCCAATCTACAATGACGTCAATCAGGTAAATGGTGGAGGTTCCAAGGTTGAAGAAATTACCGTCTTGTAAATACAGATTTCCATTCCAAAACAGATTGTGGTTATTACTGTTAAACGTGGAGGAATCGTAAACCACATCAAAATGATCGGTAATGTATAAATCGCTGTTCAGGTTAATGGTCACATTTCCTGCCCGTATCTCCAGAGCATAAAATGAAGTATATGGAGCATAGATATCGGACGTGGTGTATGGAGCATTGAATTCAATCGAAACAAAACCAAAGTCAACAGGGGATTCGAAATACAGGTTACCATATAATTCAATATCTCCTCCCCAGAAAATAAGCGTGAATGGCAGAGAATCCAATGTAAAATGGCGGCACTCCGTGGAAATTACATAGGTAAATATTGTATCCCCCTGTACCAAACCGGAGTTCAGATCTATATACACATCGTCAGTGGGGCCGGGAATCTGAGAATACACGATGGGTCCACCAGACGAAGAAGACCAGTGGCTGGTATCCGCCCATTCACCCTTTCCGCCAATCCAGTAGTAATCGGCGGCTATGGTGGTATTAACGAATGAGAAGAACAGAAACAGCAGAATGGAAGTAAATAATGCTTTCATAGAACGAAGGGGTAGTTTGATTTTACAGAAGGAATAAACTGAATAATATCAAAGGTAACAAGACAACTGATATTTTCAGTTATTACCATGAATAAAAAAGAATGACTTTTTTCAGGTGGTAAAACCAAATCGCTGTAACCCTTTTGCCAAAACAAATAATCGTTTTGCCAACGAAAGATATAGGTATACTATGTAAAAACAATCTGCATACGCAGCTTGCTTCAGTTTCTCACACTCAACCGGGCTACATTGACCATCCCCGTTGCGGGATCTGTGATGCGCACCAGATAAAGTCCCGCATTCCACCCGTGTGTATCCAGCAGGCTGCTGCCGTTTCGCATGAACCGGGTTTCAATCTGCGCCCCGCTGATTGAAAACACATCTAACAGTAATTCCTGTCCCGCATAGTTTTCAAAAAGTACCAGTGTTTGCGATGCTGTCGGATTGGGCATTAGCGTAATGTTGTTTACAGTAACTGCTGGTTCTTCAACCTGAGTAGTTGTGTTGCTCAATGTATTGAACACGGAATTTGTGATGACCGGTGGATTCAGATCAAAGAAAATAGCCGCAGCATTGGAGATAACTGTTGGATCCGGATTGGTGCTGTAACCAAAGCATCGGAAGAGAATATATCCATGACTGCCATCTTCATCCGTTGAACTGTCGGGCAGATAGATGTTATCGAAATACACCTTCAGGATATTGCCGCCATCCTTCAGAAAATAGGCCGGGTGTGAGGTCGCAATGATATACATGGTATTCGGGTCAATTCCCGGATCCAGTGTATCGGCCACCATCACATTATAGGCCGTGTCATTACCGGTATTCTGGAAGCGGATCAGGTAACGGAGTTCGGTGTTCATAGGAACAATATGGTTGGGGCCTTCACCGAGAGGAGTCACCTGTTTGTCGTTAGGATCATAAGAACAGCGTACCACATCATAACCTGAAGTGGAATCGGCATCCAGTATTTGTCCGCCGGCATCGTACAGATAACCAACCGTGTTTTGGATGAGTGTATCATTCGGCCCGGGCATCATAAATGTGGTGAAAAAAGAACGTGTTTCCGTTGGATTCAATGCATTGAAAGGAAAAGTGATGGAGTTACCGTTTACAATTCCTCCTGATGACCAGGTAGAGGGTGTAAGAACAGAATCAAAGGTAAATGTGACCATTCCGGAGTCCATATAGGTTCCGTTGTTCACCACATTCGTATAATAGGCCCGCAATGTACTGCAACGAGGTAGCGTGATATAGGAATAAACACTCAGGGCATGATACATACTGTCTGGCTGTAATGGAAAATCCAGTCCGGATTGATCAGAGCCAGACAGTGATATCAGATGCTGATAATTTGCCGGTACGGTATGATACGTGCCAGTGGGGACATAAGAAAGCTGATAGGTTCCGGAAGTGTCTGCGAAGATATAATCTCCGTTCCCGTCACTGTAGGTGATCTGTCCGGAAGGCTGCTTCATGATCTGCTGATTACTCAACGGAACATCCGGTCCGTTAAAGATACTGTCTCCGTTGATATCATAAAACACACGACCTTTCATCAGATACATCGGCTGGTTGCCATAACCGATACTAACGGTATCTGTATCCGAACATCCTGTTTGATCCATCACATAGAGATAGTAAATTCCTGCTCCCAGGCCGGTGATGGTTGGGGTGCCAGATCCGGTACTCCACCAATAGGTATATGGAGGCGTTCCTCCGTACACCTGTGCCGTAGCTGTACCATCAGTACATCCGGGACATGTTGGGTTTTGTGTGATAACTACTGCATATAGCGGGTTGCTTTGTCCGCTGATGGTTATCGTCAGCAATCCGGTGCAGAGTGTTCCCACTGCATCGGTTGCGCTGAACGAATAGGTTCCCGGACAGAGGTTGGGAATATTGAGAGAAGCGGTAGCTGTTCCGGTTGGAATACCGTTGAAGTTAACAGCATAAGGCGGTGTTCCTCCCGAAAAGCTTAAAACAACAGAACCATTGCAGAGTCCGCAGATCGAATTATTGCCTACGGTGGCCGTAACAAAACACTGCGCCTGTAGCAGGGCTGTGGAGAACATAAATAAAAGAATAAGGAGGGTAGATTTTCCTTTCATGGGGTTCCGGTTTTCGCAGTTTAAAAGTAAACATATTTTCAACACTGCACAATAAAAAAGCCGTCCCGCGAACGGAACGGCTTATGACGGGGGCCTTTATGGCGATTAGTTACGAACGACGCGCTGAACAGCTACATCGCTGCCAGAGCTGATACGAACGAAATATACACCCTGAGAAAGACCGCTCAGGTTAATGGTTGTCGGGCTTGTCCAACGGGCATATTGCTGTGAACTGATCACATTGCCAAGTACATCCACGATGCTTACGGTAACGTTTGCTTTGAAGTTCTTACTGGTTTCAAGATAAACGATGTCTCGTGATGGGTTTGGATAGGCCGACATTTCTGAAACAACATTGTTCTCAGCTACGCTGACCGGACCTGCTGACCAGCGATAGATACCATCTGTAGAAGCATCCACTGCAAAACCTCCGGCGAAACCAATGGTTGGGCTGATGAAGTCAAGTGAAACATAACCATCAACAGTGCTGATACCAGCCGTATCAAGCAGCTGCCAGGTTGAACCATCGTCGATAGACTGAGATGAACCACGACCAGAGGTGCTTGCACCACAGGAAATCATGGCTGTAGTTCCGGGAACATACATGAAGTCAGAACGGAACATCGGACCAACTGGAGCGACAACAGACCATGAGGCACCGGCATCGTTGGTGCGATAAGTAGTATAAGCACCGGAAGAATTTACACGCATAGCAAAACCATTGAGGCTGTCACGGAATGAAACAGTGGATACACCATTGCTTGTATTTGCAACACCCATGGTTGAAGCTGCCCATGTATAACCGCGGTCATAGCTGCGATATACACGTCCGTTGTTGGTTCCGAAATAAATGAAATCGCCAACGGCGCCATACACATTTACAATACCGTATTCTGATGCGGACAGCGGCGCAGGAATGCTGGCCGATGGAAGACGGGTCCAGGTTGCTCCGCTGTCAGTGGTGTTGTAAATTTCATAATATCCACCCTGAGGATCTCCCATCAGGAAGCCATTTGCTGCATCAAAGAAGTGAACAACGTTCGGGAAAGATACACCGGTTGAGGTATAAATCTGTCCGGAAGCAAGAGTGTCCCAGGTAGCACCACCATCCGAAGTTTTGAAAAGTAAACCACCGGCAGCAGCCGTGTTTTTGTAACAAATGATATAACAGGTATTGGAGTCAACTGCAGAGATGTTGCTGACATGGTAATTGGTGTCAGCGGTGAATGTGCCGGATGTCCAGGTAGCACCACCATCAACGGTACGGCTCCATAACTGAACACCAATACCGGAACCATCACCAATGCTGCTGGTTGCGGTCCATACAACATTTGAATCCACGATATCAATATCGCTGGGGTAAGCTGCAGCTACTGAATAGCTGATGTTTTGCATGGCCCAGTACTGTGCATTTGATTGTACTGTCATGCCTATTAAAAGAAGGATAAGTGTGTAGAGTTTTTTCATTTTGTGTTAATAGTTTAAGAGGTTCAAATGTAGGGATAAATATCTAAACTCAACGTCAGAATTAAAAGCGAAAACAGTTGATAATCAATAGTATGTATATGGTCTTCGCAAAAAAAATCCGGAATTTATTCAGCGGTAATATTTTGCCCGCTTTTTCGAAGAGGCAATTCGCCCAGTTTCCGGGATCCTGCAAAGAGTTCCAGTAACAGTGGTTCATCCGGAATTTCAGAAACGGGAATACTGAAACTCCAGAAGCCATTATTCCGGAAACGATAGGGAATAACACTGGAACGGAGATCAGGAAAGGAGGTGCTTTTTAATTTGAGTACGGTAGTTCCGTTGTTGGGCAGAATACCGTTCCCGGAAAGTTGAATACCAATATCAAAAAGAAACACATTGGGTTTCTGAAGCCTGACCTGACGGAGCTGTAATCTAACGGTACCGGTATACGAAGTATCGGAAGATAAGAGTGGCTGGTATTCACCGTCGGGTAACCGGAAATAGGATTCATTGAGTGTCGATTGGTTCTGGATGAGTTCTCCCCATTTGATCCATTCCTGCGCTCCGGCTACCATACCTCTTTTTTTATTCCGCTCAATCTGGTCTTTCTCCAACGCTATGGTGACTGAATTTTCACGGCTTTCATAGGATGAAATAAGCAGTGTCTCAATCGGGAAACTCCATCCGGTCATGGCATAGGAGTTTTGTTCCAGAAGGTCGTCGGAGGCGATAGCTTTACGGATGTTGAGCGATTGAGCAGCCTGGCATAGTTCGGTAATGAAGTCAACACGTGCGGAAAACGGTTGTGCAGAGATGCGCAATACATCAAAGTGCATCAGCAGGATGAGCACCAGTCCAACAAAGGCGCCAAGACGGGCAATAAATGTGCGGGTAACCGTAATAACGGAAGCCGACACAATGGCCATCATCATAGGAACCGGCAGTAACATCCGTTCAAAATAATTGCTGAGCTCTTCGAAGCGGTGTGTAAGACTCATGATGAGCAGGAAGCCGGAGATGGCTGCCAGCAGATAACCGGCCTGCCACCAGCGACGGAACCAGAGCAGGCTGCCCATGGCCGTTAGGAAGATGATGGCCAGTACCGGTGCACCCTTCGCGAGTACAGCGGCATGATGCAGAAAGACCGGAAAACGAAAGGTGGTCAGATAGCCATAGTCGTTGTATTCGATTGCGTAAAAGGTTTTATCGTGGTCGTATTTGTCGAGCAGCAGAATCTTCAGTACGGTGATGGCCACGAGCGCCATGGTGAGCATCGTAATAAAATATTTCCGGCCATTTCCCGGATATAATCCCGGACGTGATTTCTGAAAAGACCACCAGAACAAAGTAAAGAACAGCGGATAAAACAACAGTGGATGGGAGAAGATGATCACCGCCGCGAGAAGGATAAGGACAACATACCTGAACCGGAAGGTACGATCAAGTAATCCCATCCATACCGGCAACAGCGCACCGGCCTGCAATAATTCAGTTACGGGACAAAAGAAACTATACCGCACCGTAAGCGAGAGAATCAATAACAGGGATACGATCCCTTTTCTCGACTCAAAACCATACGCGAGCAGCAGAAATATCAGATAATACCATAAGATATCTCCAAGACTAAACAGAATTGCAACAAAACTCAGCGGAAGCTTCAGCCAGATGCCGATCACCGGTAGCACCTGCGACACAAAACCAATCGGGCGCTGATGTGCGATGAAGAAAAATTTTCTGTCGATGAGTTCATACAAATAATGCCCCGCATCAAACGCCTGACGTTCTTTCCAGAATACAACTGAGATCAATGCCAGCCCCAGAAAAAACAGATGCCCTGTGATCTGTAGTACGATCAGGTCCCGTCGGATATCCGGATGGCGGCGTTGCAAGGGTGGTAAATTTTGTTAAAAATATAAAAATTTACTTGTTCGTACAGGTCGGGGTATTTTCTGATCCGGATAAAAAGGCCGCCTGCACTATGGTTGCGCTAAACGTATGGGAAGAACAGGATGTGATACCTGAAAATTCCTGTTGAAAATAAATTTGGCCCGGTTCAGTAATAATTTGTTGCAACGTGGAATGTTCAATATGTTATTTAGTGGAACCAAACAATATTAAGATGAAAACAATTCAGAAGTTTATCGTGATTGCCGGACTTTGTGTCCTTGCCTCATCCGGCTGTAAAAAAGAGGATAATAGTTCACCTTCCGGTAATTCCTCCATTCAAGGTTCATGGAAGGTAACCTCATATACAGAGGATGGTATTGATCATCTTTCCTGTTTTACAGGATATATATTCAACTTTAATAGTGGTGGAATTGTATCTGCCGTTCATGGCAGCAGCTCCGTATCAGGAACATGGTCAACAGGTAGCGACGATAGTCAGAGCAAACTTTATCTGCAATTCAGCGGTTCATCCTGCTTTCTGGAGATCAGTGATGACTGGCATATTCTGGAACAAACGGCTACGAAAATCCGTCTGGAAGATGTAAGTGGAGGAGGAGGAGGAACGGATTTGCTTACTTTTGAAAAAAACTGAACCATTGTGCAAGTAGAGGGAATGCATCAGGCTGTCTACAGCTAATCGTCTCTGTACTTTCTACGTTAAAATTCTTGAGAAAAACAACTGATCGTAAGGATCTGTCGTTTAGTTCAGACATCCCGCTTGCTGTAGCTAGTGCAGCGCGTGGGATGTCTCTACGTCATTCCGCCAACGACCACCACAATCTCTCCTTTGACGCCTTTTTCTTCAAAGTCCTTTTTCAACTCAGACAAGGTTCCGCGTTTTGTTTCCTGAAACAGCTTCGAGACCTCCCTGCTCACAGCGGCCTGACGCTCTTCTCCGAAAACCGCCATACATTCATCAAGTAGTTTCACGAGCCGAAAGGGCGATTCATAAAAAACAATCGTACGGTCTTCTTCTTTCAGTTTCAGTAGTCTCGTCTGCCGTCCCTTTTTCTGTGGTAAAAACCCTTCAAACACAAACCGGTCGCAGGGAAGCCCGCTCATCACCAGCGCCGGAACAAAGGCAGTGGGACCGGGAAGACAGTTGATCTCTATCCCTTCACGGATGCATTCCCTGACCAGCAAAAAGCCCGGATCACTGATACCCGGCGTCCCTGCATCACTTACCAAAGCGATCTGCTGACCTTCCTGCAGCATGCGAACAATCTCTTTTACAGCCGCATGTTCATTGTGCTGATGGTGTGCCAGCACCCGTTTCTCAATACCGAAATGCTGGAGCAGAACCTTTGTTGTACGGGTATCTTCTGCAAGTATAATATCAACGTTTTTTAATACCTCCAGTGCACGCAGTGTAATATCCTGCAGGTTGCCGATAGGAGTGGGGACAAGGGTAAGCATGGTGTTGAATGCCTCAAAGTTCATTTTTCCTAGCTGATATTTAAAGGAATTCTGGATTGTTTTTAAACAAATTGTATGATAAGGACCGGAATCATTGCAGGATAAAGCTGTATTCATTACCTTGTGATCATGGCTGGCAGCCCTCCGGCCGTAACTGCTCATATTATATAGCCTATGAATCTCCTGGAATTAAAACACCGGTTGCTCCTGCTACTGGTGTGTATCACCCATTGGTCCGTTGCGCAGCAACAGAAAATCCTTCTGCAAAGCGGCCCCGTTGTCACTACAGATAACCTGAACGAATTTATCTCCGGCCCGCAGCCGGGAGATGTGGTAGCCGGATATTATTACCGGTTTTTACAGTTTAATGCACTGCCCGATAAACGCCTGATCGAGGAGATGTCTGCAACAGGTCTGGTGATCATGGACTATATCCCTGCCAATACCTATTTGACGGCTATCCCTCTCCGTTATGACCGTTCGCAGCTGAAGCGCTTTGGCGTGTTTGCTGTGGAGATTCAAACGCCGGTTCAGAAAGTAAGTCGTGTGATTCTGGGCGGTTTTCCCGATTGGGCTTTCAAGGAACCGGGAATGGTGGAGCTGGATGTGAAATATCATGCGAACCTGCCCTTGCCACTGGTGCTGGAGTCGGCCGGTAAACTGGGACGTGTAACTGCGATGCATCCGGAGAATTTCACCATCACCATGCGGATGAGCGAATTCTCGATGATGCAGGTAGCGGCCCAGCCCTGGGTGTTTTTTATCAATGCCGTTTCCGCTCCGGATATTAAAGATGATACCAAGGGCCGAAGCCTGCACCGCTCGAATGTAATCAACACCGATTTTGTGACCGGCCGGCATTATGATGGATCCAACGTTACCGTCGCCATAGCGGATGATGGCTTTGTAGGTCCGCATATCGACTTCACCGGACGTATGACCAATTTCGCAACCGGAACAGGCCAAACGCATGGCGACATGACCAGCGGCATCTGCGTTGGCGCGGGTAACCTCAATCCCGTGATCCGCGGCATGGCAACCGGAGCGTACCTCTATACCTATAACATCAGCGGCTATCCGCAAATTATTAATGCCGTGGCCAATTTCAACACCTACGGAATTGTAATTACTTCCACCTCCTATTCGCAGGGCTGTAATGCATATACAACCGATACTCAGTTCGGGGATAACCTGCTCTACAATAACCGTCAGCTGATGTTTGTGTTTTCAGGCGGGAACTCGAACGGATCGGATTGTGGTTATGGGGCCGGTACGCAATGGGGAAATATTACCGGTGGCTATAAACAGGGTAAGAATGTAATCGCCTGCGGAAACCTCGATGAACTGGAAGTACTGGATCCAACCAGCAGCAAGGGACCATCATCTGACGGACGTATCAAACCAGATATCTGCGCAAATGGAAGAAACCAGCTGAGTACAGATGAAAACAACACCTATCAGGTAGGTGGAGGTACTTCGGCGGCCTCTCCGGGAGTAGCCGGTGTTACCGCTCAATTGTATCAGGCGTATAAACAACTTATCGGCGCGACGAACCCTCCGGGCGCATTGATAAAAGCTTGTTTGTTGAATTCAGCGGAAGATATCGGCAACGCCGGTCCTGACTTTACCTATGGCTGGGGACGTATCAATGCCATCCGTGCCTTACAGGTTTTAGAGAATAACCGGTACCTCACCGATAGCGTCACTCAAGGCAATACCAAAACGCATACGATTGCGGTACCGGCCGGCACCCGCGAATTAAGGGTGATGGTGTATTGGGCCGATGTGGGGGCATCTCCCGCTGCAGCCCCTGCACTGGTCAATAATATCAACATGCATGTGACGGATCCTTCCGCTGTTTCGTGGAATCCATGGATACTGGACAAGACCCCGAATGCAGCAGCCTTGAATAGTCCTGCTGTACGCGGAGTGGATAGTCTGAATAATATGGAACAGGTAACACTGGCCAACCCCGCTGCCGGTAATTACACGGTAAATATTAACGGATACGCCTTACCGTCAACCGGTGTTCGCTATTATCTGGTTTGGGAATTCAGAACCGATGCCGTTTCTATCACATATCCAAACGGTGGTGAAGGTTTTGTGCCGGGTGAAACGGAAGTAATCCGCTGGGACGGACAACGCGATCTCGGCACCTATACGCTCGATTATACAACCAATAACGGTGCTACATGGACAACCATAGCCGCCTCTATTGCACAGAATGTTCAGCAATACAGCTGGCTCGTGCCTTCTGTTAACTCAGGACAGGTGAAACTGCGCATCACCCGTGGTGCGAATACAGATATGTCGGATACTTCGCTGGCTATTATCGGCGTCCCTTCCGGACTCACCATCGCCTGGGCTTGTCCGGATAGTTTGCGGTTAACCTGGAATGCGGTCAGCGGTGCGGCAGGTTACACTGTTTACAAACTCGGAAATAAATACATGGAGCCCGTCGGCACTACTACTTCAACAGCGTTCGTTGTGACGGGTGTTAATCCTTCGTCGGAATACTGGTTCAGCGTATGTGCCAATACATCGGCAGGTAATAAAGGACGAAGAGCGTTGGCGGTTAAAAAGTCGGCCGGCTTGTTCTCCTGTCCGATGCCGTTAGATGTTGCCCTCGACACTATCAACAGTCCTAACCATGGCAACCTTAGTAATTGCCAGAACACCGCAGCTGTTCCGGTTACCGTGACGATTGAAAATACCGGACAAAATGCGGTCAGCAATGTTCCGGTCAGCTACCGTATCAACGGAGGTGCAATCGTTACCGGGAATTATCCGGGCACCATCAATCCCGGCACATCGGTTACCTACACATTCGGCGCACCGCTGGATCTCTCCGCTCCCGGCAGTTATTCAGTGCAAGCGTGGGTAAGCTATCCGGGCGACATGAACATTTATAACGACAGTGATGCCGTTGTATCTGTTTCCAGTCCGGTACTGAATACTCCGGTTTCTGAAAACTTTGAGGGAGCCACCTATCCGCCTTCCGGATGGAGCCTTGTGAACCCGGATGCTTCCTATACCTGGGAACGAAGAACAGGTATCACCGGCGCAACGGGCACCACCACAGCAGCCAATTACATAAACAACTATACGTATAACTCACCCGGTGCAGAAGACTATCTCATGATCCCAACAATCAATCTTCAGACTGCTTCTACTGCTGAATTCACATTCGATGTAGCGTATGCCCGGTATGGCGCAGGATATGAAGATGGGCTGAGAGTAGATATCTCCACCGATTGCGGGCAAACCTGGAATACGACCGGATATCTCAAAACCGGACTTACACTGGCAACGGCAGGTACAGTAACCAGTCTTTTCACACCTACCTCTGCTGCACAGTGGCGTAAGGACACAATCAATCTCACCCCCTGGGCAGGGAATAAAGTGATGTTGCGTTTTGTCAACATCAACGATTATGGTAACAGCCTGTACATAGACAATGCAATGGTTACAAGTGTTGCCGGTAATGTATCTCTTACGCTGGGTTTAAATCTGGAAGGGTTTTATCTGTCGGGCGGGCAGATGACCCCTGTACGGTTGAATGCCGGTGTCGGAACTGATCCGCTTGCGGTTGACTCTGTTACCGCACGACTCCACCAGCCTGTCGCTCCCTTCGCTGTAGTCGCCTCATCAACGGCCATGCTGAGCACTTCCGGACTGGCCACATTCAGTTTTCCGGCTGCCCAGTTAAATAGCAGTTATTATATATCCGTCCAATACCGGAATACCATTGAAACCTGGAGTAAAACGCCGGTGCTGATGAGTCCTGTAACGACCTATAATTTTAAAAATATGACGCCGCTGCTGCCGGTTCAACCCACCGGGAGTCAAAACGGGACGCAAAAAGAGTAATTCAGCCACTGCGAATTGAACCAGAGGAGCAACCGGACCAGATCCGGTTGCTCCTGTCTTTTCGGTACCCTCCGGTTATGATGACGGCACCCTTAAAACACAAGGATTCTCCGCCTTCGGGCCTTTGTATAGCTGTTTTTTATACCTTCGGATGGCGGGAGCAGGCAGACAACACTTCCTCCCGGTCAAAACAAAACCAATACATGAAACATTTACGCCTTCTCTTTACCTCTGCCTGCCTGGCTTTTGCCTTGCATGCGGAAGCACAGCAGCCGCAACCACTGTATCTCCAAAGCGGAACAGTAACACCGGCGCCAAACCTCCATGAATTTGTACAGTCACCTGTACCAACCGATCGCTTTGGTGACTGGTACTACCGCGTACTGCAGTTTGAAACACTGCCTTCTGAACAACAAAAGGAAGCCATGCGGCAGAGTGGAGTGTTGCTGCTGAATTATCTTCCGAAAAACGCCTTCGTTGCGGCTATCCCCGTCCGTTATGACCGCACCCGTCTTGCCGGTTTCAACGTAACTGCGGTGCATGCACTTACACCACATCAGAAAATCAGCAAGCTGATCATCGGCGGTTTCCACGACTGGGCCATCAATGCTCCCGGTACAGTGGATCTGAATGTTCAATACCAGTCCAATCTCCCCCTCAGCATGATTCTGACGGCGGCAAGGAAACACGGTGAAGTACTCGGCACACTCG
>WBZT01001742.1_pt1 | contig 15730 bp, 12 predicted proteins | sample 5204241 | NCBI WGS metagenome assembly WBZT01 (sample SAMN12344358, study PRJNA552823) | activated sludge metagenome | biome: Activated sludge suspended growth; feature: Nitrification reactor; material: Wastewater; isolation source: activated sludge from nitrification reactor of wastewater... | reverse complement strand
GTTTTCGCGCGCAAGGATCGCGACGCGCTGCGTCGTGCCCTGGTCTGGCAGGGGTTTGGTGCCGTAGGGGCAGACTGTTTCGTTCACCCCAGCGCGGATCTGGCAAGCGTATTCGACGCATTGCTCGCCGACGGTCTGGCAGGCCTGCCCGTCAGCCTGATGCCGCTGGTGGCGACCGATTCGAGCCTCGTCGGCACGGCCGGCAACGCCGATCTGGTCGCTCGTGCCTGGGACCTGCGAGAACTCGCACAGGCCTATGCCGAGTTCGTCAGGACCTACACCCCGGTCCTCGCCGAGTTGCGTTCCGATCCCTTGCTCGCCGATGAAGAGGGTGCTTTCCTGCTGCGGCTGATGTTGATTCACGACTATCGGCGCTTGCTGTTGCGCGACCCGCAGCTTCCCGAGCAACTATTGCCGGCCGATTGGCCAGGAGAAAGCGCCCGGCTGCTCTGCAAGGATCTCTACCGCCGCTTGCTGGCGCCTGCCGAGCGTCATCTCGATCGCTTTCTGTTGACCGCTGACGGCACCTCGCCTCGCCTGCAGCCGATGGTGCATGCGCGGTTTGCCGAGGAAGATCGGTTGCCAGCGATCTGAACTGTCCTCCGCCGCGGTGGCTATACCGGGCTCGCCGACCGGCGCCAGAAGTTCGCCGCCGCGGACACCCGCGATCGACTCCCCACGAGCTCATGCCGACCGCTCGCGGCATGAGCTCGCGCCGGGTTGCCCGGGCAACTACGATGACGATACCCGTCGCCGGCTGCTCATGCCGATGCGGCGCTGGACTTGTAGAAGCCGGTTTCGGCCAGCACGTCCTGTTCCTCGAAAGCTGCCCGTTCGGCCGCGGCAGCGGGGCTGTGGTCGAGTACCGACGCCAGCCAGGCGACGAAGAACGCCAGCGGCATCGAGAAGAGCGCGGGTTGCTCGTAGGGGAACAAGGCGGTCGGATTGCCGAGCACGGTCACCCAGACGGCTTTCGAGCAGATCACCAGGGCCAAGGCAGAGATCAGGCCCACCAGCGCGCCGAGAACGGCACCGCGTGTGGTCAGACCCTTCCAGTACATCGAGAGGATCAGTACCGGAAAGTTGGCGGAAGCGGCAATCCCCAGCGTCAGGCCGGAGAGGAACGCCAGGTTGTGCTTTTCGAACAGAATGCCGAGGATGACCGCGAGCACCCCAAGGCCGAGAGACGAAATCTTCGATACCCTGACCTCGTCGGCCTCGGTGGCAGTGCCCCGCTTGATTGCGTTGGCGTAGATGTCGTGCGAGATTGCCGAGGCGCCGGCGAGGGCGAGTCCCGCGACCACCGCCAGAATGGTGGCAAACGCCACCGCCGCCATGAAGCCAAGCAGCAGGTTGCCGCCCACGGCGTGCGCCAGATGCATGGCCGGCATGTTGCCCCCGCCGATCAATTTGCCGCCGACTGTCCCGCCTTCGAAGTACTGCGGGTCGGTACCGACGAGGACCACTGCCGACAGCCCGATCAGGCCGATCATCAGGAAGAAGAAGCCCATCAGGCCGGTGGCCACGAATGCGCTCTTGCGCGACTCGACGGCATTCGGCACGGTAAAGAAACGCATCAGGATGTGCGGCAGACCGGCGGTACCAAAGACCATTCCGAGTGCCAACGAAACGGCGGAAACCGGATCGGCGAACATCACGCCGGGCGCGAGGATGTTCACCCCCTTGCGCACGGCGGCGGCCTGACTGGCCATCGTCTCGAAACTGAAGCCGAATTTGGCGAAGGCCAGCATGGCCATCAGGGTGCCGCCGGCGATCAGCAGTACGGCCTTGACGATCTGCACCCAGGTTGTCGCCAGCATTCCACCGAAGGTCACGTAAATGACCATGAGCACGCCTACCACGACGACCGCGATCCAGTATTCGATCCCGAACAGCAGCTTGATCACCTGGCCGGCGCCCACCATCTGCGCGATCAGGTAGCAAATCACGACGGTGAGCGAGCAGATCGCTGCCGTCGTGCGCACGGGACGCTGCGCCAGGCGGAAAGAGGTGACGTCGGCAAAGGTGTAGCGGCCGAGGTTGCGCAGCCGCTCCGCCATGACGAAGAGAATCACCGGAAAGGCGACGATCAGGCAGAGGCAATAGAGGAAACCGTCGTAGCCTTTGGCGAAAATCAGGCTGCTGATGCCGAGCAGCGTGGCTGCGGAAAGCAGGTCGCCAGCAATCGCAAAGCCGTTCTGCGTGCCGGTGATGCCGCCACCTGCGGCATAGTAATCACTCGCCGTTTTCGTCCGCTTGGCCGCCCAATAGGTGATCCCGAGCGTGATGGCGACGAACAGGATAAACATCGCGATTGCCGGAACGTTGGCCGTTTGTCCTTCGTTGCCTGTCGCTGCCGCTGCCAGGCCGGTCCAGGCAAGCAAGCCGAGGCTCGTCATGGAAATTGCCCGCAGTTTTCTCATTGGCGGGCCTCCCGCACGATTTGATCGCTAAGCCCGTCGAAATCGCGGCTGGCGCGGCGAACGTAAATTCCGGTCAGCACCCAGAAAAAAACGATCATGGCCACGCTCAACGGAATGGCGATCGTCGTCACGTTCGTGCTCGATATGGTCGTCGCCAGGAGGCTCGGCTTGAACGCCACGACCAGAATGAAAGAAAAGAATGTTCCCAGGGTGCTGCCTGCGAGCAGCCAGGCCAGGCGCCTGCGGCGGCCGACCAACTCCGCGTATCTGGGATTACGCAGAATCTTCTGATAGATTTCGGTGGACATGTGACTCGCGTCTCCTCCTGATGAATGCGAGGCGCCGGTATTTTTGTGCGTCCCTCGCCTGTCTAATTGATCTCAGTCCCCAATCACGAAAGAACATCCATTCCAGTTTCTACATAGGCGATCCTCCTTGCGATGCGATAGTGGTCAAGGTCGCGTCTGCCGAAAGCCGCACTTTTCGAACCGCATTCCTCAGTGGTTCGAGGTTTGCGGCGTGACGAGGTGGCTGGCGGGTGCCACCACCGGCCTTTGCTGTCGGAAATAGCCCTCACTGTGGATCATCTTGGGCTTCGCACCCAAGGCCCGGACGGCAGCGATGCAGCTTTCGACGAATGACGGGCTGCCGGCGATGAAGATCGAGAACTCGGACAGGTCGCTGAACAGTGTGGGAAGGACTTGCGGCACGCGGCCGTTGAGCCCGTCATGCTTTTCACGTGTCAGCGTGTACAGATAACGGAAGGCCGGATGCTTGGCTTGCCACCACGCCATGAGGCCGGAGTCGTACAGGTCTTCGCTGGTACGGGCCGAGAACAGCAGGGTGACGGGCTGGCTGTAGCCCCGGCGCAGGGCCGCGTCAGCCAGCGCAAGCAAGGGGGCCAGGCCGGAACCGGCGGCAATGCAGAGCACCGGTGCGTCCACCGAGGGGTCGCCAATGAACGTGCCGTAGGGCCCCGACAGGGTGGTGGCGCTGCCTACCTTGAGGTTCTCGTGAATCCACGCGCTGGTGAAGCCATCGTCTGCGCGCGTGATCTGCAGCGTGATCTCGCCGTCCGGTCGAGGGGCGTTGGCGATCGAGTAAGAGCGCGCGGGAACGCCGGACTGGGGAGCGCCGAGCATGACGTATTGGCCGGGCCAGTAGCGCATGGGAGTATCCAGGGGCCGCAGCCGCAACTCCAGGATGCGCCCGGTACGCATCAGGCGATCGACGACGATGAATGCCTGGTCCTCGCGTGGGGGGAAAAGCTTGGGTTGGGCATCTTCGGTTCCCCAATCGATGACCAGTTCATCCGAAATCGGCTTGGCCATGCACATCAGCCCGTAACCGTCGTGGCGCTCCTGCTGGGAAAGAGCCATGTCGAGAACGAAGCCCTGGTCGAAGGTGCCGCTGAGCACCTTGACCTTGCATTCGCCGCAGGCACCCGCGCGGCAATTGTTGGGCAGGGCATAGCCGGCCGCCTCGAGCGCTTCGAGTACGGCGCTGCCATCCTGACATTCGACGATGTGCCCCGACGGGTGCAGGCGAATATGTTTCATGGCAAATCACGTGCTCCGTAAGTGGAACGAACGACGGCCCGCGACGGCGGGCCGCCATGGTTCAGGCAAAAAGCCCTCCTAGAATACCGGGATAATATCCTCCATGTCGACATCGCGAATCTCCTCGCCGGTGATTCCGACTTCGGGGATCGCCGGGAAGGGGATGTCGAACTTGTCGAGGACGCCCTTCAGATTGAGCATCGCGTTCCGCCAGTTCTCCTTCTTCGCCTCGTAGTCGGGAATGTGGAAGCCTGCAGCGCGGGCAATGGCTTCCGCTTCGCGCTGGTTGGCGATGAAATCGGACGGAATGTCCCAGAAATCCTCCGGCGGCTCGAAGAGGACGCCCGAGAGGAACAGGAAGCCGGCACGGATCTGCTTGGTAATCATTGGCCGGTCCGCCAGGTCGAGTTTCGGATAGTCGCGCTCCATCAGCGACATGCAGATCGCCATGTGCCGTCCCTCGTCGCGTCCGACATTGCGGAAAGCTTCCTTGAACACGGGTTCCACACAGTTTGCCGCCATCTGGTGAAAAATTGTGGCAGCCGCGATCTCGCCCATGAGGAAGGAACTGAAGAGCACGGCCAGGCTGTACTTGGGTACCGCCGACTTGTACCCCTCCCAGTAACGCGAGCCGTTGTAGTACAGCCAGTGCGCGTTCTTCTGGGCCTTCCGGCCGATCTCGGTCTTGGGCACGTAGCTGAGTACGTCGGGGTGCTCGAGCAGCCTGGTGATGGCCTGTCCGCAGAGTTGCTCATGATTCTGTTCGTCACGCGTCACCGAGAAGAAGCAGCGGCGAACGGCTTCCTCCTCGTGCGCCTCGTAGGTCTTGATGAGCGCTGCGGCAAACACCGGCGGCGCCGACGCGTCAAAAACCGAAAGGATGGTCCACCAATAGGCAATCGCTTCCCGCTGTTCCCAGGAATATTTCGACAGATCGAGCGTGTGCCAAGGGAGCTTCTTCGGATCCCAGGCTTCCCGCAGAGATGAGTCCCAAATGTCCTCGAGCTTCCTGGTCTTGGCATGCCAGCTCAAGGGAAAGACGTTGGGTTGCTCGGCTGTGGTCGGAAGTTCCATTTTGCCAGCGATGCGTTCATGTCTCGACATGGATGATCCTCTTAAAGTTTGGTTGCTTTCACCCCCACCACCGGCGGGCTGGGTGTGGCGGAGGCGTCATTGATGCCGGCCAGGAGCGGCGCAATCCTCTCCGGATTCCGCGTGCGCGTCGAGGCTCGGACGAATCCGCGGCAGCGATACGCCAACTCTCCCTCAAGGGAGGGCACGCAGAACCGCCGAGTCTGCCCATAATGTTACAATGATTGCTTTGATGTCAACTATTCCTGTAACAGGAGTCGTCTGGCCAGAGATCTGTCGAAATCAGTTGCCAGAGATTTATCTATAGGATTTAACAATCGAAACTTGTCGACTCTGGAACACTTGGCTGGCCATCGATACACTGAGGAATCATTCGCATCGATTTATCGATACGAAGCGTTGACAGAAGCGGCCGTTGTTTGTAACGTTTCTCATTAAACAACTGAAACCATCGATCGCCCGGGTCCATTCGATGCGAACCGGGCTCATGTCAAACCCGTTTGGAGGAACTATGGCTCACCCGTTGTTGGAACGGCACCGCGAGACTTTGGATGCCGCCCTGGATGCGATACGCACGCGCGGCTACTGGTCGGCGTACCCCGAGATGCCGAGTCCGAAGGTTTACGGGGAAACGGCAATGCAGGATGGCAAAGCCGCCATCGACGCCTTGCGAGGCAAGGAGTTCGCGCTCGAAATGCCGGGTCGGATCGGTTCCGTCGCATCGGAATCGTCGCCTTACGGGGTCGACCTGTCGATCAGCTATCCCGAATGCGACCCGCAGGCGCTGATCGATGCGGGTCTCGCAGCGATGCCTGCCTGGCAGCGGATAGGGGCAGACGGACGCACGGGAATCTGTCTCGAGGCGCTGCATCGCATCAATCAGCGCAGCTTCGAGATTGCCCATGCGGTGATGTTGACGACGGGTCAAGGCTGGATGATGGCTTTCCAGGCCGGCGGACCGCATGCCCAGGACCGCGGTCTGGAAGCGGTAGCCTATGCCTGGCGTGAGATGTCCTTCGTTCCGGTCGAGGCGGTCTGGGAGAAGCCGCAGGGGAAGAATCCGCCTTTGCGGATGCAGAAGCATTTCGAAATCGTCGGCCGTGGCGTCGCACTGGTGATCGGTTGCGGGACTTTTCCGACCTGGAATACCTATCCGGGCCTGTTCGCTGCGCTGGCGACGGGCAATGCGGTGATCGTCAAGCCGCACGAAAACGCAATTTTGCCGGCGGCGATTTCCGTCAGGATCATTCGCGAAGTGCTTGCGGAAAACGGGATCGATCCGAATCTGGTGTCGCTTGCGGTGACTACGAAGCGCACTACGACGCAGGCGCTCGCGACGCATCCTGCCGTAAAGTCGGTGGATTTCACCGGCGGCAACGCCTTCGGCAAATGGCTGCTCGATAACTGTCGGCAGGCACAGGTGTATGCCGAACTGGCCGGCGTCAACAACGTGATCATCGAATCGACCGATGCGTACTCGGCGATGCTGAAGAATCTCGCATTCACCCTGGCGCTCTACTCGGGACAAATGTGTACGACGACGCAGGCGATCATCGTGCCGGCGGCGGGGATCGAGACCGACCAAGGCCACAAGAGCTTCGACGACGTTGCCGCGGATCTCGGCGCAGCCCTCGACGGCCTGTTGGCAAAACCGGAGGTGGCTACGGCGATCCTGGGCGCCATTCAGTCTTCGGACACGCTGGCGCGCATCGCCGAGGCGGCGACGCTTGGCGAAATCGTCGTTGCCTCGCGCAGGATCGAGCATGCGGAGTTTCCTGGGGCCGAGGTGCGCACGCCGATCGTCCTCAAGTGCGACGCCGCCGCGGAGGCGGCGTACATGCAGGAGCGTTTCGGACCGATCAGTTTCGTCGTGCGTGCAGAGAGCGCCGCCGCTGCGATCGCGCTGTCGGAACGGCTGGTGCGCGAACACGGTGCATTGACGGTTGGACTCTACTCGACCAAGTCGGAGATCGTCGATGCCGTTACTGCGGCGACCTGTCGCTCCAGGGTCGCCTTGTCGATCAACCTGACCGGCGCAGTTTATGTCAACCAGTCGGCGGCGTTTTCCGACTATCACGCGACCGGAGGCAATCCTGCGGCAACCACCTGCTATGCCGATGCGGCCTTTGTCGCCAGCCGCTTCCTTGTCGTGCAAAGACGGTACCACGTCTGACAGTCCGCTCGCGGTGGCGGGCTTGCCGATCAAGCAAGGTCACGCACCGCGAGATGGCTCGCCGGCCTACGCACCTGCAGCGAGATCCACCGCCGGATGCATTCTCGCTGGCTCGCGCGAATGCATCCGGCGCCAGGGTCTTTCCCCAACCATAGTGAATCGAGGTAGTGAGCATGGCTTTCGAGACTATTCTCTTCGCAGTTTCCGACGGTGTCGCGCGCCTGACCTTGAACCGACCGGATCGACTCAATAGTTTCACGGAGCAGATGCACGAGGAAGTGCGGGCGGCGCTTGCGCTGCTGCGCCAGGAGAGCTCTGTCCGGGTCTTCGTTCTCACTGGCGCCGGACGAGGCTTTTGCGCCGGGCAGGATCTGGCTGACCGCAGCGTGCTTCCTGGCGAGGCGCCGGTGGATCTCGGGGCCAGTGTCGAGAACAACTACAAGCCGTTGGTCCTGGCGCTGCAGAACATGCCGATCCCCACGATCTGTGCGGTGAACGGCGTGGCGGCCGGTGCCGGTGCCAACCTCGCGCTCGCCTGCGACCTGGTGATCGCTTGCCGGTCCGCCTCGTTCATCCAGTCGTTCAGCAAGATCGGTCTGATCCCGGACACCGGCGGGACCTACGTTCTGCCGCAGCGCATCGGTGTCGCTCGTGCCATGGGCCTGGCCTTGCTCGGGGACAAGCTGTCCGCCGAGCAGGCTGCCGAATGGGGTCTCATCTGGTCCTGCGTGGACGACGCGCAATTCACTGCGACCGTAGACCGCCTTGCCGCGCAGCTCGCTCTGGCGCCGACCAAAGCGCTGGTGCGCACGCGCCAGGCGATGCGCGCCGGCCGCCTGAACACCCTGGAGCAGCAGCTCGACCTCGAACGCGATTTCATGCGCGAGCTCGGTCGAAGTGATGACTACCGGGAAGGGGTAAGCGCCTTCATGGAGAAGCGCGCGCCACGCTACACGGGGAGTTAGAGGGGCGTTGGCCGGCCGCCATGGCGGCCGAAAGTCGCTGCGGCGGGGAAGATCGGTCGGCGGAGAGGCTGGATCCGGCAACACCGCAAAGGTTTCGTGCAGGAACGACAAGCAACCGCCACCTGACCGCGTGTCAAGTGGTGGCGACCAGGACCACACCGCGCGGACCAGGACGGCAAGCCAACGCGATCGCGCTTTGCACCAAGGCGACGCAACGCACCCACCTTGCAGGAGGAGTCAGAGTGAGAGAGCATGCTTGCCGGGACCAAACAAGCGCGTCCGGCGCAATGATGTTCCTTGCATCTGACGGCCTCCTTGAGATGAATCAAGAAAGCAGGAAATTTTGGCAGTCGCCAGCAAGTACGGCGGCGGGGTCGGCAGCAGGGTGGCTAAGCGTCGCCCGACTGCTCGCACACTGCCGGTGCAGCATCACAACGTCACATTTTGAGAGGAGGAGACAATGACCAGCAAGAGGCCCCAGCCGGGAGAATTGGAGCCCATCGAAACCGCCAGCCGGGACGAAATCTCGGCCCTGCAGTTGCAGCGTCTGCAGTGGTCCCTGCGCCATGCGTATGACAACGTTCCGCATTACCGGCGGACTTTCGCCGCCGCAGGTGTTCATCCGGACGATCTGCGTAGCCTGGAGGACCTGGCGAAGTTTCCTTTCACGACCAAGGCGGATTTGCGGGAAAACTATCCGTTTGGCCTCTTCGCGGTGCCGCGCGAGAAGGTGGTCCGGGTACACGCGTCGTCGGGGACCACGGGCAAGCCGGTGGTGGTCGGGTATACGCGCAACGACATTGACATGTGGGCCAACGTGGTGGCCCGTTCGATCCGCGCCGCTGGCGGGCGACCCGGCGACATCGTGCATGTCACCTACGGCTACGGTTTGTTCACCGGTGGCCTCGGCGCGCATTACGGCGCCGAGCGTCTGGGATGCACGGTGATTCCGATGTCCGGCGGCAATACCGAAAAACAGGTGCAGATCATTCAGGATTTCAAGCCCGACATCATCATGGTCACGCCTTCGTACATGCTGGTCATCGCCGAGGAGTTCGCCAACCAGGGCCTCGAGGCCCGCGACTCTTCATTGAAGGTGGGGATTTTCGGAGCCGAGCCCTGGACGAATGAGATGCGTCACGAAATCGAGTCCAAGATGGGCCTCGACGCGGTCGATATCTATGGTCTATCCGAGGTGATCGGCCCCGGCGTTGCCAGCGAGTGTGTCGAGACGAAAGATGGCCCGGTGATCTGGGAAGACCACTTCTACCCCGAAGTCATCAACCCGGAAAGCGGTCAGGTGTGTGCCGACGGCGAGGAAGGCGAACTGGTGTTCACGTCGTTGTCCAAGGAAGCTTTTCCGGTCATTCGCTATCGGACACGTGACCTGACCCGCTTGCTGCCGCCGACGGCGCGTTCCTTCCGCCGCTTGGCGAAGATCGTTGGCCGTTCCGACGACATGCTGATCATTCGCGGCGTAAATCTGTTCCCGACGCAGATCGAGGAATTGATTCTCCGGGATGAGAAGTTGTCCGGCCAGTATCAACTGGTCGTGTCGCGCGACGGCCTTCTCGACCAGGTGGAGGTGATGTGCGAGCTGCAACCAAGCATCGCTGCGGCCACTTCGTCGACCGAAGCCGAGGCGGTGGGGCGTCGTCTGCAGCAGAGCATCAAGGCGCTGATCGGCGTTTCGACGAAAGTCAGCGTGCTGCCGCCGAATACAATCACCCGCACCCTGGTTGGCAAGGCAAAACGGGTCATCGACAAGAGGCTGGCAGATGGTTGAGGCGTACATCTGCGACGCGGTACGAACCCCCGTTGGTCGTTATGGGGGTAGCCTTTCGACGCTGCGCACCGACGATCTGGCCAGCCTGCCGATCCGGGCGCTGGTCGAACGTAATCCGGGAGTGAATTGGGAACAGGTCGACGATGTGATCTACGGCTGCGCCAACCAGGCCGGTGAAGATAACCGCAACGTGGCGAGAATGGCAGCGCTGCTTGCCGGACTGCCGGTCGAAGTTGCCGGCACCACGCTCAATCGCCTTTGTGGTTCAGGCCTCGACGCGATCGCGCAGGCCGCTCGTGCCATACGCTCGACGGAGGCTGACCTGCTGATCGCCGGTGGTGTCGAGAGCATGTCGCGGGCGCCGTTCGTCATGGGAAAGGCGGAAGCGGCCTTTCAGCGCGGTGTCGACGTGTTCGACACGACCATCGGCTGGCGTTTTGTCAATCCCAAGATGAAGGCGGCACACGGCGTCGATTCGATGCCGGAAACTGCCGAGAACGTGGCCGGGGATTTTGCCATCGGGCGCTCCGATCAGGATGCCTTCGCCTGGCGCAGCCAGCAGCGCTGGGCGGCGGCTGACGCCGCTGGCCGCTTCACCGACGAGATCGTCGCGGTCGAAATCGCGCAGAAGAGGGGCGAACCCAGGCGCTTCGTTCGTGACGAACATCCGCGTCCGGACGTTACGCCGGAAGCGCTGGCGGCGCTGAAGGGCGTGGTCAGGAGTGGCGGTACGGTGACCGCGGGCAACGCTTCCGGAGTGAACGATGGCGCCTGTGCGCTGATCGTCGCCAGCGAAGCCGCGGCAGTGCGTCACGGCCTGGTTCCCAAGGCACGCATCGTCGGCGCCGCCGTCGCCGGCGTGCCGCCGCGGATCATGGGGATCGGGCCGGCACCTGCTAGCCGCAAGCTGCTCGCTCGCCTTGGGGTGCGGCTGGCGGAAATTGACGTGATCGAGTTGAATGAAGCGTTTGCGGCGCAAGGTCTGGCCGTATTGCGGCAACTGGGCCTGCCGGACGACGCCGAACACGTCAACCCGAATGGTGGTGCCATCGCCATTGGTCACCCCTTGGGAATGAGCGGGGCGAGACTGGCGACGACGGCGACCTACGAACTTCGGCGACGCGGTGGCCGCTATGCCCTGTGCACGATGTGCATCGGAGTCGGGCAGGGAATTGCAATGCTGCTCGAGCGCGTCTGAGCTCTCCGTCGTGCATTCGGGCGGCGATTCCTGCCGCCCGGCGTTCGCTTGGCTGCGTCAGGTTTTCAGCGCGCGCTGCCGATAGACGCCGGGCGCGACTCCGGTCCACGTCTTGAATGCCCGATAGAAGGCGGCGGCATCCGAGAAACCGATCTGTTCGGCAATCTCCTCGATCGACAGTCGGGAATGGTCGAGGCACTCGATGGCCACGTCGCGGCGCAGGCCGTCCTTGATTTCCTGAAAATTGGTGCCTTCTCCGAGCAGCCGGCGGTGCAAGGTGCGCTGCGAGAAGCCGACGGCGCGTGCTGCTGCCGCGATGTCGACGGGGGCGGGCAGCGCATCTCTCAGGATGGCGCGGATTTTCTCGCTCAGCAGGTCGGTGGCACGATATTGCCAGAGCAGATTCCCCGGCGCGGCGCGCAGGAACTGGTGCAGCGAATCGACGTCCTGGTTCACCGCCCGGTCGAGGTAATGCACCGGGATGCCGATGGCCGACGACGGCATCGAAAAGGAAATCTCGCCGGGAAACAGGCGCGCGTATTCGTCGCCGTGGATCGGACGTGGCCCCGTGAAATGCACTCCGGACAATTTGATGCGCTCACCGATGAGCCAGGACGAAAGGATATGCAGGCTCTTGAAATAGACGACGGGGAGGAAGGTCGGATGCCTCTCGGCAGCGCTCGACTGCCCGCTCAGGGTAATCCAGGCGGTCTCACCCTCCCGGCGGAAAGTCAGGTGAATTTCATCGGTCAACAGCCGGTGTGCCTTGATCCAGCGCGTCAGCACGACGTACAGTGAGAGAGCGCCAAACAGCGATGCGCGGGCCAGGAAGACGAAAGCGCCGCGGCGCAGCGGCTGGTCCAGGTGGCCCATCATTTCGTCGTCCAGGCCGTCCATCAGTGACAACACCAGAGTCTGGTACTGCGCCCCCGAGATGCGCGCCAATGGCAGTTCGATCAACTCGTGCCGGATGTTGCAGCGTTGCAGGAAAGGCTGGGGATCCAGACCGCGCAGTGCGAGTCCACCCAGAGTTTCCCGCACGAAGCCCATGTGCACCGAGATCGGCGGCGTGCTCGTCATCGAAGCGGTCCTCGATTGGTTGGCAATTTTTGCAATTCTAAGGCGTTCTGCGCAATGGTGCGCGGGCGGCGAGTTGTTTAGCATCTGCGACGTGGGCTATGGCGAATTACCGTAGATTTTCGATAACCCGGGTACCTGATCGCACGCGCGGGTGGTACCCGATTCAGTGAGGCTGAGATGATCGACAAGAAATGGATTGGCTACACGGGACCGGAGGTTCGCTTTGATATTGAACGCGGAAGGCTGAGGTTCTTTGCGCAGGCGATCGGCGAAAGCAATCCCATCTATGTGGACCAGGATGCCGCCCAGGCGGCCGGCTACCGCGACCTCCCGGTGCCGCCGACATTCCTGTTGGCAGCCGACCTCGACTCGAACGAACTGTTCAGCACCTTGGCAAGAATGGGGGTATCACTGGGAAAGATCCTGCATGGGGAGCAGGGTTATACCTATCACCGCCCAATCTGCGCCGGCGAGTCGGTGACGGTACGTTCGAGGATTTCCGACATCTACGACAAGAAGGGGGGGGCCCTCGAATTCATCGTGCGTGACTCCACCGTAAGCAATGCCAGCGGGGAACTGGCGGCGGAATTTCGCAGCGTCATCGTCGTGCGCAACTGAGGAGATAGTGAAATGGTCGAACAGCATGCAGTGATCAACGTTGGCGATGCCATTCCCGAATTGCAGTTGCCGCCGGTTACACGCACCACTCTCGCATTGTTTGCCGGTGCCTCCGGGGATCACAATCCGATCCACATCGACATCGACTTTGCGCGCAAGGCGGGAATGCCCGACGTGTTTGCGCATGGCATGTTGGGCATGGCCTGGCTGGGGCGTCTGCTGACTGCCTGGGTGCCGCAGTCGCAACTGCGCACCTGGTCCGTGCGCTTTCTCGGCATTACCCATCTCGGCGATCGCATGACTTGCAGCGGGAGTGTCGTCGAAGTGTTCGAAGAGGACGGCGAACGGCGGGCGAAGCTCGAAATCAAGGCCTGCAACCAGGATGGCGACGTCAAGATCGCCGGTGACGCAGTGGTCGCTTTGCCCTGATCCCTCGGACGCAAAGTCGGAAGGCCACGGCAACGATCAATACAGGAGGCAATGACCGTGCTGGGACAGATGATGACCGAGCCGCTACTGCTCGCCCGCGTGCTGACGCACGCCGAGAAGTATCACGGCGACGAGGAGGTCGTCAGCCAGATGCCCGGGGGGCAGGTGCATCGCTACACCTATCGCGACCTCGGGCGGCGCGTGCGGAGCACGGCCGGGGCTCTCGCCGGCCTTGGTCTGCAGGCGGGCGCCTGCATTGCCACTCTCGCCTGGAACACCTATCGGCACCTTGAGCTGTATTTCGCGATTCCCTGTCTCGGCTCGGTTTGTCACACGATCAACCCGCGACTGTTCCACGAGCAGATCGTCTATATCATCAACCACGCCGAGGATGCGGCGCTCTTCTTCGACGTGAGCTTCGCGCCACTGGTGGCCACGTTGCGCTCGCGCTGTCCGACGGTGAAATACTGGATCGCTCTCGCCGAAGCGGACGGTGTCCCGCCGGAGACGCCCTTCGCCCAGTCTTATGAGGCCCTGCTGGCCCGCCAGCAGGGTTTTCCGGAGTGGCCGTCGTTCGACGAGAATACCGCCTGTCTGCTTTGCTATACGTCGGGAACGACCGGCAACCCCAAGGGGGTGCTGTTCTCGCATCGCACCACCCTGCTGCACAGTCTGGCGACGGCATTGCCGGACGCCTTGGCGGTATCGGCGAGCGAAGTCGTCTGCCCGGTCGTCCCGATGTTTCACGCCAACGGCTGGGGTCTTCCTTTCACCTGTCCGATGGTTGGCGCCAAGCTCGTGCTGGCCGGGATGGACACGGATGGTGAAAGTCTCTACCGCCTGTTCGAGGCCGAAGGCGTGACCTTCGCCGGCGCCGTTCCCACCGTCTGGCAAGGATTGATCGACCACCTGCAGGCGCACGGGCTGCGCTTCAGCAGTCTGCGGCGCTTCCTCGTCGGCGGCGCGTCGTGCCCGCCGTCGATCATTCGCACGATGTGGCAGGACTACGGGGTCGACGCCTTGCCCGGTTGGGGGATGACGGAACTCAGCCCGATCGGTACCTTGACCGCGGCCAAGCGCAAGCATTGCGCGCTGGGCGGCGAAGAGCGACTGCAGTTCAAGTCCAGTCACGGTCGGCCGCTGTTCGGTGTCGACCTGCGCCTGCGCGGGATGCATGGCGAGGAGCTTGCCTGCGATGGTCAAAGCGTGGGCGAACTGCAGGTGCGCGGTCTCTGGACGGTCGACCGCTATTTCCGGAGCGAGCAGAGTGCCCTGGTCGACGGCTGGTTTTCGACCGGTGACATCGCGACGATCGATGGCGACGGCTACCTCAGGATCACCGACCGTTCCAAGGACATGATCAAGAGCGGCGGGGAATGGATCAGCTCGATCGAGCTGGAGAGTATTGCGACGTCGCATCCGGCTGTGGCCATGGCCGCGGCGATCGGCGTCGCCAGTGGCAAGTGGGGCGAGCGTCCCTTGCTCGTCGTCGTGCAGCGGTCCGGTGGCGAACCGTTGACCAAGCAGGAGTTGCTCGCGTGGTACGAGGGCAAGGTTGCCAAGTGGTGGATACCGGACGACGTGCTGTTCGTTCCGGAGCTGCCGATGACGGCAACCGGCAAGCTCTCGAAGCTCACGCTGCGCAAGCAGTATCAGGACTATCGACTGCCCGCCGAGGGCGGAAGTCTTCGCAACGGCGCAGGTCTTGCGGCAACGCCTGCTCCGACGGGTGGGCGATTCTAGGTGGTGGGTGACAATTCAACGAAAGGAATGGGCCATGAGTAGGGTTGCGAAAACGGACAGGACAATGGCGGAAAAGGCGGAAGACATCGGTTGGGTGCCGCCGATGCTCGGCTTCGAGAGCCGTGGTTTCAAGGAGACTTTGAAGGCGGTGCTGGCGTCGCCCCTGCGTGATCCGGCCAGCGTACTGAAGCACCAGGCCGCGCTAGCCACGGAAATGTTCAAGGTGCTGACCGGGCAGTCGACGCTGGCCCCCGAGAAGAGCGATCGCCGATTTGCCGATTCGACGTGGCAGGATAACCCGATGTACCGGCGCATGATGCAGGCGTATCTTGCCAATACCAATTACTGGCAGTCGGTGGTCGACGATCTCAAGGTCGAAGAGACCGATCGCGAGCGGGCCCGCTTCTTCATCTCCCTGTTCACGGACGCGTTCTCGCCGACCAACACGATGGCACATCCGGCGGCACTCAAGCGCATGCTCGAAACCGGCGGTGACAGCCTCAAGCGTGGTGCCAAGAACATGCTGAGCGATCTGGTCAACGAAGGCGGAATGCCGAGCATGGTCGACAAGACTGCTTTCAAGGTCGGCGAGAACCTCGCGATGAGCGAAGGCGCGGTCGTCTACCGCAATGATCTGATCGAGCTGATCCAGTACAAGCCGCTG
>WBZT01001740.1_pt1 | contig 15734 bp, 13 predicted proteins | sample 5204241 | NCBI WGS metagenome assembly WBZT01 (sample SAMN12344358, study PRJNA552823) | activated sludge metagenome | biome: Activated sludge suspended growth; feature: Nitrification reactor; material: Wastewater; isolation source: activated sludge from nitrification reactor of wastewater... | reverse complement strand
GCTCCCGTCGCGCCGCTCGCCGGACGGCCGAGCGCGTGCACGCACTCCTCGAGCGCACCGAGCACGACGAACACGTCGAGCAGGTCGTAAGCGCCCATGTGGCCGATGCGGAGCATCTTGCCCTTCATGTGGTCCTGGCCGCCCGCGACCGTGATCGCGTGCACCTCGCGCAGCCGCTTGATCACCGCGGGGATCTCGATGCCGGCGGGCGGCTCGAGCGCGGTCACGCTGTTCGCGGGGCTCTTCGAGAAGAGCGTGAAGCCGAGCGCCTGCGCGCCGGCGCGCACGGCGGCGCCGAGCTTCGCGTGACGGCGATGGACTCCGTCGAGGCCCTCCTCCTTCATCATCGCGATCGCCTCCTGCACCGCGAACACGAGACTCACCGGCGGCGTGAACGCGCTCTCGCCCGTCGGGAGCCCCTTGCGGGCCTTGCGCAGGTCGAAGTAGAAGCGCGGCAGCTTCGTGCCCTCGATCGCGTCGAGCGCCCACGGCGCGAGGCTCACGGTGGCGATGCCGGGAGGCGACATCAGGCCCTTCTGCGAACCGGTCACGATCACGTCCACGCCCCATGCGTCCTGCGGCAGCGGATGCACCCCGACGCCGGTGATCGCGTCGACCACGAGCTTGCGTCCGCGCGCCTTCGTCACCTTCGCGATCGCCTCGATGTCGTGCAGCGTCGCGGTCGAGGTCTCGCTCTGCGTGGCGTACACCACGCGCAGGTGTTCGTCGGCCGCGAGCCGGCGATCGACCTCGGCGGGATCCACCGCGTGGCCCCACTCGCACACGACTGTCTCGCACGGCACGCCGTACGCCTTGCAGAGGTTCGCCCAGCGCTCGCCGAACTTGCCGCCGACGATCGCCAGCGCCTTCTCTCCCGGCGCGAGCAGGTTCACCACGCAGGCTTCCATCGCACCGGTCCCCGAAGCGGCGAGCATGAGCACTTCGCCCTCGGTCTGGTGCAGCCACTGCAGGTCCTTCGTCACCGCCGAGTAGGTCGCACGGAAGACCTCGGTGCGATGGTGCGGCGGAACCTGCGACATCGCGCGCAGGATCCTCACGGGGATCTCGACGGGTCCGGGCGTGAAGAGTCGCGGCCGGGTGCCGGCCTTCACGGAGGCGTTGGCGTTCGTGCTCATCGCGCGGTGCGTCCTTCCGGTGGGTTCAGTGGGCGTACTGCGTGGCGGGATCGGTGGTGCCGTCCGAAGCGGACTTCGGCGCCGGACGCTCGAGCGCGTGCTCGAGCACTTCGTCCATCGTCTCGACCTCGACGAACGTGAGATCGGCGCGGACCTGCTCGGGAATCTCGGAGAGGTCCTTCGCGTTCGCCTTGGGCACGAGCACGGTTTTCATGCCCGCGCGGCGCGCGGCGACGGCCTTCTCGTTCAGGCCACCGATCGGCAGCACGGTGCCGCGCAGCGTGATCTCGCCCGTCATCGCGACGTCGGCACGCGTCGGCTGGCCGGTGAGCGCCGAGACGAGCGCGGTGGCGATCGTGATGCCCGCCGACGGACCATCCTTCGGCGTCGCGCCTTCCGGCACGTGCACGTGGACGTCGATCTCGCGGTGGAACCAGCGGTCGAGGCCGAGCTGTGCGGCGCGGCCGCGCGCGTACGACATCGCCGCCTGTCCCGACTCGCGCATCACGTCGCCGAGCTTGCCGGTGAGCACGAGGTCGCCCTTGCCGGGCAGGATCGACACTTCGATCGTGAGCAGTTCGCCGCCCGTCTCGGTCCACGCGAGCCCGTTCGCGACGCCGATGCGCGAGACGCGCTCGACCGACGTGTCGAGCCACCGGCGCGGCCCGAGCAGCTTGCCGAGCATGGCGGGCGTCACCTTCACCGGCTTGTCGAGCTTGCCCTCGGCCTTCTTCTTCGCGACCTTGCGACAAAGTCCCGCGATCTCGCGCTCGAGGTTGCGAACGCCCGCCTCGCGCGTGTAGCCGTTGACGAGGTCGCGCAGCGCCGCGTCGGCGACGCTCATGTCCGCCGCCTCGAGACCCGCGGCCGCAAGTTGCTTCGGCAGCAGGAAGCGCTTGGCGATCTCCACCTTTTCGGTCTCGAGGTAGCCGGGCAGGCGAATCACCTCCATGCGGTCCACGAGCGCCGGCGGGATCGTGTAGAGCGAGTTCGCCGTGCAGACGAACATGACCTGCGAGAGGTCGAAGTCCACCTCGAGGTAGTGGTCGTTGAACGTGTGATTCTGCTCCGGATCGAGCACCTCGAGCAGCGCGCTCGAGGGATCGCCACGATAGTCGGCGCCGAGCTTGTCGATTTCGTCGAGCAGGAAGACGGGATTGCGGCTGCCCGCGCGGCGCAGGTTCTGGATGATGCGCCCCGGCATCGAGCCGATGTACGTGCGGCGATGGCCGCGGATCTCGGCCTCGTCGCGCACGCCGCCGAGCGCGACGCGGATGAAGCGCCGGCCGAGCGCGCGCGCGATCGACTTGCCGAGCGACGTCTTGCCGACGCCGGGCGGGCCGACGAAGCAGAGGATCGGCGCCTTGTTCTTGCCCGTGAGCTTGAGCACCGACAGGTACTCGACGATGCGCTCCTTGACCTTCTTGAGCCCGTAGTGGTCCTCGTCGAGCACCTGCTCGACGTTGGCGATGTCGAGGTTGTCCTTCGTCACCGTCCGCCACGGCAGGCCGGAGAGCCAGTCGATGTAGCTGCGCACGACCGTCGCCTCGGGCGACATGAAGCTCATGCGCGAGAGCCGCTCGAGTTCCTTCACCGCGCGCGCGCGGACCTCACGCGGCATCTTCGCCTTCTTGATCGCGGCGCCGAGCTCGTCGATCTCGTTCGAGAACTCGTTCTGGTGCCCGAGCTCCTTGCGGATCGCCTTGAGCTGCTCGTTGAGATAGAACTCCTTCTGGTTCTTGTGCACCTGCGAGCGCACCTGGCCCTCGATCTTGCGCTCGAGGCGCACGATCTCGAGCTCGCCGGCGAGCGTTTCGGCCAGCAGCCGCAGCCGCGACTCGGTGTCGGCGCACTCGAGCAGACGCTGCTTCACCGGCACCTTCACGAGCAGGTGCGACGCGATCGTCAGCGCGAGCTGGACCGGATCGCTGATCGCGGCGGTCGTCGCCAGCACCTCGTCGGGAATGCGGCGGTTGAGGTGCACGTAGTCCTGGAACATCTGCAGCGCGTTGCGCTGGAGCGCCTCGGTCTCGGGGCCCGTGTGCACGTCGTCGATGAGCGTCGCGACCGACACCATGTAGAAGTCGGTCGACCACTGGAAGCGCTGCACCTGCGCGCGGCAGAGGCCCTCGACCAGCACGCGCATGCTGCCGTCGGGCAGCCGGAAGAGCTGCAGCACACGCACGATCGTGCCCACCTTGAAGAGCTCGTCGTGCTGCGGATCGGCGACGTCGCCGCGCGTCTGCGCGGTCACGAACAGCACGCGGTCGCGCGCGACGGCTTTCTCGATCGCGTTGATCGACGGCAGACGGCCCACGAGCAGCGGGATCGTCATGTACGGGAAGACGACGACCTCGCGCAGCGGCAGCAGCGGCAGTCGGTCCGAGAACGTGAACGTCTCGTCCCCGCGCGTGATGCTCAGCCGTCCGCCCGCATCCGGCTCCGCGGCGCGCGCGGAACGGCGCGGCGCCTTCTCCTTCACGACGGAACGGGCGGGGCGCTTGCGTCTGGGCTGGGTGGCCAAGCGGACTCCTTTGCGGGGGAAATACGTCGGGCCGGTCGCGAGAGCGGCCGGCCCGGCGTCCGTGTTGCGATCGGGGCGATGCCCCGGCGGGTCAGGCTTCCTTGCGACGCTTTTCGCGCTCGCCGCGGAACGTCAGGAGCGGCGGGGCGCTGTTGAGGATGCACTCCTTCGAGATCGTGCAGCCGATCACGTCCGAACGCGAAGGGATGTCGTACATCACTTCCAGCATCGCCTCTTCGATCACCGCGCGCAAGCCTCGCGCGCCGGTGCCGCGCTGGATCGCGAGCGACGCGATCGCATGCAGCGCGTCCTCGGTGAAGTCGAGCTTGACGCCCTCCATCTCGAGGAACTTCGCGTACTGCTTCGTGATCGCGTTCTTCGGCTCGGTGAGGATGCGCACGAGCGCCTCCTCGTCGAGCGAGTCGAGCGTACCGACGACCGGCAGACGGCCGACGAGCTCGGGGATGAGGCCGTAGCGCAGCAGATCCTCGGGCTCGACCAGCGACATCAGCTCGCCGGTGTTGCGCATCTTCTTGCTCTTGATGTCGGCGCCGAAGCCCAGCACCTTCTCGCCCACGCGGCGCTCGACGACCTTGTCGAGTCCTTCGAAGGCGCCACCACAGATGAACAGGATGTCCTTCGTGTTCACCTCGATGTACTTCTGCTGCGGGTGCTTGCGGCCGCCCTGCGGCGGCACGTTGGCCACGGTGCCTTCGAGGATCTTCAGCAGCGCCTGCTGCACGCCCTCGCCCGACACGTCGCGCGTGATCGACGGGTTCTCGCTTTTGCGCGAGATCTTGTCGATCTCGTCGATGTAGACGATGCCGTGCTCGGCGTTGACCAGGTTGAAGTCCGCCGACTGCAGCAGCCGCACGAGGATGTTCTCCACGTCCTCGCCGACGTACCCGGCCTCGGTGAGGCTCGTGGCGTCCACGATCGCGAACGGCACCTTGAGCACGCGCGCGAGCGTGCGCGCGAGCAGGGTCTTGCCCGTGCCCGTCGGGCCGATCAGAAGGATGTTCGACTTCTCGAGCTCGATGTCGCCGGCCGAAGGCGGCTGGAAGATGCGCTTGTAGTGGTTGTACACCGCCACCGCGAGCGTCTTCTTGGCCCGGGGCTGGCCGACCACGTAGTCGTCGAGGATCTTCTTGATCTCCGACGGCTTCGGAAGCGCACCGGACGCCGACGGCTGCTCGCGCTCGATCTCGCCTTCGAGGATGTCGTTGCAGAGCTTCACGCACTCGCTGCAGATGTACACGGACGGACCGGAGACGAGTCGAGCGACTTCGTCCTGGCCGCGGCCGCAGAACGAACAGCGAATGGGATGCGGCGTGGCAATACGCTTCTTCATGGAGTCCAGTCCCCGAGCCTGCCCGCTCCGGAACGAACCGGCGCCCAGACGCCGGTCCGCGATGTCAACGACGCTTGTCCAGGATCTCGTCGATCAGCCCGTACGCCTTCGCCTCCGCCGCCGACATGAAGTTGTTGCGGTCGGTGTCCTTCTCGACCTGCTCGACCGTCTTGTTGCAGTGCTTGGCGAGGATGCCGTTGAGCTGCTCCTTCATCTTGAGCATCTCTTTCGTGTAGATCTCGATGTCCGTCGCCTGGCCCTGCGTGCCGCCCAGCGGCTGGTGGATCATGACGCGCGCGTTCGGCAGCGAGTAGCGCTTGCCCGTGGCGCCGGCGCACAGCAGCACCGCGCCCATGCTCGCCGCCTGCCCCATGCACAGCGTCGAGACCGCGGGCTTCACGAACTGCATCGTGTCGTAGATCGCCAGGCCGGCCGTCACGACGCCGCCCGGGCTGTTGATGTACAGGTTGATTTCGCGATCCGGATCCTCGGCCTCGAGGAAGATCATCTGCGCGACGACGAGGTCGGCGACCATGTCGTCGATCGGCGTCCCGATGAAGATGATGCGGTCCTTCAGCAGCCGCGAGTAGATGTCGTAGGCACGCTCGCCACGCCCGGTCTGTTCGACGACGATCGGTACGAGACCCATCCCGTTCACGCCTTTCGCTGAGTGTCCCTGAATCGCTTCCGTCGCGTCCCGCGACGGCCCTGCTCTATCGACCGCCCGCCGACCCGGCCATCGCCGCGCCGATGGGCTCGTCCTTCACGTTCGCGGCCGCCAGCACCGCGTCCATCGCCTTGCGCTCGAGGATGCCCTCGCGGAGCGCGTTGCGGCGTTCCGCCGACTGGTACCGCACTCGGATGCGAGACGCCTGCCTCGGATCCGCGGCGCACATCCGGTCGATGTCCGCCGCCACTTCGTCGTCCGTGACCGACAGCCCTTCCTGCTTCGCGATGCCGCCGAGGAGGATCTCGCGCTTCAGCGAGCGCTCCACGCCGGGCCGGTAGTGCTCGTCGAGTTGCTTGCGCAACTCCTCGGACACCTCACGCCCGCCGGTCTGCTCGGCGACCACCTGCTCCAGCATGTATTCCACCAGTCGCGGCGGCACGTCGAAGGCGTGACGTCGCACCAGCTCTTCCACCGCCTGCCCTTCCATTTCGCGACGCACGCGTCCTGCGTCCTCGCCTTCGAGGTTGTGGCGCACGCGATCGCGCAGGGCCTCCACCGAGTCGAGGCGGAAGAGATCCCGGGCGAAGTTATCGTCCAGGTCCCGCAACTTCTTCTCCTGGATTTTCTTGACCGACACCACGTAGCGGATGGACTTGCCCGCCAGTTCCTGCTGGCCGTAGTCGGCCGGATAAGTGACGGCGATCGTGCGCTCCTGGCCCGCCTCGGCGCCGATCAGGCCGCTCTGGAGCTCGGGCAGGAGGTCCTTGGAGCCCAGCTGGACGCGGACGCCCTTGGAGCGCGTGTTGGGCAGCCGGCGGCCGTTGGCGTCGAGCCGCTGCGAGTCGAGCAGCACGATGTCGCCGTCCTGCGCCGCGCGGGCGATGTCCACGAACACGGCCGAGTCCTCGCGCAGGTTGGCGACGACGGCGTCGATCGCCGCGTCGTCAAAGACGCGCGAGCGGCGCACGATCGGCAGGCCCTTCCACTCCTTCACGTCCACGGACGGAGGCGTGTCGACGAGCGCGTCGAACGTGAGCGGCTGGCCGGGCGTGAACTTGAGGTTCGTCACGCTCGGCGGCACGACCGGGTTGAGGTTCGTCTCGCGCAGCGCCTGCCCCATCGCCTCGGGCAGGAAACTCTCGAGGAACTCGCGCTCGATGTGCGACGCGAACTCCGAGCGGACGCGGTCGATCGGCACCTTGCCCTTGCGGAAGCCCGGCATGACCACGCGGCGCTGCAGCTCGCGCGTGACGCGATCGAGGCGCGCTTCGACTTCCTCGACGGGGATGGAGACGCTGATGGTGTGCTGGCCGTTACCGGTTTCCTGGACGGTATGCGTCATTGGGGCTTCTCGTCCTCGAGCGATTTCGGGTGGAACGTGTCGACGGGCGCGCGCAGAGATGGACGTGCGGCCGCCCTCGGCGGCGATGAACGGGTGCGGGCGGTGGGGCCCACGCCCGATCGTGCTGTGGTTTCGGTCCTCGGCCCAACGAGTTGCCGCGCGCTCGTTTGCGGCAGCGCAGTTCGTGGGAGCTCCGGGCCGTTCGCCGCGCCACGGAGCGTTCGTGACCGGCGGAAGCTAGCACAGCGCCGACACCGGGGCGAGGCGGTGCTTCGTCGGCGCTCACGACCGCGACGCCCCCCCGATCGGTCCCCGTCAACGCCCCACACGCGGGCGGCAGGCACTCCTGCGGAAGAGCGGTTGCTCGACGCCGGGCCGCGCGTGCATCAGGTTCGGCGTCCGACCTCCAGCGCGTCGACGAGCCTCTCTCGAACGCGCTCTCCCGGTCGGTGAGAGGACACGACTTGGATTCGCTCTCGAGGCGCCTGCTCGGCGCTGCGGCACTCGGACAGCTCGGCGTCGGCATCCTGCACTTCGTCATTCCGTTCCTGGGCCCCGATGCCTGGGCGGCCTTCGGTGCACCCGAGCTCACGACGCTGGCGCGCACCGGATCCCGGCTCCCCGCCCTGCTGACGTTCGCACTCGCGATCGGCTTCTCGGGCTTCGGCGCGCTCGCGCTCGCCGCGGCGGCCGGAGCGCGAATGAGGCGCTGGACGAGGGCCGTCCTGATCGGCGTCGGCGCCGTCTACGCGCTGCGCGGCGGGATCGCCGTGGCCGAGGTGCCGGCGGTGCTCCACGGCCACGCGCACGCCGCGCGGGGCCTCGGCTTCTCGCTCGTCGCGCTGACGATCGGCGTGCTGCAACTCGGCGGGTTGTTCTCGCGCCGCCGGAGTTGAGCCCCACGCCGGCTTCACGATCCGGGCGCGACCTTCCGCCCGCACGCGAGCGCGGCGACACGAGTGGTGCGAGAGCCGGGACTCGAACCCGGACGGGTTTCCCCACCGGAACCTAAATCCGGCGCGTCTGCCAATTCCGCCACTCCCGCACGAACGGCTCGCGGCCCCCGCACGTCGCGGGGGCCGCGCACGAATCCAACGCTACGCGCCGAACTTGTCGAGCCGCGCCGCGTTCGCCATCAGCACCGGCATGAGGTCCTTGCTGAAGAGGTTCGCGAAGCTGCCCGTGCGGCACGCCTTCTCGGTGAAGCGCGCGGCGCCGTCGGCGAAGCACCAGGGCCCCAGGATCAGCGCCGGCACCGGGTGCCACGAGTGCCCCTTCACCATCACCGGCGTCGAGTGATCGCCCGTCACGCACAGCACGTCGGGCTTCAGGGCCATCAGCTGCGGCAGCGCCGCGTCGGTCGCCTCGATCACCGACTGCTTCATCGCGAAGTTGCCGTCCTCGCCCGCCATGTCGGTGCCCTTCACGTGCAGGAAGAAGAAGTCGTAGTCGTTCCACTTCTCCTTCGCGAGCGCGAACGCGTCCGCCGCGGCCTCGCCCCTGGGCACGAACAGGTCCATGCCCGCGAGCTGCGCGACGCCGCGGTACATCGGGTACGCCGCGATCGCCGCGGCGCGCAGCTGCCAGCGCTCCCGGTAGCCGCGGAAGTTCGGGCGCTCGGAGAAGCCGCGCGCGAGCGCGGCGTTCGCGGGCGACTCGCCCTTGAGGACCTCGGCCGTCTTCTTCATGAACGCGTCGATGATGCGCGCGGTCTTCTCGTTCGCCGCGCCGGGCACGGTCGCCTTCGCGGCCGGGATCGGCTTGCCTTCCTTGTGCGGGTCGGCGTCGCTCACGTCGCCGCCCAGGCCGGGTCCGCGCAGCACCGCGACGAAGCGGTGGCCCTTGCCGGGCTTCAGCACCACCTCGACGTCCTCGAAGCGCGTCGCGTGCTGCTGCAGCTTCGCGACCAGCTCCGCGCACTTCTCGCTCGAGATGCGTCCCGCGCGGCGGTCGGTGACGATGCCGTTCGCGTCCATCGCGCAGAAGTTGGCGCGCGCCGCGACGTCGCCGGGCTTCAGCTCCATGCCGGCGCCGAGCGCCTCGAGCACGCCGCGGCCGACGATCGTCGTCGCCGGGTCGTAGCCGAACAGGCCGAGATGGCCTGGGCCGCTGCCCGGCGTCACGCCGGGCTCGACCGGCAGCAGACGGCCGAGCGCCGCCGTCGGCGCGAGCTGGTCGAGATTCGGCGTCTTCGCCGCTTCGAGCGGCGTCTGGTTGCCGAACGCCGGATTCGGCAGGTCGCCGAGTCCGTCGAGGACGAGCAGCACGATCTTGGTCGTGTTGGGGATGACGAGCGATTCCACCACCGAGTGACTCACGGCTCTTCTCCTTCGTTGCGGCCATCGAGCCCGCGCGAGCGGGCGGAGCGTTTCACGTCACGGCGCGGCGCGAGGGCGCCCCGCCTCTCCACATCTAATGTCCCGGCACCACGCCCTTGGCCACCCACCACGGGTGGATCTCCGGCACGAGCCGGCCGGCCTTCACCGCCGGGTCCTTCGCCACCAGCGCCTTCGTCGCGGTCGTGTCCGCGTCGTAGAGGTACACGCCGCGCAGCACGCCGATGCCTTCGACCGGCCCCGCGGCGACCAGCTTGCCCGACGCGCGCTGGCGCGCGAGTTCGTCGCGCTGACGCTTCATGATCCCGGGCAGATCCTTCGTCATGTTGGAGGTCCACTTCGGACCGCGCTTGAGCAGCACCATGGTGAACGTGACCATCGTGTCGCGGCCGCCGGGATCGACGACTCCGCGCGCGCGGTACGCCTCGCCGAAGCCCACGGGGGCCTGCCAGCGGTGCAGCTCGGGCACTAGCCGGCCCGCGGCGAGGATCGGATCGGGCGCGAGCAGTCGCGGCAACTCGTCGAGCGAGTCGGCGTCGAAGAGGAAGATCCCGCGCAGCGACGAAGCGTCGCCGAACGGACCGGCGGCGACGAGGGCGCCGTCCACGAACATCGCGCGGATGTTGGCGAGGTGCCCGGCCTGCATCGCCTGGGCGACGCTGTCCGAAATCGTGGGGCGGACGCCCGTGCGCAGCAGCACGAGGCCGTAGGGCTTGAGCACCGGCTCCGGAGCGGGCTTCGCCGCCGCCATCGCGACGACGGCCGCGACGAGCGCGAGCGCCAGCAGAAACGCGACTGCACGGTTTGTCTTCATGCGCGCGAGCCTAGCACGCGCGCTCCGGAGCGCACGAACGCGCCACCGCTGCCACGGCCGCCGCGTGCGCGACGGTGTCGGGAGCGCATCGCGACGTCGCGTCGCGTCGCGGCGTGCGGCGTGCGCCGCGCCACGCGCCAAGCCACGCGCCGCGCTTCGTGTAGTGTGCGCGCATGGTCGCGCCCCGCACGTCCCGCACGCCGCTCGCCGAGACGATCACCTTCGCCGCGCTCGTCGCGTTCGCGATGGTGCTGCGCGTGCGCGAGGCGCTGCGCACGCCGCTGTGGTTCGACGAGCTCTACACGCGCGCCGCGGTCGAGCGGCCGTGGCACGACGTGATGCGCATCGTGCACGCCGACGTCCATCCGCCGCTCCACTTCGCGTATGCGTGGGCCTGGCGCGTGTTCGGCGACGGCGATCTCGAGATCCGCGCCTCGAGCCTCGCCGTCGCGCTCGGCGTGCTCGCGCTCACGGCGACGCTCGCGCGCCGGCTCTTCGGCCGCGACGCGGCGCTGCTCGCGCTCGCGCTCGTCGCATTCGATCCGTGGCACGTCTACCTCTCGCAGGAAGCGCGCTCGTACCCGCTGCTCTGGCTCGGGCTGCTCGCTTCGGCGCTCGGAGCGTGGAACTGGGGCGAACGCGGACGCAAGCGCGACGCGGCGCTCTTCGTCGCGGGCTCGGTCGTCGCGCTGTGGACGCACTACCTCGCCGGCGTGCTGCTCGCGGTGCAGGCGGCGTGGGGCGTCGCGGCGCTCGCGCGTGACCGCCGCCGCCTCGCAGGCTGGATCGGCCTGCACGCGATCGTCGCGCTCGCGTTCGCGCCGAACCTGCCGCTCGTGTGGGCGCAGTTCCACCGCATCGAGGGCGATCACTGGCTGAAGCCGCCGGACTGGATCGACACGCTCGATGTCGCGCGGCGCTTCACGTTCGGCAACCCGCGTCTGCTCGTGCCGATGCTCGCGCTCGCGCTGTGGCCGCTCGGCGATCCGAAGGCGCGCCGCGCCGCGACGCTCGCGCTCGCGATCGGCCCGCTGTCGGTGCTCGTCTGCTGGGTGCTGGGCGTGAACGGTGTCCGCGTCTTCGCGCTCAAGTACATGATGTTCGCGCTCGCGCCGTGGTACGCGCTCGTCGGCGCCGGCGCGGTCCGCCTGCCGTGGCGGCCGCTGCGCGGACTCGTCGCCGCGGGCCTGCTCGTCTACGCGGCGCACGCGTTCGCCGTGCACGCGCTCTATCCGGAAGCGCGCAGCATGCGGCTCGCGCACGCCTCGCTCGGCACGCGCGTCGCGCCGGGCGACCTGCTCTTCACGAGCGACACGCACGCGTTCCTGTTCGCACGCCACTACTACCCCGCGGCGCGCACACGCCTGCTGCTCGAGGGCCAGCGCCTGCCCTACTACGAGGGCGCGGCCGTGATCCCCGACTCGGTGCGCGGCGAGGGCGCCGAGATACGCGCCGCCGCCGCGGGCGGCGCGGGCTGGTGGGCGCTCGCGTGGGGCCGCGGCGGCGTCAGCGCCGACGCGTTCGCGGCCACCGCCGACTCGCTCGCGGGCGCTCCCGCCGAGCGCTGCGACCTCGTGCGCGTGTGGCGCGGCGCGGCAATCGGGACCTCTCTGCCGCGACGCTGACGCGCGGACGCTGACGGCGCCGCCCCCGCGAGCGGACACCGCGGCGCCGCGAACGCGGGCGTCGCACGCTCCGCGCCCCGCGTCCTTGTTCGCACTCCGACGCTCCCCTATCCTGCGCCGCGCCATCCGTCGTCAGAGTCGTTCGGCAGTCCTCTCCTCTCTTCCTCCCGGAGGCGTTCGCATCATGGCGATCCAGAAAGTCGGCGTGATCGGCTGCGGCCTGATGGGCAGCGGCATCGCGCAGGTCAGCGCGGCGGCCGGTTTCCCCACGGTCGTGCGCGAAGTCTCGGCCAACGCCCTCGAGAAGGGCATGGGCTCGATCAAGAAGTTCCTCGACGGCGGCATCGCGAAGGGCAAGGTGACGCAGGCCGACGCCGACAAGCTGCTCGCGAACCTCAAGGGCACGGTCGAGCTGAAGGACCTCGCCGACTGCGACGTCGTGATCGAGGCCGCGACCGAGAACCTCGGGCTCAAGAAGGAGCTCTTCGGCGCGCTCGATTCGATCTGCAAGCCCGGGACGATCATCGCCTCGAACACCTCGAGCCTCTCGATCACCGAGCTCGCCACGTTCACGAAGCGCCCCGAGCGCGTCATCGGCCTGCACTTCTTCAACCCGGTGCCGCTGATGAAGCTCGTCGAGATCGTGAAGACCATCCGCACGACGCCCGACGTGGTCGCCGACGCGAACGCGTGGGCCATGGCGATCGGCAAGACCGCGGTCAACTGCGGCGACTCGACCGGCTTCGTGGTCAACCGGCTGCTCGTGCCGTACATGCTCGACGCGATCCGTGTGTTCGAGCAGGGCCTCGCGAGCCGCGACGACATCGACAACGCGATGAAGCTCGGCTGCGGCTACCCGATGGGTCCGCTGTTCCTCACGGACTACGTCGGCCTCGACACCACGTACTACATCAGCGAAATCATGTTCGACGAGTTCAAGGAGCCGCGCTTCTCGGCCCCGCCGCTCCTGAAGCGCATGGTGCTCGCCGGGCTGCACGGCCGGAAGTCCGGCCGCGGCTTCTACGACTGGAGCACCAACCCGCCGTCGTGATCCACGCTTCGACTCCGTCGCGGGCCGGGGCGCCGATCGTCGCTCCGGCCCGCGCTCGTTCCACCCCACGTCGCATTCGGAGGTCGTCATGGCCCGGCTTCGCATCGCGGTCCTCGGCGCCGGCAAGCTCGGCGAGACGCTCGTCCGCGGCCTGATCGCCGCGGAACTCGTGCGCGCGGGCGACGTCACCGTCACCGCCGGACATCCCGAGCGCTCGCGCGAACTCGCGCGCCGGCTCGGCGTGCGCGCCGCGTCGAGCAACTCCGCCGCGATCGAGCACGCGCAGGTCGTGCTGTTGTGCGTGAAACCGCAGCAGGTCGGCCGCGTCGTCGACGAGATCGCGCCGCGCCTGCAGCGCTCGCAGCTGCTCGTCTCCGCCGCCGCGTCGATGAGCACCGCGTTCATCGAGAAGCGCCTCGCCCGCGCGGTGCCCGTCGTGCGCGCCATGCCCAACACGCCCGCGGTGCTCGGGCTCGGCATGACGGCGCTGTGCGCCGGCGCGCACGCGAAGGCGGCGCACGTCGCGCGCGCGAAGCGGCTCTTCGGCGCGGTCGGGCGCGTCGTCGTCGTGGACGAGGCGCACATGGACGCGGTCACGGGCCTCTCCGCGAGCGGTCCGGCGTTCCTCTTCATCGTGATCGAGTCGCTCGCGGAAGCCGGCGTCAAGGTCGGCCTGCCGCGCGCGATCGCCACCGAGCTCGCGGCGCAGACGGTGCTCGGCGCGGGCGCGATGGTGCTCGAGACCGGCGAGCATCCCGCGAAGCTCAAGGACGAGGTGACGACGCCGGCCGGGACGACGATCGACGGCATCCTCGAACTCGAGGACGGCGGCCTGCGCGTGACGCTGATCAAGGCCGTCGTGCGCGCGACCCAGCGCGCCACCGCGCGCGCGAGAGAACTGGAGGACGCGTGAACCCCGATCCGATCGCGCGCGGACGCGGCCTCGCCGCGTTCTTCCAGCGCCTCGAGCCGGGCCTGTGGCGCGACCTCGTGGACAGCGGGCTCGTGCCCGCGCCGCAGGATCCGGAGGCGCGCACGGAGTGGACGATGTTCGCGCTGCACGCGTGCGTGCGCGGCCTCGTCGGCGCCGGCGGCTTCGGCGACGACGGCGCGCGCGCGGTCGAGGCGCTGCACGAGGAGGTTGCGCGCCACTGGCCCGACGACGGCGACGAGCGCCGCGCCGTGCTGGCGGTGCGCTACGACGAGTACGGCGCCATCGAGCGCGCGCACGCGGCGCGCGGTGACGAGGGCATGATCGGGCGGCTCGGCGCCGCGGCGGCGCGGCACGTGAGCGGCACCGACATCGCCAACGCCGAGTTGGGCGTGCTGCTCGGCGACCTGTACGACGCGATCCGCCAGGGCACCGCCGAGCACGTGCGCGGGGACGAGGCGTGAGCGCGCCGGTGACGCCGCCGCGCGAGCCGCTCGTGCGCGCGCTCGCGACGCTCGAGCGCGCGGGCATCGCGCACGCGCTCGGCGCGAGCGGGCTGTGCGCCGCGCTGGGCCTCGTCGAGCGCGTGAACGACTGGGACGTCACGTGCGACGCCGACCTCGCCACGCTCGAGGCGCTCTTCGCGGCCCAGCCGACGGCGTCGTTTGGCAACAGCGGCTGCCACGCCGACCACAAGCTGAACCTCGAGAACGGCGACATCGAGCTGATCGCGCGCTTCGCGTTCTTCGTGCCCGGCGGGATCGTGCACATCCCGACGCTCGTGAGCGGGCACTGGAACGGGCTGCCCATCGGCAGCCCGGAAGCGTGGGCGATCGCCTACGCGCTCATGGGCGAGATGGAGCCGGGGCCCAAGCAGGCGCAGCGCGCCGAGCGCGCGGAGAAGCTGTTCGCGCACCTTTCCGCGCACGGCGCCGACGCGCACGCGCTCGACGTGCTGCTCGCCGAGCCGCTGCCGGCCCACCTCGCGGCGCGCCTCGGCGCGCTGCCGCGGCGGGACGCGGGACGCTAGCGGCGGACGTTGCCGTCCAGCAGCGCGCGCATGCCCGTCTCGTCCATGCCGTACTTGAGGAAGCCGTCCGCGCTCGGCTCTCCACCCAGCCGCTCGTAGAACACGCGCGCGGGATTCCACTCGAGCACGTCCCAGTCCACGCGGTGGCAGCCGGCCTCGAGCGCCTCGCGCACGAACGCCTTCATCAGCGCCTCGCCCGCGCCGGTGCCGCGCGCCTCGGGTGTGACGTAGAGGTCCTCGAGCCACATGCGGGGATTGGTGCGGAACGACGAGTACGTGAGGTGGAAGAGCGCGTAGCCGACGAGCCGGCCCTCGCTCTCGGCGACCGCGCCGAACAGCATCGGCGGATCGGCGAAGAGCGCGTCGGCGAGCCGCTCGGGAGAGCCGGTGAGCAGGTCGGTCAGCTTCTCGAACTCGGCGAGCTCGCCGACCATGCGCCACACGTGCGGCACGTCCGCGCGTCGGATCGGCCGCGTCACCACGCCCGGCGCGCCGCCGTTCATTCGCCGATCACCTTCACGAGCACGCGCTTCTTCCGCCGCCCGTCGAACTCGCCGTAGAAGATCTGCTCCCACGGACCGAAGTCGAGGGCGCCGTCCGTGATCGCGACCACCACCTCGCGCCCCATCACCTGGCGCTTCAGGTGCGCGTCGGCGTTGTCCTCGCCCGTGTCGTTGTGCCGGTACTGCGAGGTCGGCGCGTGCGGCGCGAGCTTCTCCAGCCACACGTCGTAGTCGTGGTGCAGCCCCGACTCCTCGTCGTTGATGAACACGCTCGCCGAGATGTGCATCGCGTTGACCAGCACCATGCCTTCGCGCACGCCCGACTTCGTCACGGCGGCGGCGACGTCGCGGGTGATGTTCACGAAGCCGCGGCGCGACGGGACGTTCATCCACAGGTACTCGGTGTGCGATTTCATGGCGG
>WBZT01001738.1_pt1 | contig 15736 bp, 11 predicted proteins | sample 5204241 | NCBI WGS metagenome assembly WBZT01 (sample SAMN12344358, study PRJNA552823) | activated sludge metagenome | biome: Activated sludge suspended growth; feature: Nitrification reactor; material: Wastewater; isolation source: activated sludge from nitrification reactor of wastewater... | reverse complement strand
CGGCGGGTGCTGGCGACGATCTCGTTGCCGAAGAAGGTTTCGTGCTTGAGGAAGGCCTTCTGCGCCTTGTCCAGCGCGTGCGTGGCGACGAGGAAATCATAGGCGGCGAGGAAGAAACCGCCGGTACCGCAGGCCGGGTCGGCAATCGTCTTGCCCGGTTCCGGGCGTATGCATTCGACCATGGCGCGGATCAGGGCGCGCGGCGTGAAGTATTGGCCCGCCCCGGACTTGGTATCCTCGGCATTGCGTTCGAGCAGTCCTTCGTAGATGTCGCCTTTGACATCCGCCCCCAGGGTGACCCACTGCGTTTCGTCGATCATGTCGATCAGCCGATAGAGCTTGGCCGGGTCCTGAATCTTGTTCTGCGCCTTGGTGAAGATCGAGCCGAGCATGCCGGGCTTGTTGCCCAGCTCACGCAGCAGGGTGACGTAATGCACTTCGAGCTCCGCGCCGCGTTTGGCCTTGAGTGCGGGCCAGCTGTATTCGGTGGGAATGCCCACCTTGCGGCTGTAGGGCGGCTGGCTGTACTCGTCCGCCATCTTGAGGAAGATCAGATAGGTGAGCTGTTCGAGATAGTCGCCGTAGCCGACGCCGTCATCGCGCAGCGTGGTACAGAAACTCCAGACCTTGGAGACGATGGCGGCGGTCGCGTTCATGCCTTATTACCCTCTCTATTACCCTGACCAAAGGGCAATTACCCTTTCTTGAACCAACGCGCCGCAGGACCACGCCCCTGGCACTCGATGACGCCAGCGGCCTGTTGGGCGCGCAACACACGGCGCACCATGTCGCGGCTGACGCCGGGACACTCCCGCTCGAGCTGCGAAACCGTGAATTCGCCGGAAAACTGATTGATGGCGGTCAGCACCAGCTCGGTCTTGGCTCCGCGCGGCGCGCTCACCCCGCCGACACGCTCGACGAGATCGCGGTAGGCACTCTTCAAAATCGACAGCACGAAATTGACGTAGGGTCACGGATCGTTCTTGCTCTCGTGCCAGCCTTGCGAACTTTGCTCCAGGGTTTCGTAGCAACCGGCCTCTGCTCGACCAGGCGTTCCAGGCTGATGTAGCGCCCGATCCAGGAACTCGCCGAGATCGGCGAGATACCACGCGGTGGCCGCCGGGATGGCAAGCGAACCGCCGGTGAGCTGGCGCAGTGTGCTCATGCCGCCGCCTTTCTTGTGCGCCGCCCGGTGGTGGCGGCTGTTCGTTTCGTGGAAGACTCGCGCGCCGCCTTGATCCGTGCGAGCAGTGTCGAGGCGGGTTCGTCCTGCGGGTCTTGCGGCACCAATTGGCCGGAGAAGGCTTTTTTCAGGATGGATTGGCGCAATGCGTCAGCTTGCTGCAATGCACTAGCAAGGATTTGGTCGAGTTGGTCGACTTCGGAGAGTCTGGATTCAAGAGTCTCGACGAGCTGCAGAGCCTCTTCGAGCGAGCAGATAGGGACAGCGGTATTTTCGACGATGCCGAGATTCAAATTCGGTTGCACTCCCCCAGAGGACTTCATACGAATATCGCCGTAATTTTTCTGGAAAAACCACTTCACATATGGCCGTAATTTTCCAGCTATTCCCTCAAGAAGGATGGCAGCAATCGCCTGATTAGTAGTCGCTTCAATAAGTAACTCAGAGCATTTGCCACGGGTTTTTCCCTCACCGTACAGGGCAACCAACAACGTGTGTTTCGGGTAGAGCCTTAGTTTGGTCTCCCGCAACGCGGTGTCAGTGACAACGTCGCTCGCTTTAGTAACGTAGCTAGCGTTTAAAGCACCGCTTGTGACCCAAGGAATCGTGCCACCCTCGTAAAACTCTTTACGGCTCTTTAATGGCGTAACGCCAGTACCTAATGTTCCAAGTTCGCCAACTTTGACCCAGGCCCACCCAAGGGGCAGTTCGGGCAACTCAGCGCACTCTTCGGGCGTCAGTGGAGGTAGCGGCTTGGGGGCTTTGGGCCTTGTATCCAGTTTTTTTCCAGTCTCCCACGCAGCCAGTTGTCTCTTGTGGCGTTCGGTACGTTCGCGCCGAATGCGCTCAAGCAAGGCTTCAGCGGTATCGAGTTTGTCGGAATTTTCAGCACGCCATTGGGCGCTAAGTTTGCCGTCGAATGCGTGCTTGAGCAGGGCTTGGCGATAGACCTTGAGCTGGGACTGGGCGGTTTTCAGGCTTTCGATGCCCTTATCCAGCTCGGAGAACAGCTCTTCGATTTTGGCGACGATCCGTAGCTGTTCAGTTGTTGGAGGTAGCGGAAAGTTACAGTTGGAAAGATATGGTGTTGGTACGCGCCGTTGGCCCACAGCGCCGGACATATTGGCTTCGGCTTCATGACGAAAAGCGTCTGAGGAAACGAAGTAATAGACGTATTCAGGGATAACCCCAGAATGTGCCCGAAGGACATGAAATTCGGTTGAACCAAAGCCCAAGCCGTTCTTGACCTCTGGTACCACAGCCATTTTCCCGTTTTCCATGCAGGGCGTAATCTTGGCGAAGAGAACATCCTGATATTGAAACGCGGTATAGCCTTTCTTTACCTCGGAGAATTTCCGCAACTCTGACACGTCTATCGCTCCTGTTCCGGCTGCTACGGCCGGCATCGGTACAAAGGAGACTTCCAAGTCGTCACTGACCGCTAATTTGTCTAGCGTCGGATTGACGGTACAGACTTCCGAGATTGCTGTTTTGCACCAGCTCGATGGCAGGTCTTCGGCACAGATCGTCATCAAGCTACCAACACTTCATTCAATTCATCGAGCAGCATGTCCATCTGCGCACCAAACAGCTGGTACATTTTTCCCAATCCGCCTTGCCCATCGAAAGGCGACATTTCGAGATCGTCGCGCTCGATATGGAACGAGCTGGCGACGTGGTCGCGAATCATGCGTAACCAGCCCATTTGTTCTTCGTTGAATTTCTCGCTGCCGCCGGAGTGGTGCTTCATGATCCAGTTCTGGAAGTTGCGGCGGACGGTGTCGTCGAAGGTCGAGAGCTTGTCGTCGATGCCGCAGACGCGGCGGATCAAGGCGACGAGCGCGGTGAGTTCGCTGATCGGCTGCTCGCCCTTGACGCCATCCAACTGGCTGTAGGCTTGCCATACGCGTAGCGGGGCGAGCCTGGGTTTGTCGGTCTTGAGCTTGTCGAGCACCTGGCGGATCAGTTCGAAGCTCAACTCACGCCGGCGCCAGGACTGGCTGAAGAAGATGGTCAGGGCGGTAATGTTGTCCTGACTGGCCTTCAGGTAGTCGGCGAATTCCTCGGTCAGCGCCTGAGCGTTGCTGGCGGCGTCCTTGTCCCATTCCGCACGCAGGACGGTATCGAGGTTGTCGTGGTCGATGGTCTGCTCTTTGTCGCGGCGGATGGCGTCGATGAGCTCGACGAGTTCGCCGTTGAAGACCTTGGCGACGGCCTGAACCAATTGCTCTTGCGCCTGCTGCCGCTTGGCATCGCCGGGGTCGCTGCCGATGGGCAGGCCGGCGAGTTCGAGCGCCCGGGCTTCGACGTTGTCGGCGTCGATGGCGCCGAACAGTTTGCCGACGAGCTGGCCGAGTTCGATGCCGCCGGCTTTTTCGCGGAGCAGCCGCTGTTCGTTGGCATTGAGTTGCTTGTTGAGACGTGCCAGACGGCCCGCGAGTGAGGAAACGGTGTCTTCGTCGGTGGCGCCCATCACGACGGCCATGGCCAGATCCTTGAGCGGCACCGTGGGCCTGGTGATGAGCGGCTGGCTGGCGGTCTTGAGCGACCTGGTGACGCCGATGGCGTCCACAATCACATAGTGCGTCTTGGCGCTCCTGGCGGAGGGGGTGACCTTGCGCAGTTCGTCCATGTCCAGCGTGCGGGTGCCGCGCCCCTTCATCTGCTCGAAGTAGTTGCGGCTTTTCACGTCGCGCATGAAGAGCAGGCATTCGAGCGGTTTGACGTCCGTACCTGTGGCGATCATGTCCACGGTAACCGCGATGCGCGGATAGTAGTCGTTGCGGAACTGGGCGAGGACGGACTTGGGGTCTTCGTCGATCTTGTACGTGAGCTTCTTGCAGAAGGCGTTGCCTTCGCCGAATTCCTCGCGTACGGTCTGGATGATGTCGTCGGCGTGGCTGTCGGTCTTGGCGAAGATGAGGGTTTTCGGCACTTCCTTCCGGCCGGGGAAGATTTCCGGCAGCTTGTCGCGGAAGGTGCGGATGACGGTGCGAATCTGGTCCGGGTTGACGATGGCGCGGTCCAGTTGGGTGGCGCTGTAGGCTTCGTCTTCGTCCTGTTGTTCCCAGCGTTTCTTGCGGGTGAGCTTTTCGCGTCGCTCGACCTGTTGCTGCGCCTTGATTTCGGCACCGGCCTTGGTGACCTGGGTCTCGATCACATAAACCTCGTTGCCGACATTGACGCCGTCGGCAACGGCCTTTTCGTGGCTGTAGTCGCTGACGACGTTTTTCTTGAAGAAGCCGTAGGTACGGTTGTCCGGGGTGGCGGTGAGGCCGATGAGGCTGGCGTCGAAGTAATCGAGCACCTGTTGCCAGAGGTTGTAGATGGAGCGGTGGCATTCGTCGATGAAGATGAAATCGAAGAACTCCGGCGGCACCTTCTCGGTATAGACGAGGGGCATCGGGGCCTTGGGCTGGGCCAGCTCGGCCGGGTTGATCTCTTCGGCGGCTTCTTCGAGCGGGGTGTCCTTGAGGATGGAGTAGAGGCGCTGGATGGTGCTGATGCAGACCTGGCTATCCTTGGCGATATAGGCGGACTTCAGGCGCTGAACGTTGTAGAGCTCGGTGAATTTGCGGTTATCGTCGAGTGGGACATAGGACATCATTTCCTGCTCGGCCTGTTCGCCAAGATTCCTGGTGTCGACCAGGAAGAGAATACGTTTGGCCCTGGCATGCTTGAGCAGCCGGTAGATCGCGGTGACGGCGGTGTAGGTCTTGCCGGCCCCGGTCGCCATCTGGATCAAGGCGCGGGGGCGGTCGGACTTGAACGACTCTTCGAGGCGGGCGATGGCGCTTTCCTGGCAGTCGCGCAAGCGGAGTTCGGCGGCGGGCCGATGGCTGGGGTTCAATTGCGGGATATGTTGCAGGCGCCCGCGCAGGCTGTCGCCCTGAGCGATCCACTCCTTGAGGGTTTCCGGCCGGTGGAAGTGGAAGACTTCGCGCGAGCGGGGCTTGGGATCGCGGCCATCGGTGAAACGGGTGATGACGCCAGTACTCTCGTAGAGGAAGGGTAGCGGCTCCGGGTTATTGACCCACTTGAGCTTGGCGGCGGCATAGCCGCCCGTTTGCTCTTCGACTTCGGTGATTTTTTGGCCGAGCTCTTCCTTCTTTGCTTCGATCACGCCGACGGCTTTCTTGTCGACGAAGAGGACATAGTCGGCGGGGCCGACGGTGGTTTGGTACTCGCGAACCGCGATGCCCGGACCGGCGCTGAAGTCGATTTTCTTGGCCGATTGAAGGACCCAGCCGGCGCGGCCGAGCCGTGCGTCAATGTGGTCGCGGGCCGCTTGTTCGGGATTCTGGTTTTCGGTCATTCGCGCCGCTGCGTTGGTTTTCCTAGACTGCGGCGAATGATATAGGAAGCCGACGATCCCGGTGATGAAAGAGGCATGCGGGACGCGTGGGGTGCTGCAGTCCTACGGCCCATGACCGGCCATTTCGCCCGTCGAAGGCATTGCTGGCGTGATAGAATTCCAGGCTTGATCAAGACGACGACATTGCCGCCGAAGTCGCGTCGCCAGCGGATTGAAGATGGAAGCTTTCGCCAGAGAAACCCTCCCGATCAGCCTCGAAGACGAGATGCGTCGATCGTATCTCGATTACGCGATGAGCGTGATCGTCGGACGCGCCTTGCCCGACGCGCGCGATGGCCTGAAGCCGGTGCATCGGCGCGTGCTGTTCGCGATGCACGAATTGTCGAACGACTGGAACAAGCCCTACAAGAAATCGGCACGCATCGTCGGTGATGTCATCGGTAAGTACCACCCGCACGGCGACACGGCGGTGTATGACACCATCGTGCGCATGGCGCAGGACTTCTCGCTGCGTTACATGCTGATCGATGGCCAAGGGAATTTCGGTTCGGTCGATGGCGACAACGCGGCGGCGATGCGTTACACCGAAGTGCGCATGGCGCGCATCGGGCACGAACTGCTGGCCGACATCGACAAGGAGACGGTGGATTTCGGGCCCAACTACGACGGTTCGGAGGAGGAGCCGCTGGTCCTGCCGGCGCGCATCCCGAATCTGCTGATCAACGGCTCGTCGGGAATCGCCGTGGGCATGGCGACCAACATCCCGCCGCACAACCTCGGCGAGGTGATCGACGCCTGTCTGGCGCTGCTTGGCAATCCCGAGACGACGATCGACGAACTGATCGATCTGCTGCCTGGCCCCGATTTTCCGACCGCCGGCATCATCTACGGCGTTGCGGGTGTGCGTGAGGGGTATCGGACCGGGCGCGGGCGCGTCGTCATGCGCGGCAAGGTGCACTTCGAGGACATCGACAAGGGCAACCGGCAGGCGATCATCATCGACGAGCTGCCGTACCAGGTGAACAAGCGCACCTTGCTCGAAAAAATCGGCGAGCTGGTCAACGAGAAGAGAATAGACGGCATTTCCGACCTGCGCGACGAGTCCGACAAATCGGGCATGCGCGTGGTGATCGAGCTGAAGCGCGGTGAAGTGGCGGAAGTGGTGCTCAACTGCCTGTACAAGCAGACGCAGTTGCAGGATACCTTCGGCATGAACATGGTCGCGCTGGTCGATGGTCAGCCGCGTCTGCTCAACCTCAAGCAGATGCTCGAGTGCTTTCTCTGGCATCGGCGCGAAGTCCTCACCCGGCGCACCGTTTTCGAACTACGCAAGGCGCGCGAGCGGGCGCACATCCAGGAAGGCCTGGCGGTGGCGCTCGACAACGTCGACGAAATCATCGCCCTGATCAAGGCGTCACCAACGCCGGCCGATGCGCGCCGGGGGCTGATGGCCAGGCTGTGGACTTCACCGACGGTGGCCGAGATGCTGGCGCGCGCCGCCCTCGATGCCACCCGCCCGGAAGGACTGGGCCTCGAATACGGCTTGTCGAAGAACGGCTATCTGCTGTCGGAGGCACAGGCACAGGCCATCCTCGACCTCCGCCTGCAGCGGCTGACCGGCCTCGAGCGCGACAGGATCGTCGCCGACTTCGCCGAATTGCTCGAGCGGATCGCCGACCTGATGGACATTCTCGCGCGCCCGGAGCGCATCACCGAGATGATCGTCGCGGAACTGACCGGGATTCGCGCGCAGTTCGGCGACCGGCGCCGTTCGGAAATCGTCACCCACACGCAGGATCTCGGCATCGAGGATTTCATCACTCCGGTCGACATGGTGGTGACGCTCTCGCATACGGGTTACATCAAGTCGCAGCCGCTCGCCGATTATCGGGCGCAGCGGCGCGGCGGGCGCGGCAAGCAGGCGGCGACGATGAAAGCCGACGATTTTGTCGATCATCTGTTCATCGCCAACACGCACGACTTCATCCTCTGTTTCACCAATCGCGGACGAGTCTATTGGCTGAAGGTTTACGAGGTGCCGCAGGGGACGCGCAGCAGCCGCGGCAAGCCGATCGTCAACCTCTTCCCGTTCGAGGACGGCGAAAAGATCAGCGCCATCCGGCCGGTCAGGGAATTTGCCGACGACCGCTACATCTTCATGTGCACGGCCAACGGGACGGTCAAGAAGACGCCGCTGTCCGATTTCTCGAATCCGCGCAAGGCCGGCATCATCGCCGTCGCGCTCGACGAGGACGACGTTCTGATCGGCGCCGAAATCACCAACGGCTCGCAGGATGTGGTCCTCGTTTCCGACGTCGGCAAGGCGGTGTGGTTCGACGAGGAGGACGTGCGGGCGATGGGCCGCACGGCGCGCGGCGTCCGCGGCATGCGCCTGGGCGACAATCAACGGGTCCTGTCGCTGCTGGTCGCCGACAACGATCAGCAAACGGTTCTGGTGGCCACCGAGAACGGCTTCGGCAAGCGCACCGCGCTGGCTGATTTTCGCCATTCGGGGCGGGGCACGCAGGGAGTTATCGCGATTGCCGCCAGCGAGCGCAACGGCAAGGTCGTCGCTGCCCGCCTGGTGCGCGATGAAGACGAGATCATGCTGATCACCACCGGGGGTGTGCTGATCCGCACGCGGGTGCGCGAGATTCGCGAACTCGGCCGGGCGACGCAGGGCGTGACGCTGATCGCACTCGACGCCGGCGAGAAGCTCGCCGGTCTGGAAAAGATCGTCGAAACCGAAGAAGACAGCGAACTCGGCGACGAATCGAGTCGCGCGTCCGCCGAGCCTTCCGGCACCGATCCGGAGCCGGAGCAGGGCGCATGATCGCTCTCCCGGGCGTCGAATTCCCCGCCCGTCGGGCGCGATCCGGGCACGGATCTGCCGGATGAGCGGCGACCTCCAGAGTGAACTGGCGGTCGTCCGTACGCTGATCGACGGGGTCGATCGGCAATTGCTGGACCTGCTCAACCAGCGGGCGCGCTATGCGCAACAGGTCGGCGCAATCAAGGCGCGCCACGGCGAGGCCGGCTTCATCTACCGGCCGGAGCGCGAGGCGCAGGTGCTGCAGCGCATCCAGGCGATCAACCCGGGGCCGTTGTCGAACGAAAGCGTCACCTGGTTCTTCCGCGAGGTGATGTCGGCGTGTCTGTCGCTCGAAAAGCCGCTCGGCATCGCGTTCCTCGGGCCGCTCGGCACTTTCTCGGAGAGCGCGGCGGTCAAGCACTTCGGTCACGCGGCGCGGCTGATGCCGCAAGTCTCGATCGACGACGTGTTCCGCGAGGTCGAGGCGCATCACGCCGATTATGCCGTCGTGCCGATCGAGAATTCGACCGAGGGCGCGGTCGGACGCACGCTCGACCTGCTGCTGACGACACCGCTGAAAATCTGTGGCGAGGTGGTGCTGCGCATCCATCAGCATCTGCTTTCCCGGGAGTCTACGCTGAGTGACGTCAGCAAGGTCTATTCGCACGCGCAGTCGCTGGCGCAATGCCACGAGTGGCTGAACCGCTCGTTGCCGCAGGCGCAACGCATCCCGGTGGGCAGCAACGCACAGGCCGCACAACTGGCGGCGGGCGAGCGCGCGGCTGCGGCGATCGCCGGGCAGGCAGCGGCGGAGCGCTATCAGTTGCCGGAGCTGGCCAGCAACATCGAGGACGAGCCGAACAATACCACCCGCTTCGTCGTTCTCGGCCGGCACGACGCCGGGCCGTCGGGGCGCGACAAGACATCGCTGATCATGTCGGCGCACAACCAGACCGGCGCGCTCGGCAGCCTGCTCGCTCCGTTTTCCGAAGCGGGAGTATCGATGACCCGGCTCGAATCGCGCCCGGCGCGGCACACGCTGTGGGAGTATGTCTTCTTTGTCGATCTCGAAGGCCATCGCGAGGACGCGCCGGTGCGCAGCGCGCTTGCCGAGCTCGGTCGTCGGGCACCTTACCTCAAGCTTCTTGGTTCCTATCCCGTGGCCGCCTACTGAGCGGGTTTTTCGATGCGAGGAATGCCGATGACACTCTACGAGCAATCTTTACCGTACATCCGGGCCATCTCGCCCTATCAGCCGGGCAAGCCGATCACTCAACTGGCGCGCGAGATGGGACTTGCCGTCGACCAGATCGTCAAGCTGGCTTCCAACGAAAATCCGCTGGGCATGAGCCCGAAGGCGCGTGCGGCAGTGACCGGGGCGATCGCCGATCTGGCGCGCTATCCCGACGATTTCGCGCTCAAGCAGGCGCTGACCGAACGTACCGGTCTCGGCAGCGAACGCATCGTTCTCGGCAACGGTTCGAACGACGTGCTCGACATCGTCGCTCGCGTCTTCCTTGCGCCCGGTCGCTCGGCGATTCTTGCGCAGTACGCCTTCGCCGTTTATCCGCTGGCGACGCTGGCCGCCGGCGCCGAGCCGATCGTCGTCACCGCTCGCGACTACGGGCACGATCTGGACGCGATGCAGGCAGCGATCCGGGCCGACACGCATCTGATCTGGATCGCGAATCCGAACAACCCGACCGGGACCTTTCTTCCGTATGCGCAGCTCCGGGCCTTTCTCCAGGCGGTGCCGGCGCACATCGTGGTGGTCCTCGACGAAGCGTACAACGAATACCTGACTCCGGCCGAGCGGGTCGATACGACGGCGTGGCTGGCCGATCTGCCGAATCTGGTGATCACCCGCACTTTCTCGAAGATCTACGGCATGGCCGGTCTGCGCGTCGGCTACGCGCTGACCTCGGCCGAGATCGCCGATCTGATGAACCGCGTGCGCCAGCCGTTCAACTGCAACAATCTGGCGATCGCGGCAGCGGTGGCGGCGCTCGACGACCACGAGTTCGTCGCCAGCAGCTATGCGCTGAATCGGTCGGGCATGGCGCAGATCGTTGGCGGCCTGAAACGCCTGGGGTGCACCCACATTCCGTCGCATGGCAATTTCGTCACCTTCCGCCTGGCGGATGCTGCGCAGGTGAACCAGAGGCTTCTGCAGCAGGGAGTGATCGTCCGTCCGATCGGCGGCTACGGCATGCCCGACTGGCTGCGCGTGACGATCGGCAGCGAAAGCGAAAACGCCCGCTTTCTCGCCGCGCTGGAGGTCGCGCTGTGAGCCGCTGCCGCTGCCGCTGTCGACCGTGAGCGGCCCGGCGATGTTCGGCAAGGTCGTCATTTTTGGTGTAGGCCTCATCGGCGGCTCGTTCGCACTGGCACTGAAGGCGGCTGGGCAGGCAGCGGAGATCGTCGGCTTCGGGCGCCGGCTTGGCTCTTTGACGCAGGCACTGGAGCTCGGCATTCTCGACCGCGCAGGTTTCAACGTCGGGCAGGAGGTGTCGAACGCCGATCTCGTGCTGATTGCCACGCCGGTCGGGAAGACGCCGGAGATCATGGCGCGCATCGCTCCCTGCCTGGGAGAGCAGACTGTGGTCACCGACGCTGGCAGCACCAAGGAAGACGTGGTCGCCGCGGCACGCGCGCATTTCGGTGAAAGAATCGGCCAGTTCGTCCCTGCGCATCCGATCGCCGGCGCCGAGAACAGCGGTGCGCTGGCAGCGCGCGCCGATCTCTATCGCGACAGGCAGGTGGTGCTGACCCCGTTGGCGGAAAACAGTGTGCAGACCGTCGCCCGCGTGCGCGCTGCCTGGCAGTGCTGCGGCGGCCGGATCCGCGAGCTGGCGCCGGACGAGCACGATCGGATTTTCGCGGCGGTCAGCCATCTGCCCCATGTCCTGTCCTTTGCCCTGGTGCATGAGCTGACACGGCGCGACAACCGCGATCTGCTGTTCGCCTTCGCGGCGAGCGGCTTCCGCGATTTCACGCGCATCGCCGCGAGCCATCCGGAAATGTGGCGCGACATCTGCCTCGCCAACCGTTCGGCTCTGCTCGAAGAGCTCGACCGCTACCGGGCGCAGCTCGATGAACTGCGGGACGTGTTGCAGCGCGGCGACGGCGGCAGCCTGGAAGCAATTTTCGAAATCGCCAGGACAGCGCGCCGGGAGTGGGCAAACCAATGAGCGGGGATTACATCGATCTGCCGCAGGTGCTCGCGGCGGCGGGGACGGTTCGCCTGCCGGGTTCGAAGAGCATCTCCAACCGGATGCTCCTGCTCGCCGCGCTGGCCTCTGGCAAGACGGAAATCTGCGACCTGCTGCACGCCGACGATACCGCGCGCATGCTCGACGCGCTGCACGCGCTCGGTGTCGATATCGAAAGCGGGGAGGGCAACCGCCTCTTGATCAGCGGCGTCAACGGGAATTTCACGGTTCGGCGGGCGGATCTCTTCGTCGGCAATGCGGGAACCGCCTTGCGACCGTTGACCGCGGTGCTCGCGTTTGCCGGTGGCGACTATCGCTTGTCGGGTGTGCCGCGGATGCACGAACGGCCGATCGGCGATCTCGTCGACGCCTTGCGCGAGCTCGGTGCCGAGATCAGCTATCTCGGCGCAGAGGGTTTTCCGCCGTTGGCAATTCGCCCGCCGCGGCCGCGGGCCGTCGGGCGGGTGCACGTGCGGGGCGACGTGTCGAGCCAGTTTCTCAGCGGCCTGCTGATGGCACTGCCGCTGCTTGCCGGCGAGACGACGGTGGAAGTGGTCGGCGAACTGATTTCGCGACCGTACGTGGAAATCACCCTGGCCAGCATGGCGCGCTTCGGCGTGCAGGTGCGGCGCGAGGGCTGGCAGCGTTTCACGGTGCCGGCGGGCAGCGCCTACCACTCGCCGGGCGAGTTGTACGTCGAGGGCGATGCTTCGTCGGCGTCGTACTTTCTTGCGCTTGGCGCGCTGGGCGGGGGGCCGCTGCGGGTCGAGGGAGTGGGCCTCGATTCGATTCAGGGAGACGTCCGCTTCGTCGATGCGCTGGCTGCGATGGGCGCACAGATTCGCGGCGGCAGCAACTGGCTCGAGGCGGCCGCGCCGCAGCGCAGGCTGCAGGGCATCAGCCTCGACTGCAACCGGATTCCGGACGCGGCGATGACTCTGGCGACGGTCGCCCTGTTTGCCGAAGGGCCGACCACCTTGCACAACATCGCCAGTTGGCGGGTCAAGGAAACCGATCGCATCGCAGCCATGGCGAGCGAACTGCGCAAGCTCGGCGCCACCGTGGACACGGGGTCGGATTTCATCCGGATCTCGCCGCCCCCCGGAGGAGAACTGCAGCCGGCAGCGATCGATACCTACGATGACCACCGCATCGCCATGTGCTTCTCGCTGGCGGCGCTGGGGACGCCGTTGCGGATCAACGAGCCACAAGCCGTGGCCAAGACTTTCCCGGACTATTTCGACCGTTTTGCCGAGGTGACCCAAGCGGTGCCGGTGCTTGCAATCGATGGCGGCTCGGCGTCCGGCAAGGGTACCGTCGCGACGCGGGTGGCGCAGGCACTCGGCTGGCACTACCTGGATTCCGGCGCGCTGTACCGGCTGACCGCGTTGGCTGCGCGGCGTGCCGGCATCGCCTGGGACGACGAGACCGGTGTCGCGGCGATTGCCGAGCGCCTCGACGTCCGTTTCACGGTGAACGCAATCACCCTTGGTGGTGAGGACGTTTCCGATGCGATACGCAGCGAGGAAATCTCTGCCGGAGCCTCGCGTGTCGCGGCGCTTCCCGCCGTGCGCGCTGCATTGCTCTTCCGGCAGCGGGCGTTTCGCCGGCCGCCGGGTCTTGTGGCCGATGGGCGCGACATGGCGTCGGTGGTCTTCCCGGATTCGGCGACCAAGGTGTTTCTTGTCGCCAGTCTCGAAATGCGCGCCATGAGGCGGCATAAGCAGTTGATCGAAAAAGGAATGGCTGTTAGTATTGCAAACCTTTTGCTCGATCTGCGCGAACGCGACGAACGCGATAGCCAACGCGGCGCCGCCCCCATGCAGCAGAGCCCGGACGCTGAATTGCTCGACACGACGAACCTGACCATCGGAAGCGCGGTGGCACAGGTGCTGGACTGGGTCAACAAGGTTCCGAAGAAAGGGTGAAACGGCGACTGCCGTTTGCCAGAGGTGTCACCAGCTCGACGCGTCGTTGGTCCGGCAGCACTGCCGCCTGCTAATACGGTGTCCATGCTTCCCGCTTTGGTGAGGTTTCCGGAGTGGCCGGGACTGGTGATTTTTTCAACTCACCCCGCAGCTTTGCGGTTAGGTAACTCAACACATATGTCAGCCAACCCCACCATGCAAGAAAGCTTTGCCGAACTTTTCGAAGAGAGCCTCGGGCGTCAGGAAATGCGCCCGGGAGAGGTCATCACCGCCGAAGTCGTGCGCATTGACCAGAATTTCGTCGTCGTCAATGCCGGCCTCAAGTCCGAGAGCTACATTGAAATTGAAGAATTCCTGAATGACAAGGGCGAACTGGAAGCCAAGATCGGTGATTTCGTTCAGGTCGCCATCGAGCAACTCGAGAACGGTTTCGGTGAAACGCGTTTGTCGCGCGACCGCGCCAAGCGGGTTGCGGCGTGGAATGCGCTCGAGCAGGCACTGAACGACGGCAGCCTGGTGACCGGCACGATCACCGGCAAGGTCAAGGGAGGCCTGACCGTGATGACCAACAGTGTCCGCGCCTTCCTGCCGGGCTCGCTGGTCGACATGCGTCCGGTCAAGGACACCAGCCCGTACGAAGGCAAGACCTACGAATTCAAGGTCATCAAGCTCGACCGCAAGCGCAACAATGTGGTGGTTTCGCGGCGTGCGGTGCTCGAAGCCAGTGTCGGCGAAGAGCGCGATGCGCTGCTCGCGGCACTGAAGGAAGGCAGCGTCGTCAAGGGGGTGGTCAAGAACATCACCGATTATGGTGCCTTCGTCGACCTGGGCGGTATCGACGGTTTGCTGCACATCACCGATCTCGCCTGGCGTCGTGTCCGTCACCCGTCGGAGGTGCTGGCGGTCGGCGACGAGGTGCAGGCGAAGATTCTCAAGTTCGACCAGGAAAAGAACCGTGTCTCGCTTGGCCTGAAGCAACTCGGCGAAGATCCGTGGGTCGGCATTTCGCGCCGCTATCCGCCGACCACGCGGCTCTTCGGACGGGTTACCAACCTCACCGACTACGGGGCATTCGTCGAAATAGAGCAGGGCATCGAGGGCCTGGTGCACGTCTCCGAAATGGACTGGACCAACAAGAATGTCCATCCTTCCAAGGTCGTGCAGCTGGGCGACGAAGTCGAGGTGATGATCCTCGAAATCGACGAGGACCGGCGTCGCATTTCCTTGGGAATGAAGCAGTGCGCGGCCAACCCGTGGGACGACTTCTCGATGAACTACAAGAAGGGCGATCGGGTGCGTGGCGCCATCAAGTCGATCACCGATTTCGGCGTGTTCATTGGCCTGCCCGGCGGCATCGACGGCCTGGTGCATCTCTCTGACCTCTCTTGGTCGCTGCCGGGCGAGGAGGCGATCCGCAACTTCAAGAAGGGCGATGAGGTCGATGCGGTGGTGCTGGCGATCGATACCGACAAGGAGCGCATCTCGCTGGGAATCAAGCAACTCGACGGCGATCCCTACACCAGCTATATCGCGACGCACGACAAGAACAGCATTGCTCGCGGCGTCGTCAAGTCGGTGGATGCGCGCGGTGCGGTGGTCATGCTCGAGGGCGACATCGAAGCCTATCTGCGTGCTTCCGAGGTGTCGCGGGAGCGGATCGACGACTTGACCAAGGTGTACAAGGAAGGGGACAAGATCGAGGCAATGATCATCAACGTCGATCGCAAGACGCGTTCGATCAGCCTGTCGATCAAGGCCCGGGAGCAGGCCGAGCAGCAGGAGGCGATGCAGAAGCTCTCCGCGGACAGCAGCGCGAGTTCCGGTACCACGAATCTCGGCGCCCTGCTCAAGGCCAAGTTGCATAATCCCCAATAGGATTGGCGGATGACCAAGTCGGACCTCATCACCCACTTGGCCGGGCGCTTCCCGCAACTGGTCGCCAAGGATGCGGATATGTCGGTGAAAATGATTCTCGACGCGATGGCCGAGGCGCTGTCCCGCGGTGATCGAATCGAGATTCGTGGATTCGGCAGCTTCGCGTTGAACTACCGGCCGCCGCGAGTCGGCCGCAATCCCAAGTCGGGCGACAAGGTCGAGGTCCCGGAGAAGTGGGTACCGCACTTCAAGGCCGGCAAGGAATTGCGGGAGCGGCTCGACGGCTCCCTGGAATCGGCCTGATTCGTCGGCGCGTCGCGGATGCGGGCGGTAACGACAGTTGCCGCCCGCTTCTTGCAGAAAGCTGATGCATGTTCGCGTTGTCGTCGACCGCGAGAATCGTCTTCTCCG
>WBZT01001737.1_pt1 | contig 15743 bp, 20 predicted proteins | sample 5204241 | NCBI WGS metagenome assembly WBZT01 (sample SAMN12344358, study PRJNA552823) | activated sludge metagenome | biome: Activated sludge suspended growth; feature: Nitrification reactor; material: Wastewater; isolation source: activated sludge from nitrification reactor of wastewater... | reverse complement strand
CCCTCATTGGTCGCCGCGCGCTGCTTGCGCGAGAACCCTGCGCAAGCAGCGCGCGGCGACCCCACGATTCCCTGGCTATGTCAAGTCCTTTTTGCATTTTCTCGAAAATTTTTTCACGCGGCTCGAATGCTTCCGGCATCCGGCTGCCATCGTGAGTGTCTAAACTTCAGTACCCAATGCCAAGTCTTTTACTCGGGAAATTGTTGCCAACAGTCTTTCACTCGGAAAATCCGTCACGAACCGTGGCGGAGCCGACGGTGACCCCGCAGGTTCTTCCTCTCGTCCCGGTCACGCGGCAGACCGACCGAGCGGACTACCCGCTTCATCGGCGCTTGGCCACCAGCCCGTCCACCAGCCGCCCCGTCGCAACGTCGTCCCGGGCAATAGTGTTGTACACGGAGTGATGCTTGTGTTCCCGGCGGTCGAGCAGGAAGGAGCGGGGAAGCGGAGCCGCCTTGCAGCGCTCGCTCATGTGTCCTTACCGGTCGAGAAGCATCGGGAAATCCAACGCCGTTCGGCGCAGAAAGGCCCCGATCCGTTCCCAGCCCTCCGGAAAAATCACCGACAGGATTTCGCAGCCGGCGCGTTGATGGCGCGACGCGAGACGGTGCGCGCAGGGGATGGCCTCCACCCAGGACGGGCGACAGGTGGCCCAGAAGCTCACCAAAACCCCCTTGGCAGCATATTCACGAAGCCCAAGGAGTGCGCCGCGGGCGTCCACCGAATCGACGTCGGTGGCCAGGCGACGAGGTTCGAAGGGGCCGATGCCAAGCCACGAGGTGTTGATCGATGATGACCGAGCGGACTACGGCGAGCAGCACAGGATCGGCATCGGTCTTGTGGTTTGCCGGGTGGTGCTGATTGGGCGTGTCGAATCCGATGACGCACTCCGCATCATTTCCACATGCAAGGCGGACAGCAATGAAACAGACCTCTTCTATCGAAACGCCGGAGACTTCTGACGACGCGCCCAAGCTCACACCAGCCGACTTCTGGCGCGCCGGTTTGCGAATCGGTGGCAGGGATGCCCGTCGCGCCGAGTGGCAAGCCGCAGTGCGCGCACGCGTGGGCAAATTGCGCCTCAACACCATGCTCGACGCGCCGATCATTGAGCATTTCAAGGCCCTGGTCGGCAAGCGCGGTTACCAGGCGATCATCAACGACACCCTGCGCCGGGTGATCGAAAGCGGCTCCCTGGAAGCCGATCTGCGGCAGGTCATTCGCGAACAACTGGCACCGCTCTGAAGACACTTGTCTCCCAGCGCTGCGCGGCCTCTCCGACCAGGTACTGACCGATCTTGTCGATCGGTAGCGCTGCTTCGCCAACCCGCTCGACCGTGCTCGCTGTCCGCCGAGGGCGAGAGCCTGGCTTACGGTCTGCTGGTAAGGACATTCCCCGTGCTGATCCAGGAAAACAGTTGCTGAGTTGCCGGCTGGCCCGTCGCCGCCAGCGGCTAGACCGCCAGCAGCATCCCGTCGACGTTTTTCAAAGCGCCGACCCGCAGCAGATCGCTGACCAGCCATTGCGCGAGCGCCTCGTTGCTGTGGTTGAGGTAGCGCGCATTGACGCTCTGGCAGAAGCTGAGGCTGGCGAGGAAGGCGGGCAGCTCGGCGCGCGGCAGTTGCCGTCTTTCGAGCAGGGCAAAGACGAGCATCACCTTGAGGGCATGGCGGGCCAGCGACTCGACGTTCTGTTCGAAGCCGGCCAGCCGCTGGTAGGCTCGCTCGAAGGCGTCTTCGACCTCGACGAAGGGCGCGCCGTGGCCGGGAATCACCGTATCGACCGGCAGCCGCGCCAGGACATCGAGCGTCTCGCGCGCCGCCTGGAGACCGCCGGCGTTTTCGGGATGCCCGAGCAGCTCGGAAAAGATGACGCCGAAGCCGTTGCGCCACAGCGCATCGCCCGAGATCAGCAGGCGTCGCTCGGGGTTGTGGAAGGCCAGCGCGTCCAGGTCGTGACCGGGTACGGCGATCGCCCGCCAGGTAAGGCCGCCGAGTTCGACTTGATCGCCGGCGGCGATCGTCGCATCGTGGCGAAAGCGCGCCGCCGACTGACCGAGCGGGGAGAGCAGCAGGGCCTCTTCGTTCCATTCGGCAATCGTCGCATCGATCCCCTGCGGCACGATCACCCGGCAGCCAAAGGCCTCGCTGACCGCCGCGTTGCCGCCAATGTGGTCGGCATGCGAGTGCGTATTCAACAGCCGGGTCAGGCGACGACCGCCGAGCGCGTGCGCGAGCAGTGCCACCGTCTGGGCGGCGTGGGTGACGTAGCCCGTGTCGATCAGCGCCGCCAGCTCGCCCTCGAAGAAAACGATGTTGTTCGACGACAGCCAGCCTCGTTCGAGGACCAGCAGGCTGTCGGGGAGCCTCACGAGCGGCCCGCCGGATCGCTGTCGGGCGGTTCGTCGGGCACCTGCATGCGGCGCCGTTCCTCGACGACGATCCCCTGCGTGCGTGGCGATACCGGTAGCGGCGGCTGACCGCAGCCGAGGCAGTAGCCGGAATCGGGGTCGGGCATGCAGATGCCGACGCACAGATACTCTTCTTCAGGCGTACTCATGCTCAGCGCTCACAATCGCCACGCAACTCGCCACCCGCGGCGCAGCCCTGCGGATCGTGCTCGACGCGGCGACGTTCGACAGCAAGCAGAACGCGCAGGCGCTGCGCGCTCGAGGCCTGACTCCACAGGGCTATTTCTTCGATCGTCCGGAAGCAGCCCAGGCACAAGCCGGTTGCGTCGTCCATCCGGCAGACGTTGATACACGGTGAGGCGACCACTTGTGTCACGACAGATTCTCCAGATCAATGGTCCCGGGGCTCATCGGGCGGCCTGCCTGGCGAGCAGCGCGCTCGCCACTTTCGACGCCGGAGCGCGCCCCAGGTGGTGCGAGATGAACTGGCTCGCGGCGAGCAGGCCAGCCAGGTCGACCCCCGACTCGATGGCCAGTCCCTGCAACAGAAAGACGACATCCTCGGTCGCCACATTGCCGCTGGCGCCCGGCGCATACGGGCAGCCGCCGAGACCGGCGATCGAGCTGTCGAAGACCGCCACGCCCAGTTCGAGCGAGGCGTAGATATTGGCGATGGCCATGCCGTAGGTGTCATGGTAGTGGCCGGCCAACTGGCCGATCGGCACCACTGCCGCGCAGGCCTCGAGCATGCGCTGCACCGCGGCCGGCGTTCCGGCACCGATGGTATCGCCGAGCGAGACCTCGTAGCAACCCATTTCGAGCAGCCGCTGCGCTACCCAGGCGGCTTTCTCGGGAGCCACAGTGCCTTCGTAAGGACAAGCGACGACGCAGGAGACATAGCCGCGCACCTTGATCTCGAGCGCGCTGGCGACATCGACCACGGCGGCGAAGCGCTTCAGACTCTCGGCGACGCTGCAGTGGATGTTCTTCTGCGAGAAGGTTTCGGAAGCCGCGGCGAAGATTGCGACTTCCTGCGCGCCGGCTTCAACTGCCGCATCGAAACCCTTGAGATTCGGCGTCAGCACCGGGAAAGAAACGCCTGGCCGCCGCCGCGGGCTGGCCAGCACCGCGCGCAGCACCTCGGCGCTGTCGGCCATCTGCGGCACCCACTTCGGCGACACGAAGGAGGTCGCCTCGATCGCCGGCAGCCCGGCAGCGGCCAGTCGCTCGATCAATTCGACCTTGGTCGCTGCCGGCACGATCTGCGCTTCGTTCTGCAAGCCGTCGCGCGGCCCGACCTCGACCAGTTTCACCCGCCGGGGCAGCGCCATGTCAGGGCTCCGTCGCGAAGTCGACCAGCTCGGCGCCATCGGCGACCTGCTCGCCGGGGGCGTAGCGGAAGGCCTGGACCGTACCATTCTTCGGCGCGGTGATCGTATGTTCCATCTTCATCGCTTCGAGGATCAGCAAAGGCGCTCCTTTCTCGACCGGCTGGCCGACCGCCGCGAGCAGCGCGATGACCTTGCCCGGCATCGGTGCGGTCAGACCGCCGCCCTGCGTGCCGCCGGCTGCGACGAGGTGCAGCGGATCATCGCGCAGAATGACGTAAGTCGTGCCGTCGAGGAAGACGTGGCGCTTCTGTTCGTTTTTTTCGCTGACCGCGATGACGCTCGCCACCAGCCGGCGATCGTCGAGTTCGACCGCCAGTTGGCCGGCGAATTGGCCGCTGTCGAGCACCCGCCCGCGCGCGAGGACCGACTCGCCGCCCAGCGTCAGCCGCCAGCCGTCGGCCTCGTAGGCGACGACGACTTCGTGCAGTGTATCGCCGCTGCGGTAGGTCAGCGTGCGCCGCGGCTGCAGGTTCAGCCGCCAGCCATCGTGCCGGCTCCACGGCGACCACGGATCGCCGGAGCGGCTGGCCGTGGCGAGCGCCGTCGCGTGTTCGCGCAGCAGGCCGGCGACCGCGGCGACGAAGAAAACGCTGTTCGGCGGCTGGCGGCGCGCCGGGAAGAGAAAATCGCGGCTGCGCTCGATCAGCCCGGTATCGAGGTCGGCATTGACGAACGCCGGGCAGGCCACCAGCCGCGACAGGAAATCGACGTTGCTGCTGACGCCGACGATGCGGTAGTCGGCCAGCGCCTGGCGCATGCGCGCCAGTGCCGCAGGGCGGTCGACGTCCCAGACGATCAGCTTGGCGATCAGCGGGTCGTAATACGGCGTGATCTCATCGCCCTGTTCGACGCCGCTGTCGACGCGCACGTTGACGCTCTCGGCCGGCCGCGCCAGATGCAGCAGACGACCGGTGGACGGCAGAAACTCCTGCTCGGGATTCTCGGCGTAGATGCGCGCCTCGAGCGCATGCCCGCGGAGGTCGAGCTGATCCTGACGCAGCGGCAGCGGCTCGCCGCTGGCAACGCGCAACTGCCACTCGACGAGATCCTGGCCGGTGATCATCTCGGTCACCGGATGTTCGACCTGCAGGCGCGTATTCATCTCCATGAAATAGAAGCTGCCGTCCTCCGCGAAGCGGTCGCTGGCGATGAACTCGACCGTCCCGGCGCCGACGTAACCCACCGCCCGCGCCGCATCGACCGCCGCCCGGCCCATCGTCGCGCGCCGCGCCGGCGTCATGGCGGGCGCCGGCGCCTCTTCGAGGACCTTCTGGTGCCGGCGCTGCACCGAGCAGTCGCGCTCGAAGAGATGCACACAGTTGCCGTGTGTGTCGGCAAAGACCTGGATCTCGATGTGCCGTGAACGGTTCAGATACTTCTCGAGCAGCACCTGCGCGCAGCCGAACGACGAACTCGCCTCGCGCTGGCACGCGGCGAGGGCGGCGGCAAACTCCTCTCTGCGCTCGACCAGCCGCATGCCCTTGCCGCCGCCGCCGGCGGCCGCCTTGATCAGCACCGGGTAGCCGATGGCGTCGGCCTGTTGCTGCAGGAAAGCCGGGTTCTGGTCGTCGCCGTGGTAACCCGGCGTCAACGGCACGCCGGCGGCGCCGAGCAGCGTCTTGGCCGCCGACTTCGAGCCCATGGCGCGAATCGCCGCGGCCGGCGGACCGATGAAGACGATTCCTGCGGCGGCGCAGGCCTCGGCGAACTGCTCGTTCTCGGAGAGAAAGCCGTAGCCCGGATGCACCGCCTGCGCAGCGCTGCGGCGAGCCGCGTCGAGCACCCGCTCGGTGACGAGGTACGACTCGCGCACCGCCGCCGGGCCGATGCACAGCGCCTCGTCAGCCAGGCGCACGTGCCGCGCATTGGCGTCGGCTTCGGAATAGACGGCAACGGTGCGCACCCCCATGCGGCGAGCCGTGCGGATCACCCGACAGGCGATTTCGCCCCGGTTGGCAATCAGAATCTTGCTGAACATACGCTCACCTTGGTCGCTTATGACTGAATTGTTCAAAACCTCCTGGCCGGCGGCATTGAACAGCCGCATATGTTCGGCCGGTGCGCCGGCGCTGCGCTCGGCGGCCTGCTCGAGCGTGCCGGCTACCGTGCGGCTTTCGGCGAGCCGCGTGGCGCCGGCGGCCAGTGCCTCGCCAATCTCGGCCGGTAGCTTGGCGAGCTTGCCGACGATAAGCTCCTGCTGGTCGTCGGCGCTGCTGCCGCCGAGGGCGGAGGCGAAGCCGTCATCGATGCCGCGGAGGTCGCTGGCAGCGCGGGCGGCGTCGGGGCCGCGGCTGGCGACGATAGCGCTACGGTACTCCTGCTCCGGGACGGCGGTGACTCGGCAATGGCAATACTCCCTCGCTGTTCGGCTCGGGCGCCGATGGAAGAGGGCGATGGTTGCGCCGCAGCCGCTGGCAACCGCCGTTGTTCTTCCTCCGGGCGCCGCTTTGCCTTCAGTTCAGGTCGATCGCGTGTCGCTTCAGGTCGTCGAGACTGACGATCAGCAGGCAAGCCTCGTTGGTGGAATTGAGCACGACGCGCGGCGCCTTGCCGGCGTGCAGGGCTTCGCGCCAGCGGGCGGCACAGAGGCACCAGCGTTCGCCGGGTTGCAGACCGGCGAAGGCGAACTCCGGTCGCGGTGTGCTCAGATCGTTGCCCCGCGCCCGGGAGAATTCCAGGAAGTCGGCGGTGAGCACGACGCAGATCGTGTGACTGCCGAAGTCCTCATCGCTGGTGTTGCAGCAGCCGTCACGAAAGAAGCCGGTCATCGGCTGCTCGCTGCAGGAGCCGAGGATGCCGCCGAGGACGTTGCGCTGGCTGCCACCAAAATCGTCGGGCTTCATGCCAGTTCGTCGATCCAGGCCTGCTGGATCGCCTCGAGGATCTTCTCGCCACAGTGCTTCGCGTCGTCGTCGAAGCCGGGGAGGGCGAGCACCCAGTTCATCAGGTCGACGAAGTTGATCGTTAGCGGGTCTACCTCGGGATGGGCTTCCGCGAGTTCAAAGGCGAGGTCATTGATGTCAGTCCATTTCATCGCTTGGTTTCCTTGATCATGTTGATCGAGTAGCGCGGGATCTCGATCACCAGCGGCGTTTCATTGACGATTGCCTGGCACGACAGGCGGGAGTTGGGCTCGAGACCCCAGGCCTTGTCGAGCAGGTCGTCCTCGACTTCGTCCGATGCTTCGAGCGCGGCAAAGCCTTCCCGGACGATGACGTGACAGGTGGTGCACGCGCAGGACATCTCGCAGGCGTGTTCGATGGCGATGCCGTGTTCGAGCAGATTCTGACAGATCGATTCGCCGGGTCTGGCTTCGACCATGGCACCTTCGGGACATAGTTCGACGTGCGGCAGGACGATGATCTGGGTCATGCGCTTTCTCCCGCTCTGGCCGTGGCGACTTCGCCTTCGAGATCGTTGATGTTGCGGCCGGTAAATGCCCTGCGGATCGACTTGTCCATGCGTCGCGCGGCAAAGTCCTTGGTATCGGCTTCGAGGTCGTCCATCGCCAGCATGATCTGCCGCCGGTTGTCGCCGAGCGTCGCACTGTGCAGCTTGACGAGGTCGTTCTCGATGCGCGACAACTCGTCGGCCGCGAGTAATTCGCCGTCCGTCGCCAACGCCGAGCGCACGGCCTCGATCAAACGTTGTGCATCGACCTGCGATTCCTTCAAGGCGCGCTGCAGCGCGTCGTTCTTGACATGCAGTAGCGACTCCTTGAGCATGCCGGCAATCTCGTCGTCGGACAGTCCGTACGATGGTTTGACGACGATGCTCGCTTCGGCGCCTGATGTCTGTTCGCGCGCGGTGACCGCCAGCAGACCGTCGGCGTCGACCTGAAACGTGACGCGAATACGCGCTGCACCGGCGACCATCGGCGGGATGCCGTGCAGTTCGAAGCGTGCCAGCGAACGGCAATCGCTGACCAGTTCGCGCTCGCCCTGCACGACATGTACCGCCAGGGCCGTCTGGCCGTCGCGAAAAGTCGTGAACTCCTGCGCTTTGGCGGTCGGGATCGTCGAATTGCGCGCGATGATCTTTTCGACCAGGCCGCCCATCGTCTCGAGACCCAGCGACAGCGGGATCACGTCGAGCAGCAGCCAGTCGTCGCCGGCGGCTCCGTTGCCGGCCAGCAGGTTGGCCTGCATGGCGGCGCCGATGGCCACCACCTTGTCCGGGTCGAGATTGTTCAGCGGGTCCTGCCGGAAAAAGTCGCCGACGGCGCGCTGCACCTGCGGCATGCGCGTCGCGCCGCCGACCATGACCACGCCTTTCACCTCGGTGACCGACAGCCCGGCGTCACGCAGCGCTTTCTTGACCGGTTGCATGGTCTTGGCGACCAGCGTCTGGGTGATCTCGGCGAAGGTGGCGGTGCTCAGCATCAGATCGACGCTTTCGCCGCTGTTGAGCCGGGCGTTGATCGGCGCCGAACCGTGGAAGGTCAGGGACTCCTTGGCTTCCCGCGCGCGGGTGAGCAGCATGCGCGCGTCTTCGACCGACAGCGGCTTGAGATTGGCCGCTTCGAGCATCCAGCAGAAGATGCGATGATCGAAATCGTCGCCGCCGAGCGCCGAGTCGCCGCCGGTGGAGAGCACCTCGAAGACGCCGCGCGAGAGTCTGAGGATCGAGATGTCGAAGGTGCCGCCGCCGAGGTCATAGACCGCATAGACGCCCTCGGAAGCGTTGTCGAGCCCGTAGGCGACGGCCGCCGCGGTCGGCTCATTGAGCAGGCGCAGCACCGGCAAGCCGGCGATTGTCGCCGCGTCCTTGGTTGCCTGGCGTTGCGCGTCGTCGAAATAGGCCGGCACGGTGATCACCGCGCCAAACAGCGGCCCGCCCAGCGATGCCTCGGCGCGCAGACGCAGCACGCGCAGGATCTCGGCCGAGATTTCGACCGGACTCTTCAGCCCGGCGACGGTGTGCAGGCGAAGCATCCCCGCAGCCTTGTCGAAGACGTAGGGCAGCGCCTCATGATGCGCGATGTCCTCCAGGCCGCGGCCCATGAAGCGCTTGACCGAAGCGATGGTGTTGCGCGGATCGACCGCCTGCCGGGCCTCGGCCTCGTAGCCCACCTCGGACCGTCCATCGGGCAGGTAGCGGACCACCGACGGCAGCAGCGGTCGCCCGAGTTCATCGCTGAGGACGACGGCGAGACTGCTGCGTACCGTGGCGACCAGCGAATTGGTCGTCCCCAGATCGATGCCGACCGCCAGGCGGTGCTGGTGCGGTGCTGTCGACTCGCCGGGTTCCGCTATCTGTAATAGTGCCATGAATAGAATGGGGTCCTGGAGCGTGTTGCCGGTGGGGTGGGTGGGTGCTGGGCGAAAGTTCCGCCTACTCCTCGCACGCCGCGATGGCGTCGTCGATATCGAGCAGCAGCTTTTCGAGGAACATCAGTCGTCGCACGCGGTCGGCGGCCTCTCGCAGATCGTGCTGATCATCGAGCAACACGGCGACGTCCTCGTAGCGTGCCGCCAGATCGCGCTGCAGCCGATGGTGCAGACGTTCGAGTTCGTGGTGCTCGCCGGCGGCGCGTGCTTCGGCAACCGCCTCGCGCCATTCCATCTGTTCGACGAGAAAATCGGCCGGCATCGCGACGTTGCTCTCGCTGCCGATGTCGTGCGCCGCCAGATGCAGCAAGTAAGCTGCCCGCGACAGCGGCTTCTTCAGGGTCTGGTAGGCTTCATTGACGCGAGTTGCCCATTGCAGCGAGACGCGTCGCTGCGCTTCGCCCGAACTCGCAAAACGGTCCGGATGAACCTGCGACTGCAACTCGAGATAGCGTCGATCAAGCAGCGCCGCATCCACTCGGAAGGCGGGCGACAAGTCGAACAAGGCGAAATGGTCGGCGTTGAAGTCCATCGGGTGCGGGAGAATCGGCGCGTTCACCGGCGTGCCAGGAGGTGACGAGCGCTCAAGCCCGTGCCCCGTTGGCGCCGCCCCGGGTCATACGTTGAAACTCTCGCCGCAGCCGCAGGCGTCCTTGACGTTCGGGTTGTTGAACCGGAACCCTTCGTTGAGACCCTCACGCGCGTAGTCGAGTTCGGTGCCGTCGAGGTAGGGCAGACTCTTCGGATCGACCAGAACCCTGACGCCATGCGATTCGAACTCGATGTCATCCGGATGCGCGGCATCGGCGAACTCGAGTTTGTAGGCCATCCCGGAGCAGCCGCTGGTGCGCACACCGAGGCGCAGGCCGATCCCCTTGCCGCGCTTCACCAGGTAATTGGCGACATGCCGGGCTGCCCGTTCGGAAAGCATCACTGCCATACGAAAAACCTCCTGCTGTACGTGGGTTAAGCCGCAACCGGCTCGCTATGCTTCTTCTTGTAGTCCGCGACGGCCGCCTTGATCGCATCCTCGGCGAGAATCGAGCAATGGATCTTCACCGGCGGCAGCGCCAGTTCTTCGGCGATCTGCGTGTTCTTGATTTCCAGCGCCTGATCGATCGTTCGGCCCTTGACCCACTCGGTGACCAGCGAAGACGAGGCGATCGCCGAGCCACAGCCGTAGGTCTTGAACTTGGCGTCTTCGATGACGCCCCCTTTGCCAACCTTGATCTGCAGCTTCATCACGTCGCCACAGGCCGGTGCGCCGACCATTCCGGTGGCCACGCCCTCTTCCTCCTTGGCAAAGGAACCGACGTTGCGTGGATTTTCGTAGTGATCCAGAACCTTGATACTGTATGCCATGCTGTTTCTCCTTCAGTACTTCATCAATGCTTCAATGCGCGGCCCAATGGACCGTGCTCAGGTCGACGCCTTCCTGCACCATCTCCCAGAGTGGCGAGAGTTCGCGCAGGCGACCGATTTTGTCGTGCAGCAACTTGATCGCGTAATCGATCTCCTCCTCGGTGGTGAAGCGGCCGAGCGTGAAACGGATCGAACTGTGTGCCAGTTCGTCCTCACGCCCGAGGGCGCGCAGCACGTAGGAGGGTTCGAGTGAGGCCGAGGTGCACGCCGACCCCGAAGACACGGCGAGATCCTTGATCGCCATCAGCAGCGACTCGCCTTCGACGTAGGCGAAGCTGGCGTTGAGGTTGTGCGGCACGCGTCGCTCCAGGTCGCCATTGATATGCACCTCGTCAATGTCCGAGACGCCCTTGAGCAGCCGGTCGCGCAGCATGCGGATGCGCTCGTTCTCGGTCCCCATTTCGAGACGCGCCAGGCGAAACGCCTCGCCCATGCCGACGATCTGATGCGTCGGCAGAGTGCCGGAACGAAAACCACGTTCATGGCCGCCGCCATGCATCTGTGCCGTCAGGCGCACCCGCGGCTTGCGCCGCACGTACAGCGCGCCGATCCCCTTCGGACCGTAGGTCTTGTGCGCCGAAAAGCTCATCAGGTCGACCTTCAGCTCCGCCAGGTCGATGGCCACCTTGCCGGTGGCCTGGGCGGCATCGACGTGGAAGATGATTCCCTTGCTGCGACAGATCTCGCCGATCTCGGCGATCGGCTGGATGACGCCGATTTCGTTGTTGACGAACATCACCGAAACGACGCTGGTATCCGGGCGCAGAGCCGCCTGGAGTACCTCGAGATCGACCAGGCCGTTGTCCAGCACGTCAAGATAGGTCACGGCAAAGCCTTGCCGTTCGAGTTCTCGGCAGGTGTCGAGGATGGCCTTGTGCTCGGTCTTGAGCGTGATCAGGTGTTTGCCCTTGCCGGCGTAGAACTGGGCGGCGCCCTTGAGGGCGAGGTTGTTCGACTCGGTGGCGCCCGAGGTCCAGACGATTTCCTTCGGGTCGGCATTGATCAGGCGGGCCACTTCTTCGCGTGCTTCCTCGACAGCGGCTTCAGCTTCCCAGCCGAAGGAGTGCGAGCGTGAGGCTGGATTGCCGAATTTTTCGACCAGATAGGGAATCATCTTCTCGGCGACGCGCGGATCAACCGGGGTCGTGGCCGAATAATCGAGATAGATGGGCAGCTTCAGCATTGCTCTTGCTCCGGGTTGTACAGGGGGGACGAGAAGTTCATGGGATTGCTCACGGCGCTCAGACAGCCATCGCGGCCAATTGTTGCAAGCGGCTGAGCGTGCTCTGCAGCGTGCCGAGGAAGCCGGCGACCTGTTCCTCGCTATTGCCGCGACCGAGACTGATGCGCACCGCGCCGCGTGCCCTTTCGGGCGCTACACCCATGGCTTGCAGCACGTGTGAAGGCTCCGGGTTGGCGCTCGAGCAGGCGGCACCGCTGGCGACCGCGTAACCGGCACGGTCGAGCTGGCCGACGAGCGTTTCGCCATCGATGTCGGGAAAAGAGAAGTAGACCGTGTTCGGCAAGCGCTCGGCCGCTTGACCGAAAAGCGTCGCGCCCAGCCCGAGCAGCCCGAGCTCGAGTTGCCCGCGCAAAGTGCACAGGTGCTCGGCCAGCGCCGCCCGGCGCTTTACTGCCAGGTCACAGGCGACCGCGAAGCCGACGATCGCCGCGACGTTTTCGGTGCCGGAACGTAGCCCGCGTTCGTGGCCGCCGCCGGCAATCAACGGCTCAAGCTCGAGCCGCTTATCGACGATCAGCGCCGCAGCCCCCTTGGGACCGCCGATCTTGTGCGCCGAGAGCGTCAGTGCGTGCACGCCGGCCGCGTTCAGGCGGCGGAAATCGACCGCCAGCTTGCCCAACGCCTGGACGGCATCGCTATGGAACCAGGCGCCCGACTGGCGCGCGCCCTCCGCCAGCGCCGCGATATCGTGGACCACGCCGGTCTCGTTGTTGGCCAGCATCAGCGAAACAATCCGCGGCTTGCGCTCGATTACCGCTGCATAGTGCTCGGCGTCGATCCGTCCTTCGCCGTCCACACGCAGCTTGGCGAGTGTCCAGCCGCGCCGCGCCAGTTGTTCGGCCGGCTTGATCACACACGGGTGTTCGCAGGCGCCGACGGCCAGCAGGCCCGGCTTGAGACAGGCTGCCGCCCCCTTGATCAGGAGATTGTTGGCTTCCGAACCGCCACTGGTAAACACCACTTCGCTGGCATGCGCGCCGACCGCTGCGGCGACCTGGCCGCGCGCCTCGTCGATCGCTCGCCGCGCGGCCCGACCATACTCGTGCCGGCTCGAGGCGTTGCCGAATTGCCGCGCCAGGTAGGGCAACATCGCTTCGATCACCTCCGGATCGGCCGGGGTGGTGGCGTTATGGTCGAAATAGATCGGCGCGAACATGCGGGCCGTCCGAACTCAGCCGTTGAGGGCCGCGGCTTTGCCGCGCGGCCGCTGCCGGCTGCGCCGCGCGTCCTGCAGGATGGCGGTCTGACCGCCGGTTTTCCCGAGCTGTTGCTCGACCAGTTCAGCCAGCGTCACCGAGCTGAGGAACTCGTACATCTTGTCGTTCAAGGTTGCCCACAGCTCGTGTGTCATGCAGCGTTCGTCGTCGTGGCAGTTTTCACGGCCGCCGCACTGCGTCGCGTCGAGTGGCTCGTCGACGGCACGAATGATGTCGGTCACCGTCATCTGCTGGGTCGGGCGCGCCAGGCAGTAGCCGCCGCCGGGGCCGCGCACGCTTTCCACCAGGCCGTAGCGGCGCAGCTTGCCGAATAACTGCTCGAGATAGGAGAGCGAAATCTTCTGCCGCTCGCTGATTCCGGCCAGTGACACCGGCCCTTCGCTGCACCGCAGTGCCAGGTCGATCATCGCGGTGACGGCGAAACGTCCTTTGGTTGTCAGGCGCATGTTTTCTCCTTCGGTAATGGTTGATGATTTTAGTACACTATAGGTACGCTGAGGCGATTAGTCAACTATTTTGCTCAGGTATTGTGGGTCGAACAGATCTGCCGTCGCCAGTTCGCTGTCGACCTCTATCCCCGCCGCTTCGAGCTTCCTGAGCAGCACTGTGAAGCGGCGGTCTACTTCAACCGCATGATCGAGCAGGCCATGAATCGCCTTGGCCAGGGGATCATCCTGATCGCCGGCCAGGGCATAGGCCGAGAAGCCCAGTTGCCCGGCCATCTCCTCGCGCTTCTGCGCCTGCGCGTTGTCGATGATACGTGCCGGATTGCCGACTGCCGTTGCTCTTGCCGGCACGTCCTTGACGACCACGGCATTCGAGCCGACCTTGGCCGACGGGCCGACGGTGATCGGCCCGAGCACCTTGGCGCCGGCACCGATGACCACTCCGTCGGCCAGCGTCGGATGACGCCGACCTTTATTCCACGAGGTTCCCCCGAGGGTGACGCCGTGGTACAGCGTGACGTCGTCGCCGATCACCGCCGTTTCGCCGATTACCACACCCATTCCGTGATCGATGAACAGGCGCCGTCCGATGGTTGCTCCGGGGTGGATTTCAATCCCGGTGAAAAAGCGCCCCAGGTGCGAAGCAAAGCGGCCGAGCCAATGCAGGCGATGCGTCCAGAACCAGTGCGCCAGGCGATGCCAGACCATTGCATGCACGCCCGGATAGCAGGTCAACACCTCCCAGAAGGTCCGGGCAGCAGGGTCACGATCGAATACCGATTGAATGTCTTCGCGCAGGTGGCTGAACATGGAGCAAAATCCTTGATCGACAGTACTTGAGTAGGCAATAGTATTTTACTATCTCCTACTATCACGATCTACTATTGCCCCTCGGCGCGGCGGCGCTGCCCCGGCCGGCCACCTGTCGCTCGATGGCGTCGAGCAGGCCGCGCAGGATGTTGATCTCGTCGCGCTCGAGTTCGGCGCGTCCGAACAGGCGACGCAGCTTGGGCAACAGTCGTCGCGGACGCTGCGGGTCGAGAAAAGCGCTGGCCACCATCACTCGTTCGAGATGCTCGTAGAAGCGCTCGAGGTCCTGATGGTTCGCCGGCGGCGAGGCAAAAGGCACGGTCCTCGTGAGCACCGGCGGATGGTCGTCGAAAGCCGCCAGACGCAGCTCGTAAGACAGCAGTTGCACCGCCGAAGCGAGGTTCAGCGAGCTGTATTCCGGATTCGCAGGGATGAACACCGTGCGTTGGCAGCGCTGCACCTCGGCATTCGACAGGCCGGCGGTCTCGTTGCCGAAGAGCAGGGCCACTTCTCCTTCGCCGGTCCAGGCCAGAATCTCTCTTGCCGCCGCCCGCGCGCTCAGCGCCGGCGGCCCGAGATTGCGTTGTCTGCCGGTGACCGCGCAGACCCACACGGTGTCGGCCAAAGCCTCGTCGACGCTGGTGCAAACCTGCGCCCGGGTCAACAGATCGTCGGCGCCTGCCGCTCGGGCCAGCGCCTGGTCATCAGGAAAATGCTTTGGGTTGACCAGCAGCAGACGCGCCAGGCCCATCGTTTTCATTGCCCGTGCAGCGGCGCCAATATTGCCCGGATGGCTGGTCTGCGACAGAACGACGCGAATCGCCTCGAGTGACGGACTCGAACGATGAGACCCTGCAGGTCGGTTCATATTAGAATCCGGACTCCTTCACACCAATCGGGCGGCAACAGCCGCCCGTCGGGTTCGCCAAAAGCCATGCATCCAGCTCTCAACATCATCATCAAGGCGGCGCGCCGCGCCAGCCAGATCATCAACCGCTCCGCGCTCGATCTCGATCACCTGCAGGTGACCACCAAGCGCCAGAGCGACTTCGTGACTGAAGTGGACAAGGCCGCCGAAGCGGCGATCATCGAAGTGCTGCGCGAGGCCTATCCGGAGTACGGCATTCTAGCAGAAGAGTCCGGCAAGACCGCGGGCAGAGCGGGCGGCAGCGACTATCAGTGGATCATCGATCCGCTCGACGGCACCACCAACTTCATCCATGGCTTTCCACAATACGCCATTTCGATTGCCCTGGCGTGTCGCGGGCAGGTCACCCAAGCGGTGGTCTACGACACCGTGCGAAACGAGCTGTTCACCGCCAGCAAGGGCGGCGGCGCTTTTCTCAACGATCGCCGCATCCGCGTCAGCAAGTGTCTTCGCCTCGAAGACGCACTGATCGGCACCGGCTTCCCCTATCGGGTTTACGATCACATCGACGCCTATCTGGCGATCTTCAAGGAACTGGCGCGCAA
>WBZT01001736.1_pt1 | contig 15752 bp, 13 predicted proteins | sample 5204241 | NCBI WGS metagenome assembly WBZT01 (sample SAMN12344358, study PRJNA552823) | activated sludge metagenome | biome: Activated sludge suspended growth; feature: Nitrification reactor; material: Wastewater; isolation source: activated sludge from nitrification reactor of wastewater... | reverse complement strand
GACGGCACCCCGGCGATGCGGGTCGGGGTGCAGGTGCGGCCGCTGGGGATCGGCGAGGTGCTGGGCGAGCGGCTGTTCCGTTCGCGCTCGGCGCTGCCCGCGCGCTGGGCGGGCTACTACGACCGCGACGCCGTGACCCGCGAGATCCCCCGCGGCGATCCGGTGCGGCGGCGGTTCGTCGCTTGAGGTGGCGTAGCCGCCTGCCGGCGCTCATCAACCGCAGGCGGCGACTGCAATCTTCCGAGCACAACCCACCGCTTGATGCGCGTTCGGCGCCCGGGCTTTGCGTCACCCCGGCGCATCGGGCACATTCCGCGCTCCCCGCACGACCCGTCGCCCCTCCGGAGCCCGGACATGAACGTCGAGATCGTCACCATCGGCAACGAGGTCCTGTCGGGCCGCACCGTGGACACCAACTTCGCCTTCCTCGCGCGCCGCCTCGAAGAGGCCAGCGTGCAGGTGGTGTGGCACTCGACCGTCGGTGACGCCCAGGAACGCATCGCCGAGGGCCTCAAGCGAGCGCTCGACCGCGCGGACGCCGTGATCATGACCGGCGGGCTCGGGCCGACGCCCGACGACCTCACGCGCAAGGCCGTCGCCACGGTGCTCGCGCGGCCGCTGCAGCTCGACGAGAACGTGCTCGCCGCGATCCGCGAGCGCGGCCGCAAGCTCGGCCGCAAGCTGCCCGCGGCCGTCGAGACGATGGCGCTGGTGCCGCGCGGCGCCGAGCTGTGGGAGAACCCGGTCGGCTCGGCGCCGGGCATCCTGATTCTGCAGAAGGACAAGCCGGTGATCCTGCTGCCCGGCGTGCCGCCGGAGATGGAGGCGCTCGCCGAGGAGTTCGTGGTGCCGTACCTGCGCGAGCGCACCGGCCGCACCGTCGAGGTGTTCACGCTGCGCACGTTCGGCTCGTTCGAGAGCCAGCTGCACGAGCGGATCGGCGCGCTGCCCGACACCTGGCCCGGCGCTTCGCTCGCGTACCTGCCGAGTTGGTTCGGCGTCGACCTGCGCGTCACGGTCGCGGGTCACAACGCGGTCGCGGTGCGCGAGACCTCGCTGCGCGCGTACAACGAGCTCTTCGCGCGCGTGAAGAACGTCGTCTACGCCGAGGGCGCGACCGGCATGGAGGACGTGGTGGGCGCGGTGCTCGCCGAGCGGAACTGGCGCATCGCCGTCGCCGAGTCGTGCACCGGCGGGCTGCTCGCCAAGCGGCTCACCGACGTGGCGGGCTCGTCGCGCTACGTCGAGCGCGGCTTCGTCACGTACTCGAACGCGGCCAAGCTCGAGCTGCTCGGCGTCGACCCGGCCACGCTCGAGGCGCAGGGCGCGGTGAGCGCGGCGGTCGCGGAGCAGATGGCGCGCGGCGCGCGCGCGAAGGCCGGCGTCGAGGTGGGCGTCGGCATCACCGGCATCGCCGGCCCCGACGGGGGCAGCGAGGAGAAGCCGGTCGGACTCGTGTTCATCGCCGCGTCGAGTCCGCTCGGCGACTTCGTCCGCCGCGTGCGCTTTCCCGGCTCGCGCGCGACCGTGCGCGAACGCACCGCGCAGACCGCGCTCGACTTCCTCCGCCGTCACCTGCTCGAGCTGCCGGTCGATCCCGCGCTCGACTGAGCGCATCACCGCGGGCCCGCATTGGGCGCCCGCGCGGTTGGCGGATCGCGAGCGTCGGCCTACGATCGGGACCGCCGATGCGGGGCCGCCGCATCGGCCTTCCGACTCGACGCGAAGGAGAGCCCATGCGCTCGATCTCGATGGCCGCCGTCGCGCTGTTCCTGCTGCTCGCCGCTCCCGAAGCATGTTCCCAGATCGCGACCTTCTCGCACGCGATCGCCCTGCCTGCCGCACCCATGTCGGTGCTCCGCCACTCGAGTGGCGACGTGTGGATCGGGATGTCCGGCCAGCTCGCGCGCTATTCGCTCGACGGCGTCTCCCTCGGCACCGTCGGCGCGTTCACGAGCCTGGGGCTGGCGGAGGATCCCAACGGTGACGTCTGGGCCTCCGACTACACGCACAATCGCGTCGTTCACTTCGGTCCGACCGGCGCGCTGCTCGGCTCGTTCACGCCGTCCGCCATGGCGACCGTCGACGTCGCGATCGACGAAACGGGAGGCGTGTACGCACTCGTGTGGGCGTTCCCACCGGCCAGTGATCCCGCCGAGGTCCGCCTGTATTCGCGGGGCGGCTACCTGATCGGCCGCAGCGGGCTCTCGACGGCGTTAGGCCTCGCGTACGGAGACGGCGTCGTGTATGCGGCCGAGGCGCAGGGCGGCGCCGTGCGGCGCTACGCACGCGATCTCTCGCCGGCGGGCGTCCTCGCCTCCGGAGCGAACTTCGCCGAGCAAGTCTCGCGCGGTGACGACGGCGTGCTCTACGTCGCCGACTACGGTGCCGGGACCGTGCGCGCGCTCGCGCCCGACGGCACGCTGGTCGGGACCCTCGGCCCCGCCGTCCCGGGGTACGGCACGATGAAGCCGTGCGACGTGTGGGCGGGAGGCGGCACGTTCCTCGTCACCGACTGCAGCCATGCGAGCGTGCTCGTCTTCGTCGAAGCGCCGACGCGCGCGCGTGCCGACACCTGGGGGCGGCTCAAGGCGGCGTATCGCTGAACGCGTCGGGCCGGGCTCGCGTCCCCGGTCCGGCCGACACCACGCGGAGCCCGACCATGCGACTCTTCCTCGCCGTTTTCCCGCCACCCGAAGTCCAGGCGCTCGCCGTGCGCGTGAGCGACGCGATGCGCGAGCGCGGCGACGGCGTCTCGTGGGTGAGGCGCGAGAACGTGCACTACACGCTGCGCTTCCTCGGCGAGCTGGGCGCCGACGGTGCGCGGCGCGCGCGCGAGGCCGCGGTCGAGGCGGCCGCGTCGCACGCTTCGTTCGACGCCCTGCTCGCCGGGCCCGGCGCGTTCCCCGACGCGAAGCGCGCGCGCGTGCTGTGGCTCGGCATGGGCGAGGGCGCCGAGGCGCTGAAGGCGCTCGCTCGTTCGCTCGAGCGCGCGCTCGCCTCCCGCGGCTTCGAGCGCGCCGATCACGCGTTCACGCCGCACCTGACGCTGGGCCGCGTGCGCGCGCCGGGCGACTGGAGCGCGAAGCTCGCCGGGGCGCCCACGATCGACGCGCGGTTCCGCGTCGGACGCATCGCGCTGGTCAAGAGCACGCTGTCGCCGGGCGGCTCGCAGTACGAGATCGAGAGCGCCGCGCCGCTCGCGGGTTGACGCGCGGCAGCGGTGATGCACGCGCGCCGTGGGCGGGAGTGGGGCGCTCGCGACCGGCGCGGCACTCGCTCCATGGTCACGCGGACTTGACATCACCGGATTTGAATCCGGTTCGCTCTGATGATTCGCAACGACTTGCGTGAGCAGATCCGGCGTCGCGATCACACGCGAGACACGCGACGCGATCCATGCGCGGATGTCGGCGCACGAGTGATTCGCCGCGAAGCGGATCCACTCGTCGGCCGAGTCAGGGTTGAGCCCGGGTTCGCCGACGCAGAACGCCTGCGTGGAGCCATACGCGGCCTCGACGTGAAGGGAGCGCGCGTCGATCTCCTCGAGATGCCCGAGCAGGTCGGCCGTGTTCGCGGCACGCGTCGCGAGCAGTCGCCGCGCGGACGCTTCGTGCGCGTCGGCGCGGCGGTCGGTGGGCGCGTGCGGCGCCGGGTCGTCGTCTAGCGGTAGATCGACTTGAGCTCGCCCCAGGTGCGCTTCAGCGTCGGCGTGGTCGCGCAGACGATGGGCGAGGGGCTCGTGCAGCCGCTGCCGAACGTCGCGGCGCGCAGGTGCGACTGCGCGGTGCCCGTGTCGTGGCGGCCGACGAGCCAGCCGGTGTTGGGCAGCGTGCCGACGAGGCCGTAGCGGATCGGCGTCGTGCCACAGGCGTTCGGCGGGATCGTCGTGTCGAACTCGTAGGTGCCGTCGGCGACGTGACGGGCGACGAAGAGCGCGTTGCCGCGCGCCGAGCTCATCACCATCACGGTCACGTACGGATCGGTGCCGCCGTTGCCGCACTCGGTCACGCGATCGAGCCGCACGGTGTACGTCGTGCCGGGCTGCACGTCCCACGCCTCGACATTGGGCCCGATCGGGGCCGCGACGCAGCCGCCGTCCTTCGGCGTGACGCTCACGAGCCGTGCGTTGGCCGACGCGATCGTGGGCAGGGTGACGCCGACGAGAAGCGCGGCGAGCGCGGGCAGGAAGCGCCGGTACATGAAACCTCCAGGAGCGATCAGGCGAGATGTCGTCGTTTCACGGGCTGCGGCGCGCGCCGGGCCGTTGCGGGCCGGGCGCGGGTGACGAGTGAATTGTCCCGTGGGCGCGCGGCCGCGCACAAGGAATCGCCGCCGCGGAACGCGCTTCACGAGGCCGATCGGGGTCAGATGCCCCGCATTCCGCACGCGCGCGTGCGGAACGCACGGCCGCGCGCGAGGGCGCGCCGGTCGCGCGGCACCGGTTTCCGCAGGCGGCGCGCGGTCGGCCTGCGCGGTCGGCGCATAAGGCCGGCGGCCGGTGCGCGTCGTGGCGGGCCAACGCGCCGGCCCGGGCGTCTCCGTTGCTCCGTCGCCGCGAACCCCCGATCGCGTGCGCCGGCGGAGAACCCGGGCCGGAACGTCCCGGCCCGCGGCGCGTCAGAGCATCCGCACGACGCGCGCCGATGCGCTCGCGCCGCCGAGCGTGGCGCGGACGAAGTAGACGCCGGCCGGCGCGCCGGAGCCGTCCCACGACAGCTCGCGATGCCCCGCCGCCTGCCAGCCGTCGAGCAGCGTGGCGACATGGCGACCGGTGACGTCGAAGATCGCGACGCTCGCACGCCCGTCGGCCGGCAGGTCGAGCGCGAGGTGCACCGCGCCGCGCGCCGGATTCGCGAGCGGAGACAGCGCCAGCGTCGTCGGGTGCGCGGGCGCACGCGGTACGTCGGTGACCGATCCGCCGAGCCAGTGGTTGTCCACGACGTTGAGCTCGGGGATGTCGACGCGCACACCGGACGGCAGCCCGCCGAACACGAGCCCGTCGCTGACGAAGTGCCAGCCGGGGCCGCCGAAGTCGGACGTCGCGGTGTTGACTTCGGTGCCGAGCGCCGTGCCGCCGGCCGCCGTCTCGAGGTAGAGGTCGAGATCGCCGGGATCGGTGTTGGAGAGGTAGAACTCGAGCGGGAGGTCGAGCGCGTATTCGTTCATCACGAGCGGCGCCGAGGCGAGCAGGCCGCTCCGCGTGACGCCGTTCTGATCCAGCAGCAGGCTGCCGTAGAGGAAGCTCGGCATCCACATCGTGCCGACGGCCAGGTTCACGGACGCGCCGTAGGGATGCGCTCCCGAGATCGCGAGGTGGCCCGTGAGGCGCGTGTGGAGGGTCAGCGTGATCGGGCCCACCAGCGAGTCGGGGACGCCCGAGAACTGCACGCCGAACACCCAGAACCACATGCGCGAGCGCGCATCGACCTGCGGCGTCCACAGGCCCGAGACGGGGTTGATGGCCGAGTTCCGGCCGCGGAGCACGCCGACGTCGACCTGCGCGAAGCTCTCGCCCGACGAGCCCACGCCGCCCGACACGTGCACCGGGCCCGTGGTGATGGGGAGCGCGAACTCGATCGAGCCGGTGTCGTTGGCGAGCGCGTAGCCCTCCACGAGCGCCCGGCACGGTTCCGGGGCGACGACGGTGAGCAGCGCGACGACGGCGAGCGGAAGGATGGATTTCCGCATGGCAGCCTCCGAAGGGAACGGTGGTGGGTCGGAAGGGCGGACATCGGTGGGTCGCGCGTGGCGGTCCGCCGTCACAGGGAAAATGCCGCGGAGCCGTTTCGCGCTCGCTCCGCTCGGCCCCGGCCGCCTACACTCGCCGGCCCATGAAGCCGACCCAGGACCTCCGCGTCACCACGTTCACGCGCCTTTCGCCGCCCCGGGCGGTCAAGGCGGCGCTGCCCGTGCCCGAGCGTTCGAACGAGTTCGTCGCCGCCAGCCGCGAACGCATCACCGCGATCATCGAGGGGCGCGACCCGCGCCTGCTGGTCGTGGCGGGCCCGTGCTCGATCCACGACGCCGACGCGGCGCGCGAGTACGCGGCGCGCCTGGCCGCGCTGCGCGCGCACGTCGCGGCGAGCTTCGAGGTGGTGATGCGCGTCTACTTCGAGAAGCCGCGCACGTCGGTCGGCTGGAAGGGCCTCATCAACGATCCGCACCTCGACGGCTCGCAGGACATCGAGACCGGCCTGCGGCTCGCGCGCTCGCTGCTGCTCGACGTGGCGGCGATGGAACTGCCGGCGGCCACCGAGTTCCTCGACCCGATCGTGCCGCAGTACCTCGACGACCTCGTGTCGTGGGCCGCGATCGGCGCGCGCACGACCGAGTCGCAGACGCACCGCGAGATGGCGAGCGGCCTGTCGGCGCCGGTCGGCTTCAAGAACGCCACCGACGGCTCGCTGCAGGTGGCGGTCGACGCGATGCGCGCGGCGATGACGCCGCACAGCTTCCTCGGCATCGACGCCGACGGCGTCACCAGCATCGTGCGCACGCGCGGCAACCCGACGGCGCACGTGGTGCTGCGCGGGGGCGCGTCGCGGCCGAACTACGACGCGGCCAGCATCGCCGACGCCGAGACGCGCATCGCCGCCGCGGGACTGCGCGCGGCGATCATGGTCGACTGCAGCCACGCGAACTCGGGCCGCGAGCCCGCGCGCCAGGAGGACGTCTGGCGCAGCGTGATCGCGCAGCGCGCCGGCGGCACGCGCTCGATCGCGGGACTGATGCTCGAGAGCCACCTCGTGGCCGGCAGCCAGCCGTTCCCGCGGCCGCGCGCCGAGTTGTTGCACGGTGTCTCGATCACCGATCCCTGCCTCGGCTGGGAGGACACCGAGCGGCTGCTGCTCGAAGGTCACGCGGTGTTCGCGGGCGCCATCGGCGCCTGAGCCGGGCCGCGGCCCGCGGGACGCCGCGCGTGTTTCGCGCCGGCACACCGCGGCGGCCGTCGGGAGCGTCGCCAGCCGAGACGCCCCTCATCCGGGGCCGCGGCCCGGTCGATAACCCGGGTGCATCCGCGCGGCCTCACGAACGCTTCGCCGCGCGGCGCGTCCGTTTTCGCCCGGACGCGCAGCATCCGAGGGGGAGCCGATGACGCGGCTGTTGTTCGTACACGACGACGCGCGGTTGATCGATCGCGTGACCCGGTTCGTCGCCCAGCGCGAGCCGGAGTGGCAGCTGCGCGTCGAGACGTCCGTCGCCGACGCGTGGAAGGCCGTCGAGGAGTGGGCGCCCGACGCAATCGCGGCCGTGGCGCACCCGCCGAAGCTCGACGGCGTCGAACTGCTCGCACGCATGCAGCACGCGCACCCGGACACGATCCGCATCGTGCTCGGCGTCGATCGCGACGCGGAGAAGAACCTGCGCGCGCTGCGCATCGCGCACCGCGCCGTCGACGACCCGATCGACCCCGCCGTCTTCGTCGAGGTCGTGCGCCGCATGCGGCTGCTCTCGGACCTCGTCACGCGTCCCGGCGTCCGCGAGATGCTCGGCCGCATCGGCCAGTTGCCCGCGGTGCCGAGCGTGTACACGAAGCTCACGCAGCGGCTCGAGGACTCGAACGCGTCCGTGTTCGAGCTCGCCGACCTCGTCGCGGCCGACACCACGCTCGCGACGCAGGTGCTGCGCATCGCCAACAGCGCGTTCTTCAACAGCCAGCAGCGCGTGACCAAGATCGAGGCCGCCGCGGCGCGCCTCGGCACGCGGCTGCTGCGCTCGGTCGTGCTCACGGCCGAGGTCTACGCGCGCTTCCCCGTGTCGCCGTTCATGGCCGAGCGCATCGAGGCGCTGCAGGCGCACGCGTCGCTGGTGGCGCGGCTCGCGTCGAGCCTCGAGCCGGGCGTGCCGTGGAAGGACGACGCGTTCACGGCCGGCCTGCTGCACGACATCGGCAAGCTCGTGCTCGCGTCGCACCTCGGCGAGATGCACACGAGCATCGTGCGCGAGGCCGAGCGCACGAACCGTCCCGAGGACGAGGTCGAGACGCAGCGCCTCGGCATCCACCACGGCGCGCTCGGTGCGTGCCTGCTCGGCATGTGGGGACTGCCGAGCGTGGTGATCGACGCCGCGTTCCACCATCACGACCCGATCGTGCGGCTGCCGCAGCCGCTCGACGTCGTGACCGCGGTCGCGATCGCCGACCGGCTCGCGCACGCCGCGATGCACCCGGAAGGCATCGTCGAGCCGACGCGCCCCTGGCCCGAGGTCGTGCTCTCGGACCCGCGCTGGCCGGCGTGGCGCGACCTCGCGTACGAGGCGGGGCAGGTCGATCGCGCGGCGTAGTCGCGGCGCCACGCACGCACAAGAGCGGCCCCGGCGGGCGGATCGCCGGGGCCGTTCGCGTGCGGGGGAGCGGCAGGCTGCTCCGCTCGCCGCGGCGCGCCCGTGCCCCTCGCGCCCCGCGAAAATCGCCCCTTCCCCTCTACTGCACACTTGTGTACTATGCGGCTCGCCACATCAAGAAGGTGGCGGCGACGAGCGGGCCGGACCCGCGCCGAACCGCCGCTTCTCACCCCGCACCGCAGTCCGCAGCCCCTGCGAAGGAGACGCAGAACATGAGCTTCACTCCGCCGAACGCGCCCAGCCCCAAGGAACGGACGAAGGCGCTGGACCTCGCCCTGCAGCAGATCGAGAAGCAGTTCGGCAAGGGCGCCATCATGACGCTGGGCGAGGGCAACGCGGCCCCGGGGATCGAGACGATCTCCACCGGCTCGATCGGCCTCGACATGGCGCTCGGCGTCGGCGGCGTGCCGCGCGGGCGCATCGTCGAGATCTACGGCCCCGAGTCTTCGGGCAAGACGACGCTGGCGCTCACCATCATCGCCAACGCGCAGCGCGCGGGCGGCAGCGCGGTGTTCATCGACGCCGAGCACGCGCTCGACGCGAGCTACGCGCAGAAGCTGGGCGTGGACATCGCCAACCTGCACGTCGCGCAGCCGGACACCGGCGAGGAGGCGCTCGAGATCGCCGACACGCTCGTGCGCTCGGGTGCCGTCGACATCGTCGTCATCGACTCGGTCGCCGCGCTCGTGCCGCGCGCCGAGATCGAGGGCGAGATGGGCGACTCGCACGTCGGCCTGCAGGCGCGGCTCATGTCGCAGGCGCTGCGCAAGCTCACGGGTTCGATCAACAAGAGCAACACGACGGTCATCTTCATCAACCAGATCCGCATGCAGATCGGCGTCATGTTCGGCAACCCCGAGACGACCGCCGGCGGACGGGCGCTGAAGTTCTACGCGTCGGTGCGCCTCGACATCCGCCGCATCGCGACGCTGAAGGAAGGCGATACCGCGGTCGGCAACCGCACCAAGGTGAAGGTGGTGAAGAACAAGGTCGCCGCGCCGTTCCGCGAGGCCGAGTTCGACATCCTCTACAACGAGGGCATCTCGCGCGAAGGCGAGTTGATCGACTTCGCCGTCGACAAGATGGTGATCAGTAAGGCCGGCACGTGGTTCAGCTTCGGCGACGAGCGGCTCGGTCAGGGTCGCGAGAACACGCGCATGTTCCTGAAGGAGCACAAGGACGTGCGCGCGAAGATCGAGGCGAAGCTGCTGCCCCAGCTCGGCCTCAAGGTGGCGGGCGCGCCCGCGGCGGCCAACGGCGCGACCCCCGCGCCCGCGGCGGCCGGCGCCGCGGCTCCCGCGCCGCGTCCGCAGCCCGCGGTCGCGGGCCGCGACGGCAAGCGCTGACGCACGCACGCGCGGGCGCCGGTCCGGCCGGCGCATCGCACGCGAACGGGGCGGCCCCGCTGCTGGGCCGCCCCGTTTCGATTTCCCGCGAACCGCGCGGGCCACGGGGCCGCGCGCAGGAGTGACGACGATGCCGACGAAGCAGGCCCTGCTCGTGATCGACGCGCAGGCGAACATGTTCGATCCCGCGAACCCGGTGGCGGACGCCGACGCGTTGCTCGCGCGGCTGGCGTCGCTCGTCTCGCGCGCGCGAGCGGCCGGCGTGCCGGTCGTGTTCGTGCGCAACTGCGGCGGTCCGCAGGATCCCGACCAGCAGGGCACGCCGGGCTGGGAGCTGCACGCGAGCCTCGTCCCCGAGCCCGGCGAGCTCGTGCTCGACAAGACGACGTGCGACACGTTCGCGAGCACGCCGCTCGGCGATGCGCTCGCGTCGCGTGGCGTGGGGGAGGTCGCGATCGCGGGGCTGCAGTCGGAGTTCTGCATCCGCGAGACCACGCTCGGCGCGCTCGCCCGCGGACTGCGCGTGACGCTCGTCTCGGACGCGCACTCGACGTTCCCGGGCGGAGGGCGCACCGCCGCCGACGTGTCGGCCGAGGTGAACGCCGAACTCGGCGATCGCGCATCGCTCGTCGCCACGGGCGCCGTGCGCTTCGGCTGAGACGATCGACTATGCTGCCGGCGCGGCGCACGCGAGGGGCGCGCGCCGCGATCGCGAAACCACCCGCTCCCGTTCACGAGGCACGATGACCGCCGAGGCCACGACCGCCGCGAAGCCGCGAGCCGGCGCCATCGCCGCGTCGCTGCTCGTCAACGTCGGGCTGCCCCTGCTGCTGATGGGGCTCGCGTGGAAGCTCGACCCGCTCGGCTACTACGAGTCGTGGCGGCGCACCGTCGCGGCGCTGCTCTACGTCGCGCCCAACGTGACCGCGATCCTGTTCACGACCGGCTACGACCCGCACGCGCGCGCGTCGGCGGAGAGCCCGTGGGTGCTGATGTCGGCGAACCTCGTCTCGACGCTGGGCATCGTCGCCACGATCGCGCTCGACGCGTTCGGCCTCGCACGGATGCCCGGTGGCGAGATCGTGCGCGACGCGGGCCTGATCGTGTTCGCGCTCGGCACCGCGCTGCGTGTCGCGACCATGCTCGCGCTCGGCCGCATGTTCTCGCTGCGCGTCTCGGTCGAGCCCGACCACCAGCTGGTGACGAGCGGCTTCTACACGCACGTGCGTCATCCCAGCTACACCTCGGTGATCGTGCTGTGCTTCGGCATCGCGCTCGTCTACCGCAGCTGGTTCTACGCCGCGCTGATCCCGATGATGGTGTTCGGTCTCGTGCGCCGCATGGACGTCGAGGAGCGATTCCTCGCCGAGCACTTCGGCGAGCCGTACCGCGACTACATGGCGCGCACGAAGCGGCTCGTGCCGGGGGTGTACTGATGGCGTTCGGCACCCGCACGCGCCGGCCGGCCGACGCCGAGCCGATCACCGATCCGGAGGCCTGCCGCGAAGCGGCGCTCCGGCTGCTCGAGCGCTCGCGTCGCACGCGCGCCGACCTCGCGCGCCGGCTCGCGGACAAGGGCTACGCGGGCGCCACGATCGACGACGTGATCGAGCGGCTCGCGCGCGTCGGCCTCGTCGACGACGCCGAGTACGCGCGGGCGTTCCTCGCGGGGCGCTGGGGGCGGCGGCCGTCGGGGTGGAGGCGCCTGCAGCAGGAGTTGCGCGCGAAGGGAGTGGGCGACGCCGACGTCGAGGCGGCGCGCGCCGCGATCGAGCAGCGCGAGGGCGGCGTCGACGAGCTCGCGACCGCGGCGAAGCTGGTCGCGCAGGCCGCGAAGCGCTACGCGAAGCTCGACCCGCGCGTGCGCTCGCAGCGGCTGTGGGCGCTGCTCGCGCGCCGCGGGTACGACGGCGACACGATCCGCCGCGTGCTCGCGATCCGTGAGGACGACACGGCCGAGAGCGACTGAGCGGATCGCGAGCGGGCCTGTCGGCGTGCGGCACCACTCATCCGCAACGAACAAGTCCTTGACCGGTTCCGACGCACTCCACGACAATCGTATCCGACGACGAGTGTTCGGACGTGTGCTTGGCGCTCCCCGCGCCTCCAGGACAGCGCGCTTCCGGAAGCGAATCGCATTCGTCGCGCATTGATCGGAACCGGCAGGCCGCGACCCGCCCGGAACCGATCCGACCACACCCAGGACAGCTTCTCCCCACGCAACGCGATCCTTCGTTGGAGGACATCGTGCGACGTCTTGCTTTGCTTGTTTCCCTCACCTCCATGCTGCTCCTCGCGGCCTCGCTCGCGTCGGCACAGGTGACCAAGCTGGACCCGAAGGTCCGCCTGGCGCTTTCGTCGATCGAAGCGGGCGCCACGCCGCAGACCCTGCGCGCCAATGCCATGTCGGTGACCGACGAGGGCGCGCTGGACGTGTTCATCACCGGCAACATCACCCGTGAAGAGCTCGAAGCGATGGGCGTCACGGTGCGCACTGCGCTGCCGGGCATCTTCACCGCCTACGTGCCGGCCAGCCTCGTCGAGCAGGTCGCCGCGAACGCGCACATCAGCACGATCCACGGCGCTTCGCTGTGCGAGCAGTACCTCGACGTGTCGGTCCCCACGACCGGAGCCAACGCGCTTCGTGGCGCGGGTCCCGCGTTCGCCGGCGTCAACGGTGCCGGCGTGCTCGTCGGCGACGTGGACTCGGGCATCGACATCCACCACGCCGACTTCAGTGACGCGGGCAACCTGAGCCGCATCCTCTACGTGTGGGACCAGAACAACACCACCAGCGTCGTGCCGCCCGCGGGCTATTCGTACGGTCACGAGTGGACGAAGGCCGACATCGACGCCGGCACCTGCACCGAGACCGACGGTGGCGCGCTCGCCAGCGGCTACGGTCACGGCACGCACGTGATGGGCATCGCGGCGGGTGACGGCTCGGCCGGCACGTCGCCGTTCCTGTACGCCGGCATGGCGCCGCAGGCCGACATCGCGATGGTCGCGACGACCTTCTACGACTCGGCGATCCTCGACGGCGTCGCGTACATCTTCGATCGCGCGACGGCCACCGGTAAGAACGCGGTCGTCAACCTGTCGCTCGGCAGCCAGTACGGTCCGCACGACGGCTCGAGCGCCTTCGAAGCCGGCCTCGACGCGCTCAGCGGCCCCGGCCGCGTCATCACGGTTGCCGCGGGCAACAACCGTGGCACCAGCAGCGCCACGTTCATCCACGCCGGCATGGACTGTCCGGCCGCGGGCGACAGCCTCAAGTTCGTGATCACGGGTGGCACGACCAGTGGCCGTGGCGTCGAGTTCAACGGCTGGTACAACGCTCCCGACAACATGACGATCAAGCTGCGCACGCCGGGCAACCTGATCATCACGCTGACGCCGGGCACGTCGTACGGCACGCTGAGCGGCACGACGGGCTGGCCGACGAACAACACGGGCGTGAACGGCCGCATCTACATGGAAAACGCGCTCTACACCGCGCCGAGCGGCGCCCGCGAGCTCTACCTGCTCATGCAGGCGTCCGGCACCGGTACGGGCGGCCTGAACGGCACGTGGACGCTCTACTGCACGCCGACGTCGATGGCCGGCGCGACCAGCCGCTTCGACATCTACCGCGACTACGTCAGCACGACCGCGCTCGGCTGCTACTTCTCGCTCAAGCAGGGCAACGACCACATGACGGCCGAGCCCAGCAACGCCCGCCGCGTCATCACGGTCGGCGCGTGGGAGACGAAGAACAGCTGGGTGTCCTGCAACGCCGGCGGCACGTACTCGTACACCGGCGCGCCCGCGGTCGGCTCGCTGTGCTCGTTCTCGAACCAGGGCCCGTCGCGTGACGGCTACGCGAAGCCCGACATCGCGGCGCCCGGCATGGGCATCGGTTCGGCCCGCTCTGCGGACGCGACCGGCACGTGCTCGGCCTATCCGTACCAGCTGAACGACGGCGCGTTCCACGTGATCAACCAGGGCACCAGCATGGCCGCCCCGCACGTCGCGGGCGCGACGGCGCTCCTGATGCAGAAGTACGGCGCGTGGACGCCCGAGCAGGTGAAGGCCTACCTGACGGCGAACGCGACGCACGACGCCTTCACCGGCATCGCGTGGAACACCGACTTCGGCAGCGGCAAGCTCCACCTCGGCGATCTCGTCGACCCGACCGTGTCGGTCGTGGCCGAGAACGGCGGCGAGACCGTGTACATCGGCGCGTCGGTGCCGCTGCAGTGGACCGCCGCGGACAACGTCGCCGTCACGTCCGTCGACCTGTACCTCTCGCGCACCGGTCCGTCGGGCCCGTGGGAGACGATCGCGACCGGCGTGCCGAACACCGGCTCGTACCCCTGGCTCGTGGACGGCATGCCGTCGTCCGATGCGTGGCTGCGCGTCGTGGCCTACGACGCCGCCGGCAACACGGCGCAGGACCAGAGCGACGCCGCGTTCTTCATCTCGCTGGACGCGACGCCCACGCTGCTCGCGACGTTCGTCGCGAACGCGGTGACGGACGGCATCGAGCTGCGCTGGCAGATCGACCACGGCACGTCGTTCCGCAACGTGACGCTCGAGCGCGCGCCCGCGGCGATCGGTCCGTGGTCGGAGCTCTCGGCGACGCCGGCCCGCGACGGCGAGCAGTACGTCGTCGTCGACGGTGACGTCGAAACCGGCACGACCTACAGCTACCGCCTGCGCGCGACGGCCTCGAACGGCAACATCGTCACGCTCGGCACGATCACGGGCACGGCCGGTGCCGCGCTGACGCAGTTCGCGGTCACGCGCGTCGCTCCGAACCCGAGCCACGGCGACGTGAACGTGGAGTTCACGGTCCCGCAGCGCGCCAACGTGAAGGTGACGGTGCTCGACGTCCAGGGCCGCGAAGTCGCGACGCTGGCGAACGGCGCCCACGTCCCCGGCCGCTACCAGGTGCTGTGGAGCGGTGAGCTGAACGGTCAGAAGGCTCCGTCGGGCCTGTACTTCGTGCGCCTCCAGGCGCCCGGCGTGCACTCGGTCCGCCGCGTCACGATCACGCACTGAAGCATCGCCGGCTCACGCCGGCTCCGAGACGGGACGACGGCCACCCTCGCGAGAGGGTGGCCGTCTCCGTTAGGCTCGGCCGCACGGAGGACGCGCCATGACGACCGACCCGATCCAGCGCCTGCTCGACGAGCACGAGGTGCTGATGTCCAAGTTCGAGAAGCTCCGCCACGCGGTGCACCTGCTCGGCGAGCGCGGCGACGCGGCGGTGGCCGAGGTGCTGCCCGACCTGCGCGAGGCGAGCAACGTGATGACCACCGAACTGGTCGCGCACGCTCAGCGCGAGGACGACGTCCTGTTCGAGGCCGTCGAGCAGGTCTTCGGCGAGGACTGGGGCCCGACGCGCGTGATGCGTATGGAGCACCAGGCCATCCACGGCAACATCACGCTTTTTCGCGACACGCTGCACGAGTTGAACGAGGTCGAGCACCCCGCGATCCACGCCGGGATCGCGAAGCTGCACGAGCAGCTCGAAGGCGGCGCCGGGGCCGACACGCTGCGCGCGACGGGAGCGGGGCTGCTCGCGATGCTCGACGCACACTTCGGCAAGGAGGAGGAAATCCTCTTCCCGATCGCGCGGCAGGCGCTCTCGCCGGAGACGCTGCGCGAGGTCGCGCGGAAGATGGACGAGCTGGACGCGGCGCGATGAGCGGCGCGCTTGGTCGCGAGGGCGGTCCTCGCGATGCGGTGACGGCAAGCGACCCGCCGCGCGGGTGCGCCGCACCGCGCGACGTTACGGCGTGGAACCGGTGAGCGCGCCCGCGGTACGTCTCGCGACCGTCGCCGACGCTGCGACGATCGCGCGTCACCGCGTCGGCCTCTTCCTCGCCGCGCTGCCGCCCGAACGCGCGCACGAGGCCGAGCCGCTCTTCGAGCCCTCGCGCGCCGCGCTGCTCATGACGCTGGCCGACGGCACGAGCGTCGCGTGGGTCACCGACGAGCCGGAGCCCGCGGGCTCGCTGGTCATGCACCTCGTCACGCGCCTGCCGTCGCCGACGAGCCCGAACGGTCGCGAGG
>WBZT01001735.1_pt1 | contig 15756 bp, 10 predicted proteins | sample 5204241 | NCBI WGS metagenome assembly WBZT01 (sample SAMN12344358, study PRJNA552823) | activated sludge metagenome | biome: Activated sludge suspended growth; feature: Nitrification reactor; material: Wastewater; isolation source: activated sludge from nitrification reactor of wastewater... | reverse complement strand
TCCAGGCATCCCGCGTTTCCGCCCAGCCGAGCTGCGCCTGCTCGTAACCCCGAGCGGCTTCTTCCCAACTGCGGGTGGCCCGCACCAGCCGCTGCTCGAAATCGTGCACGATCCGCTCCCACTCGGTATCGCGCCGCGCGGCGATGGCAGCCACCTGGTGCTTGCGCAACAACCGCTGGTGGCGGTGCTGGGAGGCCAGCAGCGCAGGGGGTATGCCGTAATGACGGCGCAGCACGCCGCGTTCGACCGCCGCAGCTTCGAGCGCGGAGAGCGGCATGCCAGCAAGAATCGCGTTGCCGCCGTGCAAGCGGTAATCGAGCAACGGCTCGTCGGCCAAGTAGGCGAAGCGCTCGGGGGCGTGCAGTGCGGCGCGCAACGCATAATCCCAATCCATCACGTAGCGGTAGGCGCGCAGCGGCCCCAGCACCTCGAACAAGGCGCGGCGGAAGAAGAAATTCGAAGTCGAGACCGTGTAGTTGCCGAACAGCAGGCCATCGACGCTACCGACCTCGCGAGCCCGGTCGCGGAAAGCGCGCATCATCGCGTTCCACCAATGATCGGGGTCCTCGACCAGACGCGAGTCGCCATCGATCAGGCGGGCGGCGGAAACGACGAAGTCGGCCCCCTGGGCGCACACTTCGTGCAGCCGCGCCAAGCGTTGCGGCGCGAATCGGTCATCGGAGTTCAGGATCGCGAGAAACTGGCCGCGCGCTAGGCCGAGGCCGCGATTGATCGCGGCGTGAGCGCCGGCGTTGGCCTGCTCGACCAGCGTGACGCGCGGATCGCGCCCGGCGTAACCTCGGATCAATGCGCGCGAGCCATCGCGCGAGCCGTCGTCGATGACGATGAGTTCAAGATCGGCCAGCGTCTGGCCGAGCACGCTGTCGATCGCCTCGCCGATGAATCGCTCGTGGTTGTATGAAGGAATAACGACGCTGACCGTCGGGGCGTTCATGATGGTTTAACTCGCTCTCGGTCTAGCAACCTCTGGGCTGGTTATCGCGTTTCGGATGTGGTAGTGGCGTTAGAGCGCGTGGATTGTACGAGCACCGACCCTGGCGCAGCACGATGATCTAAACTTCCAAAACTGCAGCCATTCAGGAAGAAAACGACTCTGCACGCCACTTCAATTTCCTAGGATAATATGCGAATTCTCAAAATGTTGGCTGATCGCAACTAATAACTGAAGTTAGTCTGCTCCCAATCTTTGGAACGCGCAATAACACCGCTCTAATTCGCCAGAACTTTTCTATTTGGCCTTTTGCATAATTCTACTCAGAAAGCGTAAAGGCGCAGTTATACGCCAAGAGGTGGAGCCGTACAGTTCGAATATGACCGTGTTCAATGCTGAAATTTTGGCGCTTAGCTCCATGTTTTCTCGGTTATTTTCCCTAAGTTTTTCAATTAATTTCTCTATTATAGCTCGCTGTATAGCAATGTCAGACTGATTTAGATCTACATGGATGGAAAACTGGGCTACTAACTGCACTGTTTCAGCGGTTTGTTTCTGTAGCTGATTCTTTATATTTTCTATGCGAGTCTTCAGATTTCCTATGCGGGCAGAAAATTTTCTTACAGTAAGAGTCTTGTCAGACTGGTCACCGTACACCGATTTAATAAATTCTAGCATCTCTGCTCGATTCATCGTCTCTATATAACACTCCGGGTAATAATGATTCCTATAGCAATTTTCTGGTAATACCAGATTTTCAAATGAAAAGCATTGGCTCGACATTGTTTTTGAGCCAACAAAAGCCTTTGTATATTCTTCAAAATATTGCTTGGAATCCATAATATATCAACTCGAAAGAAACATTTGAATTTTAACTTATACCTAAACTTTGCTCACGATGGCTGTTCGAGTTATTTTGATTCCAAATGAATAAAAAAAAATCATTCCAATCTTCAGGGCGAGTATCCCATTTTAATAACCAAGCTAGTGGATAGCCAGCCAATCTTTCGATGAAAGCTCCTAGCCTAGGGCCGATAATCGGTAAGCCAGAATTTATTGCATAGCTTAGCGTATAAGAGTAAGTCTCTGGCCACAACGCTGGAAAAAAAATAAGATCAGGGCGTTCCAGCGCAATTAGAGAAGACAAGTTGCAATCCTCATAGCGCCCTGAAAAAGATAATGGGATTTCAGGATATTGCTTAATTTTTTCTTCTGTAAACCCTATCACCTTGAAATGAATAGCTAATCCTCTAGCTTTCGCATCTGTTGCACAAGATTCCAGCAGTTTTATTCCTTTCGCCAAAGTTAATTGACCCAGAACGACCACTTTCAATTCTTTTCCGAAGAATGGCTTAAACGATACAGGGGTGGCGCCATCCGATTCCGGGTGGGGCAAGCAGATATAATTTACTTGATCAATATATTTTTTAAAACGATATAACGCATCCTGCGTGGGCACAAACACCCTGTCTGCACCTAGCATGAGATTCTTGAATAAAGTCCGCCAGGAAAGAATATCTAGCCCCCACGGTGCGGGCCGCTCCGCGAGACAGCCCGTACACCCAACCACATCTGGTTCACCACAATAACGACCATCGGCTCGAGTCAAATTGTATTGTGGGCAAATCGGATAATAGTCGTGCAGGGTAAAATCGTAAGGGATGTCCAAATCTTTTGGCAGCTTTAGCAATTGTTGCTGGAGATCGAGCACATGATGGATATGAATGCGCGATATCGATAGGTTTCGTAAAAAATTTAACAGGTCAATATAAGCGTGCGGCAATCGAAACCAAGCGCTAAATTCCTCACCATGTCGTGCCCACTCTAACATCGTGACCATACTGTCATCAGTCGGCCGTAAAAGAAAAACCTCATAATCGGGCTCCAGTAGCGCCGCCAGCTCGCGCGCATGTTTCTCGGTACCACCGCCTGCCCGGTGCACGATAAACAGCAAACGCAATCTGGATGACCGGGCCAAGCGTGCGCTGTCGATGCGCCGGCGCAATATCCGGACCGGATCGCGGGCGCAAAAATCGCTCACCAGCGGCACATAGAGCGGATGCCGCTGCTCCAAAGTCCGCTGGGCTTCGGCGCACAACGGCTGACTCTCCGCGCCGAAGGAAACACCGCCGCGATGGTAAACGAACACGTCGGCCGCCAGCAGATGGCGGAAACCGACCTCCCTGGCTCGCATCGAAAAATCGTTTTCTTCACCGTAACCACGCTTGAACGCGGTCGCGTCGAAATAGCCGACCTGCTCCAGACAGCGCCGGGTGATGTACATGCAGAACCCGACCGCCGTTGGCATTTCCACGCTGCGTCCGGCGTTCGCCTCGGCGAATAAATCATCCAACGCCGCCAACGGCCAATCCTCGGGCAGCGGATTGTCTTGCATGAAGCGCGGGTAGCTGCAAATGGTGGCATTATTGGAAAACGGCGTTACCGAGCCGACCATCGGATCGCTGGCCGCGTGGAGATGCAAACGATCCAGCCAGTCGCCATGTACCTCCGCATCGCTGTTCAGCAACACCACGTCTCGATCTGGATGCAGGACCATACCCCGGTTGACGGCATTGACGAACCCCAGGTTGATCGGATTTTTCAGCAAGGTGATCGCGCCGCTATCGGCCAAGTCATCGAGCCAGGCGGAAATCGCGGGTTCCGGGCCGCAATCGTCGATCACCACGATCTCGTGGGCGGTGCGCTGCGGAAACGTCAGCACGCTCTCCAAGCAACGCCGGGTTTCCTCCATGCCGGCGTAAACCGGAACGATGACATCGACGACAGGGGACCGGGCCGGAACGACAACGACCGGGGAAAGTCGCTCGGGATCGGCGTTCAAGGCGAACATTCCCGAAGCGGCTCTGACATGGGGTCGGTGATGGTCATGGCGATATCGAGCATCGGTATCCCCACCAGCCCCTGATGCACGCTACTAGCGTGGGATTTAAAAATCAGCACATCGCTACACCAGCAATGGATCACATGCTCCTGCTGAGTGCCGGACGCCACCGCGACATCCACCGCGTAATCCCCGACCGGCAGCACCGGCATTCGGAACGAAAAGCGCGCGGCCAACCGCTGGCCTTCGAGCACGAGCCGGGGCTCGGCCACGTAGCTCAGGTAGGTATTGTCCCCGAACAGGTTTTGACCGAGCCGGTCCTTGACGAAAAAACCGATGATCGGACTGTCGATATCCGCCAGCGCCACCGCCCGCACGACCAAGACAACGAGTTCGCCACCGACCATCCAGTGTAAAGAGCGTCCCTGCTCGTCCTCGAATCCCGCGTCCACAATGCGGATGGCGCCGGTGCCGTAACCCTCAACTCGATCCTGGAAGTGGAAAAGTTCCAAATCATTGCGAAAAGGGGTTTGATTGAGAAATTTCAGGCGCTGATCCACGGTCTCGGTCGGTCGGCGAACAACGGGGGGTTCCATTCGCCGCTCCACCGTTCGCGGCTCAACTCCCGCTTGGGATTCGCGCAGAATCGACAGGTATTGCTCGCAAACCTCCTTGGCCGGCCCCATCTCGCGCATTTGCCCGTGGTCCAGCCATAGCACCCGATCACACAAGTTCACGACCGCCCCGGTATCGTGACTGACGAAAAACAGCGTGCCGCTCTCCTGAAATTTGCGGAGAAACCGCATGCATTTTTGCACGAAGAAAACGTCCCCGACCGCCAAGGCTTCGTCGATGATCAATATTTCCGCGCGAACATGGGCGGCGACCGCGAAAGCCAAGCGAACCGCCATGCCGCTGGAATAGGTCTTGACCGGCTGGTCGATGAACTCGCCGATATCGGCGAACGCCAGGATCTCCGGCAAATAGCGCTCGATCTCGGCGTCGTCGAGACCGAGAATCGCCGCGTTGAGATAGACGTTTTCGCGGCCGGTGAATTCCGGGTTGAAGCCGGTGCCCAGCTCCAGCAGCGCCGCAATTCGCCCGTGTACCGCCAACGTTCCCGTGGTGGGCGCCAAAGTGCCGCACAGCATCTTGAGCAAGGTGGACTTGCCGGAGCCGTTGCGGCCGATGACCCCGACCGTTTCGCCGCGCCGGACCGAAAACGACACGTCGCGCAACGCCCAAAACTCGCGGAAGTAGCGGCGACGGCCGCGCCACAGCATCTGTTTCAGCCGATCCTCGGGCCGCTCGTAGATTTGATAGCACTTGCCGACATCGCCCACCTCGATCACGATATCCCGCTTGTCGAGCGACGCGCTGGCGGGCTCAAAGGACATCGGCGAAGCCCTTACGGGTGCGGACAAACCAGTAGGCGCCCAGCGACGCCGCCAGCAAAGACGCGGCAAGACACAACAGGTAGGGCAACCAGGCCGGCGGCTCGCCGAACAAGACGATGCCCCGGGTCTGCTCGATCACCAAAGCCAAGGGATTGAGTTGCAGCCAAGGGCGAATCGATTCCGGCAGAGCGTCGATCGGATAAAACACCGGGCTCAAAAACATCATTAACTGCACCAAGGGAACGATCAATTGCTGAATATCGCGGACATAGACGCCCAGCGAACTCAGAAACCAGCTTAGCCCCAGCACGAACAGCGCCAGCGGCAGCACGGTCGCCGGCAACAACAAGGCGGTCCAGGACAACCCGGTACCCATGACCGCCTGCAACAGCAGAATCACCGACAATGTCGCCGTCAGCGTCAGCAAGGCGGAAGCCACCATGACCACCGGCAACATCTCCAGCGGAAAAATGACGTTTTTGACGTAGTTTTGGTGGCTCAGGATCAAGCTCGGCGCGCGGCCGAGACATTCGGCGAAAAAATTATAGAGCGCCAAACCGACGAACAGAATCAGCACCAGATGGTTGAGCGATCCATCGCCACGTCCGGCCCAGCGCGTCTTGAAGATCACACCAAAAAAAAACGTGAACACCAGCAAAGACAGCAGCGGCAACAGCAGCGACCACAGCACGCCCAAATAGGAACCGCGATAGCGTTCGGCGAAATCGCGCCGCAACAGCTTGAAAAACAGTTGCCGCTGGAGCCAGGACTGGCGCAGGGCGCGGCAAAGCGCCCTATCTCGCCCAAGAACCGTTTCGCCGCCGCCCACCGCCATGAGGTCAAACACTGCCGGGCAGCGGCGCGACCCGTATCGGTCCGGGAAGCGAGCCTTGCGCATGGCGCTCCCACATCGACAGGTACGCCCGTTCGAGGTGGCGGGCGAAGCGCGCGGTATCGAACAGCGGCGCTCGCAAGCGATTGTCCGCCAATTTTGTCCGCAATCCCGCCAATTCCGTCGGTGCGGTCGCCAATCGAACCGCCCGATCCTCGTATTCCTCCAGCGAACCGGCGATGAGTTCCGGCAAGCCGACCGCTTGCAGCAGGCTGGCGGCGACGCGAGCGGGAAAAGACTCGCCCGGACAGGTCAGCACCGGCAAACCCGCCCACAAGGCGTCGCTGGCGGTGGTGTGGGCATTGTAGAGGCGGGTGTCGAGAAACAGGTCGGCCAGCCGGTGGCGCTCCAGATGGCGGGCTTTGGGAAGCGGACCGGCAAAGATCAGCCGTTCGCCCGCGATGCCGTGCGCGTCCGCCGTCGCCCTCAACCGATCCTGGGCTTCCTCGCTCCGGGCGTAGAGCCAAAGCACCGAAGCGGGCACTCGACCGAGAATCCGCATCCAGACCGCGAACATGACCGGTTCGAGTTTCTGGATTTGATTGAAGCAGCAGAAGACGAAACCCTTTTCGGGCAAACCGTGCTCGCCACGCCGGCAGCCGGTCTCAGCGATTTCCTGCCAGCGGTCGTTGACCTGGTAGCACTCCGGCAGATAGGCCGGCTGCTCGGTGTAAAACCGGGTTTGGTCGGCCGGCAACACCACGGGATCGGCCAGCAGATAATCCAGATAGGTGGCGCCGCTACTGCCCGGGAAGCCCAGCCAGCCCGCCTGAACCGGCGCGGGCCTGAGAGCGAAAATCTCCGGGCGGGCGTAATTGGTGTAGGTCATCAAATCCACGAGGACATGAACGCCATCGGCCCGAATCCGCCTTGCGGCGGCAGCGTTGTCTGCGGTCGACAAATCCACGAACCGCTCGGAATCGTCCCGGATTTGCCGGTAATAGGCGCTGCCGTCGTCGCCGCGCAAGGAATAGACGCAAATCTCGAACCGCTCCCGATCATGGCAACGGAACAGCCCACGCATCAGATGCGCGGTCGGGTGTTCGCGAAAATCGGCCGAGACGTAGCCGATTTTCAGGCGCGTTGGTTCCCCGCCAGTCGGTCCGAGCACGGCGGGAGCCACGTCCGAATGCGCCACCGTTTCCGCCAAGCGTTCCGCCTCACGGCGGGCGATGGCCAGCCGCAACTCGTTTGGCAACGGTAGAAACAGCGACCGAAACGGTAACAGCGGCGAGGTCTCGCCGCGCGCGAGACCGGCTTCCGTCCATTGTTGGATAGCGGAAATCCGGCTGTCGTAATCCTGCCAGTCGGCGTGTTCCAGCCGCCGGAACTCGAAATTGATCCGCGCCAGTTCCGGGGTCACCGACGGCAGCCGGGAATCGGTGGGCCGGATTTGAAACGGGCCATCGTGATAGCTGGCGCGAAAAGCCCTTGTCGATAGCCGATCCGCAACCGCGAAACAGTCTCTGGCTTCGGGGAAGCGATCCAGGCCGGCCAGCGATTCACCGCGCTTGGCGTGGAATTGCCAATCGTCGCGAGCCGACGCCGACAGCGCGTCCAATAAGGCCAAAGCGTCCTGAAACCGCCCGTTGGCGTTGAACGCCGCCGCCACGGCCAATCGCGCCGCGCCCTGACCGGGATCGGTCAATGGCAGCAACCGTTCCGCCGCCGCCAGCGCCGCACGATAGCGCTCTTGGGCCAGCAGGACGGCGACTCGACCCCGCAGCAGTTCCGGGTGCTCGGGATGCCAGACCAACCCCTGCTCGATCCAAGCGAGCGCCGGGACCGGCTGCCCTTGTCCCAGAAGCACCTCGCTCGCGGCCAAGATCAGATCGGCCACAGGCTGTCCGGCTACCCGCAGGGCATGAATCGCGGCTTGCACATCCTGGAGGCGTCCCAGTCGCAGCAACGCCAAGCCACGGTTCAGCAACGCCTTGGGGTGGTTCGGCTGTTGCGCCAGCAGTCGGTCCAGCGCTGCGAGGGCTTCCTCGCTCCGCTCCAAGTCCAGCAGTGCGGCCGCGCGGTTCAACAGCCCGGCCGGGGAGTCCGGTTGCGCGGACAATGCCGCATCGGTCGCCGCTAACGCCTCGGCCGGTCGCCGCAAGGCCCGCAGCACGGCGGCACGATTGATCAAGGTCACGCCATGTCCCGGCCCCAACGCCAAAGCCCGGTCAAAAGCCGCCAGCGCCTCTTCGTACTGTCCCAAGCCGAACAAGGCCGAACCCCGGTTCGAATGCCCCGTCGCCTGCCCTTCATCGAGACTCAAGGCCAAATCGACAGCCGCCAAGGCATCGTCGAAACGCCCCAACCGCAGCAATGCCATACTTTTGTTTGACAAGGCAGCCAGTCGGTTGCCACCGCCCACACCGTCCAGGTCGAGGACTTGATCGGCCAGTTGCGCGGCCTGCTCGTAGCCGCCGGTTTCGAGCAATGCCGCCGTCGCCAGGAGCAAGGCGGAGGGGTTAAGCGGCTCCAGCCGTAACGCGTATTCCAGCGCGCGCAGAGCGTCGGCAAACCGCTCGAGATCGAATTGCAGCTCCGCCAATCGAAACCAGTAGCGGGCGCGATGCGGCGCCAACTGGCAGATTTGCGCGTACCGATCTTTGGCCTGTTCGATCTGCCCACCGGCGGCCAATCGCTCGGCCTGCTCCACTAGATTCTCGATCATCGGGGCTGGATTGCCAAACTCGTTCAGCGGGTGGTTTCGTGAAACCACTGACCGTTCAGTAGAACCCAAGGATCTTGGGTGGTTTGGGGGGTCCATCCGAAAGTGCCAACCATCACTTCTGCGCTAATCTTTGTTTTGGCTTTTTCGCCCTCAATCCGTACCTCTTCGATCTTGACCTTGCGGACCGGCAAACCCTTCAACGACATGGCCTCCTCCAACTTCAGCCATCCCCCCGGTTGAGCGGCCGATTCCATTTCGTACAGCGTTCTGACATCGCGCGCTTGGCGAGCGGCCCAATAGCGCTCGACTCGCTGGCGAAGGGCGGCTTCGAGTTCCTCGGGCTTTGTCGGCAGGCCAGTAGCGGAGGGAGTGACCCCCGGTTCGGCCTTGGCTGCTGTTGGCGCCGCAACTTTGGATTCTTCCGCACGAATCGCTCCGGGCAAGAGCAGGCTGGTGGTTACCACTATTAGCAGAGAAATCCACCGCAGATTGGGCATGGGGAGGTTGCTCATCAATCTCTTTCCTCAGGGTTTTGTCTCGGCGGAATTTTTGGCCTCGGGAGTTTTGATCTCATCCGGCGCTTTGATATCGGCCGCGACAGATGCGGGAATCGCGTTCTTCAGTTCCGGCTTTTCCACCGAAACGCCGATTTTCTTGGCTATTTTCCAGGCATAGTCCTCCCGCGCCTTCGCTTGGGCTTCCTGTTGCATCCGGGCAATGATGTTGTCGCGGACGTTGCGGTAGGGCGCGAGCATGGCATCCCGCTTATCCTGCAACAGAAGAATTTCATATCCTACCGGCGATTCCAGCACCTCGGAGATTTGGCCCACGGCCAAGCCTTCGACCGCTTTCCGCAGCCACTCATCCTTGTCCGGTTGAAAAAAACCCAGATCGCCCTTGGCGACCCTGCCTTGCGGATTGTCGGTGAGCGCTTCCGCCAAGGCGGTGAAGGGCTCGCCAGCCTTAAGTCGCTTGAGCGCATCTTCGGCCTTGGCTTTGGCTGCCGCCTTGGTCTTTTCATCGGCTTTGTCCGGAACCTGAAACTGGATTTGGCCGATCCGGACCATGGGAGGAATGCCATAAAGCTCGGGGTTTTTTTCGTAATACTGATATAGCGCCTCCTCGGAAGGCGCCTCGAACTTGGAAAAATACTTGCCGGCCAACTTCTGATAAGCCTGCATGTACTCCTTGGCGTCCAGAGTCCGGTCCTGAGGCAATAAGCCCTCTTGACGCATCGCCTCTTCAAGCAAGCGATCGAGAATCATCTCTCGCAAGAGTTCCGCCCGCCCCCCGGCGTTCCTGGATTTTTGTACCAGTCGCGTATCTTGCGTCACGTATTTCATAAATTCAGGAACGGTAATCGTTTCCTTTCCGACCCGCGCCAGCACCACTTTATACTCCGGTGGCGGAGCGTCTATCGCAGAAGCCGGCTGTTGGGTCACCGCTTGTCCCGAGCTGGCGGTCTCGGCAGCCGCTTTCGGCTGCTCCGGAACGGCTGGCTTAGAAGCGTTCGGGGTTGCCGCTGGTGTGGCCGCTGACTGTTCATGCGTTACCGACACGGTTGGCGTATCGGTCGCCCGCGCTTCCCGATAGATCGCGACCGTTGCCGGTACAGCAACGGCCATCGTCAGCGCAAGGACCCTCGTCATTCTATCCATCATTCAAATCACCTTTCGCGCATAACATGTTGCATGTCCGGCCCTTGGCCGGGGCGGCACCCGCTTCACCCGGCCGCTCAATCCGGCTTGGCGCCATCGGGCGGATTGGCCGCCAGTTTGCCAAACGCTTCCCATAGCGGACCGTAAACCACCATGGAGGTCGCTTCGCCCACACTGGCGACGACTGCGTCCAGCCAACCGTCACCATCGACATCGACCAGTTCCAAGCGGCTTGGCCAATTTATCAACGGCAGCAAAACAGTCTCGAAACCTCCCGGTTTATCCCGGCGCTCCCGATACAGCACCAGCGCCCGAATACCACCCGCCAGCAGATAGCGCTCGCACCGATCCTCGCCGACCGCCATGGCATGAATGCCGGGCGAACCGGGGTAGGCTATCGATTCGCCCTCGTTAAACTTGCCTTGGCCGCCGTTCAACAATACGGCGATCCGCTGTTCTACCGACATCGGAACCAGGAGATCGACTTTTCCGTCGCGATTGACATCCAGTGGCAGCACATGCCGCGGCCAACCGCCCGGAAAGGCCGCCAGCTCGGTCAGGGTCGGATCGCGGTCGGGTCCGGCGTATTCCGCTGCCCAGACTTTGCTGTCATCGAAGCTGGGGAACACCAGCGCGGGAATGCCGCTCCCTTTAATATCCGCCAAGCGCGCCGGGCGCACATCCCTTCCCGCCGTGAGGGTGACAGTTGCCTTGGCTGTCGCCGTCTCCGGGTTGAAATCGCGCAACAAGGTCAACGACGAACCGCTGTAAGGAACCACCGCCAGGCCGAGCCCCCAATCGGGCCACGAAAAGGGCGTGCTGCTCAGGGGTCCTGGGGTAGCGTAATCGCCCACCAGCGTCAGTCGCCCGTCGGGCTGGGGAGAAACCACCCGCAGTCGCGCATCGCCTTCGCCGTTGATCACGTAGCGCTTCGGCGCACCCGGCAGCGCGATGGTATCGTTGGGGTGAAACCCGGCGATGTCTTGTTCGCCGACGGCGACAAAGCGGCGCCGCTCCACTTGGCGGAACACCTGGATCATGCCCGTACTGTGGGTGGTGAAGATCAAATCCTGCCGGCCGTCGCCGGTCAAATCGTCAACCAGTACGTGAAAGGTGCCGCTCGAAATCCAAAATCGGGAATAGCTTCCATCCGACGCGTCCCAAACGGGCTGGGTCGGTGTGGGATACATTCTCGTGCGGGCTGGGATCGGCTTGGCTTCTGCTTCTTTTGCTGGACCAGCCTTGGCGGGCGCGTCAGCCGACCAACATGGGCTGGTCGCGCCGATCAACCCCGCCGAGACCACCCACCAAAATCGCTTCCACATCATCGTCTACCTCGGCTGGCAATACAAAAACGAAGACGGCGCACGGAGTGCGCCGTCTTCGACTGCTTACCTCAGAACTCTAGACTACGAGTACGGAAGGCTAACATTGTCACAAAAGACATACATCTCGCTTGACGACAATGCCCGGACTCGATTAGGGTCGGTTCACCAAGCCCCGCTCGTGCGCCAGCTCGGACTGCACGTTGCTGGAAGAGGAAACGCTGATCAAGCTGAAGGCAAAACCCGCACGCGAGCCTTCGACTGGCGTCACAACATTTTGCTGCGAGATGGAATTACCATCGACCACCACAGTGGCGGTGTTGTAGTAGTCCTTGATGTCAAACAAGACATAACCCGTGTTCACAGCGCTACCGACAGCCGTTACCCCGGACCGATCAGATTCGGTGTGGGTCAAGCCATCCCGGATAACGGTAGTATGCGGCGCCTTGGGCTTTTTGGGGTCACCAGCCGGATCGACCTGCACCAAGTTCAACTCGTGCGGAAGATCAGCAACAGCAGAAACCGCGCCTTCTTCGGTATTGAAGACCAGGATATTGGTCCGCTGACGAATCTTATCGCCGTAGCCAAGATCGGGGAACCACAGCACCATGGTGGTGGCGGTCGGGAATGTGGTGCTGGCCGGATCGGCGACATACCGCAGGCTGAAGCGAGAGGTATTATTACCGCTCGATCCAGGAACCCCGTTGCTGGCGCTTGCTCCTGTGCCCGGGCTAGGCAACAGGATACCGGCGGTGACCGGGTTGACATTGGTGACGAAACTGCCGGAACGCGTCACTTCGTCGCCAGCGGCACCATCAGCGCGATCAACCAGCGGAACGAGAGGAATGAACGCCTCGGTTTTCCAGTCGCCCTGAATCTGATAAGAGGCGCCGTAGAGAATCAAACCGCCGGCCCTAGCGGAACCGTTCCTATCGTCCGCGATCACCATGTAGCCCGGCAGATTTTCCGCGCTGGGGAAGCCAGGCGCCGCCGTGGTGCCGTTGCCCTTGACCAGGAAGTTCCAGTCGATGCGCACGAAATCTTCGCACGTTACAGGGATAACGCCATCCGCCACCTCATTGCTGTCGATGTCGAAGAAAAACCAGTGGATCTGCCCGCTGGAGTTGCAATACGGGGTGCCTGAGGGGAACGCACCAGTAGCGTACTTGGTGGCGAGAGGCGACAAGGTGCCAACGCCAATCGCACCGGTCGTGGCCGACAGATCTTCGAACTGGCTGGGGTTGGCCCGATTCGGATCAGCGACAGTGACACCGATCAGGGTGTTGGTCACCACGCCCTTGGCGTTCGTGCCCGCGAACACAAAGGGCACCAGCAACGCGTCAGCGGGGGCGCCCAAGGTGGTCGCCTGAGCGGCACCGGCGGCGCCGAGGGCCGACGCAACCGCGACCGCCACACCAAATTTCTTGAAATTCGCCATCATCTCGTAACTCCTATAGGTTGCTTCGCACGAGCGCTTTAACAAAAAAACAGAGACTGACTACCAGTGAGAGACTACATGGGAATCCAGCCGGTGTCAACATAACAACATCATTTTGTTGTTTGCGCAACAGCTTTTATCCTTTACAACAAAAAAAAACTTGCTCTATTTATAAATAGAACAGGACCGAAATGCAAGGATTACCTTATTATTCGCCATGGCGATAATCGAAAAGTTGCAATTTCACAACAACCTGGATTATTTTGGCTCACGAGGCGGGCACCAAGGGCGCGATTTCGCGCATCTTGCGCTTGATCTCCTCGGTCACCTGATCGGCTTCCTGGCTGTTTTGCACCACCTTCGGCGTGATCAGGACAATGAGTTCGGTCCGGTCCAGCGCCTCGCTGGTGTTGCCGAACAAGGATCCCAGCACCGGGATCTTGTACAGGATCGGAAGCCCTCCCTGCGCTTCCGTGCGGTTATCCCGAATCAAGCCGCCCAGCACCAGCGTTTGGCCGCTCTTGACCACCACTTTGCTCGTCACGCTGCGCTGCAGGAACGCGCGCTGCTTGGTCGCCACATCGATGTTTCCCACATCGATCACCTCCTGCTTGACTTCCATGTTCACCATGCCGCCGGAATTGACGCGCGGCAACACCTCCAACAGCACGCCGGTATCCTTGTACTCGTAGGATTGGAGATTGCCGGTGCTGGTCGAACTGCTGATTTGGCCAAGAACCGGCTGCTGGGTACCCACGCGAATGACCGCCTGCTGGTTGTCCACCACCATCACCTGCGGCGAGGATAGCACCTTGACCTTGGAATCGCTGGCCAGCGTGTTCAGCAAGGCGCGCACCAAGCCCCCGCCGTCGGTGATCGCGTAGGAAAAAGACCCCGGATCTCGCCCGCCAAGAACATCGTTGATGGTGAGGTTGTCGGCATTGATGTCCAGAGAGCCTGTACCCGTGAAATCTTTGCCGTTATTGGAACCGACGCCATTGGTGAAGAACCATTGTAACCCATATTGCAATCTGCCGGTCAGCGTCACCTCGGCGATGGTCGCTTCGATCAGCACTTGCCGGGGCATGACATCCATCTTTTGCAGGGTGCCGATGATCCGCTCGTAGTTCTGGTTGGTGGCCCAAATCAGCAAGGCGTTGTTCTCGGTGTCGGCCACGATGCGCACTTCCTCCATCCCCGCGCTGGGTCCGCCCGACCCGACGCCACCGCCCCCACCACCACCCGGGGTTCCAGCGGCGCGTCCACCCGTGCGACCGCCGCCGGCCGAGAGAGCACCACCGGACGAGCCGGCGCCCAACGCGGATGAACCGCCAGCCGAGGCGGCGCTTCCCGACGACAGGGACGATGTTCCGCCACCCAACCCCGAGATGGAACCACCCGACAGACCGCCGCTCGTTCCCAAACCGCCGCCGCTCGACAGGCCCCCGCTCGCTCCCGACCCGCTGCCGGACAATTGCCCCGACCGCAGACCCGGCGCCAGTTCGCCGCCGCGGCCGCTGCGGCCGCCGCCACCGAGATTGAACAGGCCGTTGAGCAGTTCGGCGACATATTCGGCCCGGCTGTTTTGCACCTGATAGACGTAGAGCCGCTCGCCCCCGACGCCATCCAGGCGCTCGATCCAAACCGCCACCTCCTTCAAATACTCCGCTTGCGGTGTGACCACCAGCACGGCGTTCAGCTTGCTGAGCGGCACGAACCGGAGCAAGCCGGCGACCGGCGTCCCGGAACCCTCGCCCAGCAATTGATTCAAGTTGGTGGCCATGGCTTGGCTGTCAACATTCCGCAAACGGAACATGCCGACCGACATCCCTTTAAGCCAGTTCACGTCGAAGGTGTCGATAGTGCCCTGGACGTTGGCGAGTTCCTGTGGCGTGCCGGCCAGAATCAGCAAATTGCGGGCGGTATCCGCCCGGAGAATGCCGCCCTCGGGCAGGAAAGGGGCGATGATCGCCTGCATCTCGGCGGCGCTGACATAGCGCAGCGGCACGATCCGCACGCCGTACCCGACCTTGCCGCCGCCCAGGCGCGGGACCAGGCTTCCTTTTTGTACGGCACCCGCCGCCGGAATGATCCGGTAAATCCCACCATCGCGCACCAGGACCGCGTTGCTCATCCGCAGCATGGTCTCCAGGGTCGGCAGCAGCGCTTCCTTGGCGAGCGGCCGGCTGGTCTGGACCGTCACCTCGCCCTGCACTTGCGGGTCGACCGTGTAATTCTCCTTGAGGGTTTCGAAAACCACCTTGACCACATCACGGATATCGGCTCCCTCGAAATTCAGGGTCACTTCGCCCGGTCCCGCCTGAGTTTGGGTTGGCGGCTGCGCTTTCGCCGCCGCTTTTTTATCGATGAAATTGCCCGTGCCCTCGCCCGTGCCGCTCCACACCGCGTTGGTGAAGAGGTAGCGGATCAGGTCCGGCGTGACCCAGATGACGAACAGCGCCGACAGGATCGTCAGGATCGACGACTTCACACAGGCTGCCGCCGGAATCGCAAACGAAATTGCCATACTGATAAATGTCGCGCGCCTTCACGATGAAGCTCGGCACATCGAGAAGCGATGCGA
>WBZT01001731.1_pt1 | contig 15761 bp, 11 predicted proteins | sample 5204241 | NCBI WGS metagenome assembly WBZT01 (sample SAMN12344358, study PRJNA552823) | activated sludge metagenome | biome: Activated sludge suspended growth; feature: Nitrification reactor; material: Wastewater; isolation source: activated sludge from nitrification reactor of wastewater... | reverse complement strand
CTGCCGCACTCGTGGTGTCGCTTCTGTGGGCGACGGTCGACGGGTCGCTGCGAGCGGACGGTCAGGATGGTGGATCTTCGGGACGGCGTCGCTCTCGCTTTGCTGCGAGCAACGAGTCCAGCGTGGAACCGCCGCCCGGAGACTTGGACGCGCCCGCGGGCGCGTCCGCAGAGGGCTGAGAGTCCGAACCGTCGGAGCCCCGGGACCGTTTCGATCGCGCCGTACGGCCTTGCGTTGCGCCGGATGTCGAACCGGGGGACGCGCCCGTGGGCGCGCCGGGGGTCGGTTGAGCATTGCCGGATGTCGAGCCGAGGGACGCGCCCGTGGGCGCGCCGGCGCCATGCTGTGCGCCAGTCGATGACGCATCAACCGATGACGCATCGACCGATGACTTCTCCGCAAGTCGCCGCGACTGACGTATCCCCTTGATCGCGTCCGTTGCGGTGCCGACACGCCCCAGTCGTTCGCGCAGCACCATTGCGTCGGCGCCCTTGGCCAGTCGCAATCGGGACAGCCCCACAGCCACAGGCCACAGCAGTGCTGCCAGCAGGATCAGCCAGTTGCGCAGGTCTACGCTCCGTCGTCCCGGAACGAGCCCGGCCGAGTCGAAAGCCTGATCCGCTGTGATCGCTCCTCTGCCCTCAGTCGATCGGCTCGCGTTGATCAGCAGATCTCGGTCCGGGGGTAGAGGTGCATACTCCCTGGAGTAACCGAGATCGGCCACTCCCGTTATCGACCCGGCGTCGGTACCTCCGACCCGCGCCCTCACGCCCACGCCGTAGCTGCCGGCGACCGTGGTCGGGAAGGTTCCCTCGAATGTCGAGTCGTCCTTGCGCTTGAGCGACACAGTCGTTGTCGACCCATCTGGCGCCACAACCACCGCCTCTACGTTCGCTCCGTCGGGGACGGCGTTGTCGAACCCGGCCACGACCTTCGCGCTGGCGTCGTCGAAGGTGATCTGCACCTCTCCGGCTGGTGAGCGGTAGACCGAGCGCAACAGGTTCGTCCAGAAGGTCGGCGCCCCCTCCCATGCGACCCAGCCGCTCGCCCAACGGGCACCTGCGTCGCTGGTCCACGCCGCAACCTTGCCGAGTCCGACCTGCCACGACACGAGTAATGGGTCGCGCTCCGGGCCGACTCGTAGGTGCTGCGTTGCGGTGGGCCGAGGCGTGGTCGCCACAAAACCCTGAATCGATGGCGCCGAATCGAGCGACGCCACTGCCGGCCCGTTGGATGTTCGCTCGGGAACAAACTCGCCCTCGACGAGCATCTGTCGGGACACAACCCGTGTCTCCTCCAGCAGCAGGTTCGGCAATTGGGACAGGTCACGGCCCGGGTAGTAGCGACCTCCGCCGGCCTCTGCGATCGCCCGCAGTTCCTTGGCTGCACCCTCGCCGGTTCCCATGACCGAAACCGTTATGCCCTCGTCGCGCAACTTGGCCGCCTCGGTCGCGAGTTGGCTCAGCCTGGCCTGGTCCTCGAACCCGTCGGTGAACAACACGATGTGGCGGATCGTCGCGTTGGTGTCACGCAATTGCTTTGCCGACTCGGTCAGACCGGGCAGAAGATTGGTCGAGCGGTCCCGGTTCTTGAGCTTGCCGATTGCCGTCCTGGCCTTGTTCCCATCTCCGACCGGGGCGACGTCCATGACCCAGCGGTACTGATCATCGAGGGCGATCACCCCCAGTTCGTCACCGGGCTGGATGCCGCTTAGAGACAGGACCGCGGCGTCCCGTGCGATGTCGGACTTCTTGACCCCTGCGGAGATCCTGGCGTTCTGCCCGGCTCCGCCCTCGGCACAGTGACAGGCACCCATCGACCCGGACACGTCGACCGCGAACACCTGGGCGACCTTGGATCGCCGCTTGGGATCCTTTACCTCGCTGATGACCGGGAGGACGCTCTCCAGATCACTTCCCAGGTAGGCGCCGGCGCCGTAGCTGGACGGTCCACCGACTACGAGCAGGCCAGTGCCCAGATCACGGCTGGCCGCGACGATCGACGACTCCTGGGTTGGCGACATCGAGGTCAGAGCGACGTTGACGAGCACCACCGCATCGTTGCTCGCCAACTCGGTGCTGTTGGGGATCTGCTCCGGTGAGATGATCGTGGTCTGGGTACCCGAGGACTTCATCACCGCTGCTAGCGCGGCTGCCTCTCCCGGCGATCCCTCCACGAGCAACACCTTGGCGCTTCCCTCCACAACAGTTGTGCCACGCGCCAGATCGTTCTCCAGTACGCCGTTGGCCGGTCCTCCGACCGACACCGACCACTCAACGGTCGACGGTTGGACGGCCGGCTGGGTGAACGACACCTTCGTGGCGCCCTTTGGCAGATCGACCAGACGTCGTTCGACCTCGACGTCGTCGCGTTTGAGAACGACACTCGCCCGCTGTGCCTCGGTCGCCACGATGTTCGCGGTGATGACGACCTGCTCACCTGGACGCGCGCGTCCCGGTACTTCGACCGAACTGACCATGACATCGGGGCCGGCTCCCGGATCGACCGGCACGACATCCAGACGGGTGCCCGAGCTTCGCAGTCGACGCAACTCGCCATCGAGGTTGCCAGCAGTCGGCCTTCCGTCTGATATCAGGACCACTCGTCTGGCCCTGTCGCCACTCGACATGGCCCCGGCTAGTCGGACACCGGCAGCGAGGTCCGTCGCCGAACCGTCGACACGAACACTTGGTCGTTTCCATTGCAACGATGCTGCCACGGCGGAGTCGACCCGCGCGTCGCCACCCACCACGACCACCCCCGCCACCGAGTTCGCCGGCATCTCGGACACCGCTCGAGCGACAGTGTCTATCGCCCTGTCGCGTCCACCCGCCATCGAGTCGGAGGCGTCGAGGACGAACACTGTCGACACCTTCGAACTCGACACACGGAAACTAGGGATGACCATGGCCAACACCAGCAGCGCGAACACAGCGATCCGTACGCCTGTCGCCCATCGCCACTGACCCAGGCCAACCCCGCGGCGTCGAGCGCTCGACCACCACTCGGTCGCCACCAGCGCGCAAGCGGCCATCAGAGCCGCAACGGTCAGTGACCACCGCACGGGAGCGCCGGCATCGTTGCGTGCCGCCTCCACGCCGGGGATGGCGAGCCCCTTGCGAGGCGTGATCTGGGTTTCCGGTGGCGACGGGTTGGCCACTGCAAGCCGGGTATTGGTGTTCTGACCCTTGCCGCCCGATGTGATGCTCCAGATACCCGTCCGGTCGAGCTCCGGCGGAAGCTCGCCAGCCCGGACTCTGGTTCGCGCCCCCGATGGCGACTCGACAACGGCATCCGAGGCCGAGTCGATCGGCAGGGCGTCGCCCACCCGAAGCGCACCCGAGGTCAGGTCGGTGCCGGCGAGCGTCGTGATGATCCGGTCACCAAGAACCGGGAACTGGGGCAACAGCGCCAGATTCGACTGGTCGAGTGTAAAACCCAGGTAGACGAATCGGGCGGCGGTCTGATTGCCCATGACCAGCAACGGCGTGTCCTCCGCCCCGATGAGCGTGGTCGCTCCGGGAGCATCGATCCGTTGGCTCTGGGCAATGGCTAGTTCGCTGAGGTCAAGGCCTTCGAGAAGCGCGTTGTCACTGCGCACCAGTGCCGGTACTGGCGCTTCGGACTGCCCGGTCACCGCCACACCCGGAGCACCCTGGGGCGGAGCGATCCCAAACCACGCGACCGGCATATCCTCGGGAACCGCGACCTGATCGAAGAGGACCAGGTCGAAGCGACTGAGCGCCGCGACCGCGTCGGCCTCACCCGGCGAGAGTTCCGCCAGTGACGCGGCCTTCGTGATCTGAAGCGTTGGCCGATCATCGAGCAGCGCGTCGAGGAATGGGTTCGAACCCCCAATTCTGGCGACTTTCAACTTCCGCTCGGCCGGGCCCACCGCATAGGCATGGTTGTCCGATGACAACAGGTCCTCATCGAGATGAACTGCGATTCTGGTTCCGGCGGGCAGATCGAAGCCGACCTCCACATTGTCGTTTCCGTCCACCCGTACAGTCCGGCTCGTGACGGTGCGATCATCGACATCGACACGGACGTCACTCGAACGAGCATCGCCTCCGGCGTTGGTCACCGTCACCTGCAGATGCATCTGATCGCCCGCACCTCCCGAAACCACGTTTGTGATTCCCAGGTTCTGGCTGCGCTTGCCGACCCGGTGATACTTGGTTCCCGGCGGAAGTAGTCTGACCGCAGCCCCGTCGAGCCCTCCGTCGCTCACGAGCGCGTACGCGACGGATTTCTCGGCGCTGTCGAGGCCGAGCGCGAGTGACGACGCTGCCTGTGCGTCGAATGGGCCCTCAGACAGTCGGACGCCCTCGAGCGCGGACCCGACAGCCGATGCAGGCACCGAGTTGACGGCAACGTGCGCGGGTGCTCCGGCAGCGATGACTGTCACGACTGCGCCCTCGCCAAGATCGCCGGCTAGTCCCTCGGTTACCCTCTTCGCGTCGGCCAGTCGGTTGGGTGACCCGTCCGTTGCCCCCATCGAGGAGCTCGTGTCGAGGATTACGACCAGATGTCGTGCGCTGACCCGCCCGCTGTCTATTGCGGGCCCAGCCAATGCCAGCGCCGTCAGGATCACCACGAGCACTTGCAGGATCAGCGGCAGCGACGATCGCAGGCGTTGCCAGGGGCGGGCTGCTGCGACGGGACGGTCGACGTGTTCCCATCCGATTGTGGAGCTGACCTGCACCTCGACGCGCCGGGATCGCAGGATATGGAATGCGAGCACCGGTACCAGAAGGCCGAGCGCCCACAGGGCTGCGGGATTGGCGAAGCTCAACGGAGGACCCCGGCGTTGGGAGGGCTGGCGGCCGGTATTGCGGAGCTCATCGGAGTACCCCGGCGTTGGAGAGATCGGGAACGACCTGGGTCATCAGATCATCACCAGTCCACGAGACCACGAGGCGCGAGCCGTGACGTGCGAGCCGTTGCGCTAACACCGCGCGGTCCCGTGCCCGACGCTCGCGGAACTTCTCTATGACCATCGGGCTCAGATCGACATCGACCCGGTGCTGAGTCTCAGCGTCAACGAGTTGCACCTCACCGAGGACATCCGGATCCTCGTCTTCGGAGGACGCGACCAGCACCGCGAGAATCTGCGCGCGACGGGCAGCCAGCCTGTCGATGAACGCGGTCGACTCAGCACTTAGGAAGTCGGATACAACCACTACCAGTCCCGGGCGTGAGGTCGTTGCGGTCAACCTTTTCGCTGTGTCAACGAATGGCGTGGGGCCTTCCGCCACCCAGGCCGCCAGATGGTTCAGAAACACCCCCACCGACGATCGTCCCCGATACCGGCGAGGGACGGGTTCAGACAGCGAAGTCACGCTCAGAGACTCGTTGCGCGTCAGCGCGGCAACCCCGATCGCGCCGGCGATCCGCACGGCGTGACGGAGCTTGTCACCGACCTCCATCGACGCGGACGTATCGACGATCAGTTGCACGCGAAGATCGACGTCGGCCTCATATAGCCGGACGAGTACCTGATCGAGGCGCGCCCAGGCCTGGACGTCGATCGTGCGGGGATCATCGCCCGGCTGGTAGTCGCGCCAGTCGACCACGTCGAGGGACCGACCCCGCAGCAGCGACCGGTGCGGCCCCGAACCCGATGCCGCCACGCGTCTGTCAGGCGTCAGCGCCAGTCGTTCGAGCCTGGCGATCTCACCCGGTTCGAGGATCGGGGCGGTCATCTCCCTATACCGCTGGTCCAGCAGTCACACCGTCGAGGAGTGCCGCGATGATCGAGTCCGTGTCGACGTCATCGACGACTGCCTCATATCCAAGACCGACCCTGTGACGCAGAGCCATCGGCGCAACGGCCTTGATGTCATCGACAGATACCGACGGGCGAGCATCGAGGAGGGCGGTGACCTTGGCAGCCAGCAGCAGGGCCTGTCCACCTCGTGGGCTGGAGCCGAAACGCACGTAGTTTCCTACGACGTCGACGGTGGAGCTCTGCGGGTGAGTGGCCAGGACCAGGTCGACTGCATAACGGATCACATGCGACGGAACCGGTACCGAGCGCGCCAGGCTGATCATCGACATGATCTCGGTGGCCTCCGTCACGGCCGATGCATGTGGCGTGACCGAGCCTGTTGTGCGCGCAACAATGTCCACCAGTTCCTCGGCGCTGGGCATCCCGACCCGGGCCTTTAACAGGAAGCGGTCGAGTTGCGCCTCGGGCAGAGGGTAGGTGCCCTCCTGTTCGATCGGGTTCTGGGTTGCGAGCACCAGGAACGGCCGAGCCAGCTTGCGCGTCTGACCGCCTGCGGTCACCTGGCGTTCCTGCATCGCCTCCAACAGTGCAGCCTGGGTCTTGGGTGTGGCCCGGTTGATCTCATCGGCGAGCAGAAGGCTCGTGAATACCGGGCCCTTCTCGAAACGGAAACTGCGTCCGCCTGATTCATCGGTGACGAGAACCTGCGTTCCGACGATGTCGGCGGGCATCAGGTCCGGGGTGAACTGGATGCGGTTGGAATCCAGCCCCGCAACCGATGCGATGGTGTTGACGAGTTGCGTCTTACCAAGCCCTGGCACACCCTCGATCAACAGGTGACCTTCGGCGAGCAGGCAGATCAGAGCGTCACGGACCAGACCGGTCTGCCCGACGATGACCTTCGCAATCTCGCGCTCGATGCGCTGAGCGACCTCAGCGAAACGTTCCGGTGTCATCGACCCGCCCGAGGACATTGACCCTTGGGAACTGGCCGAGGCCCCCACGGACTGAGGGGCTCCCGGGTCTGCCGAGGCGCTCTGATCGGTCGAATCGCTGGTGGTCACGAGGCTCCTGAGAGTCGGGCGAAATAGTCGCTGATGAGTTGACGGTGAGCAGAGGGCAGTCCGGGCTGACGGGTGACTCGCGCAGCGTCATCGGAGTAGCGGCGGATGGCCTCGCGCAGCGACGTGCGGGATTCACCGGTCTGGGTGGTGGTGTCACCCTTGCCGATCGTCTCTCCAAGATCTCCGCCGCTGGTGGACCCAGGGCCGTCATTCGAGCCGCTTGCCCTTGGATCTGGAGCAAAGACCGACCCGTCCTCAGACGACTCGGAACTTCCCTCGACACCGGGATCGCCGGATCCGGGGCCACCCTTACCCACCGACCCGGGACCGCCGGTACCCGAACCAGTGCCCGAGCGGTTACCCCCGCCGATCTGTCCGCTGGCGGAGCCAGATCCCTGGCCGGAACCCTGACCCTGACCTTGGCCGGAACCCTGACCCTGACCCTGGCCGGAACCCTGACCCTGGCCCTGTCCCTGCCCCTGACCCTGACCCTGGCCCTGTCCCTGGCCCTGCCCCTGGCCCTGGCCCTGCCCCTGGCCCGGCTTCGAAGCAGTCCCGGAACCGGGTTGGGGCTCTCCGCTCGCCACCTCTCCGCTCTTCGGATTACCCGACATCGCGTTGCCCAGCTTGTTTCGGGCCTGCGCCGCCGCGGCCGCACCGGTCGAGGCGGCAGCCCTCGCCTTGACCGAGGCCGACTGGGATCGCTGCGCCTCCGCTGCTGCGCCCAATGCTGCTGCGGCACCTGGAGATCCGGACTCAACGGCGTCAGCCGCATCAGAAAGCGCTGCTGCGACTTCTGGTGAGCCGGCTGCCTGCGTTGCAGCCAAGGCCTTCAGACGGTCGGCAAGCTCGGATTTCTGAGCATCCGACATTCCCGAGAGCGCCTGTGCCGCCGCGTCGAGTTGCGACGCCGCGTCACCTCCCTTGGCGCCCGGCAGGGGCCTGGACTCCACCGACGCGTCGAGTCCCTCGGTCGCGGCCCTCGCCGACTCGAGCGACGATCCGGCCAACTCGCCCAACTTCGCCTCGCTGGCACGTATCAACTCGAGCGCCTCTGTCGGGGTGGCGGCTTCGATCCTGGCTGCGAGGGCCTGGAGTTCCTTGGCAGCAGCGGAGCGCGGATCGAGCTTCTCGGCGGCTTCGCGAAGGTCCTTGGCGGCCTCATCCGCGGCGGCCGCGACTGCACGTTGATGCTCACGCACAGCGTCTTGTGGGTTGGGAACGAACGTGAGTCCAAGGACGAGCAGGGGGCCCGCCACAAGGGCAGCCAGTCGCATACCACTGGGCGCGACTCGTGGAGTCGCCAGCTTGGGGTCCGTCGTTGCGACCAGACGAGTGGCCCGATCCTCTATCCGACCCAAAAACTTCGCGGCATCGGATGCGCCGCCATCAGCAACACCACCAATCCCTCTGTCGACGGAATCGACGACCCCGCCCCGACGGAATTCGACATAGGCCGACAGAGCGTCATGGGAGCCGAGTTGTCGGTCCGCGATGATCGCCGAGTCGAGTTCGCTCGGTCCACCGATCCACCCGGATACCGCCAGTGCGATCAGGCCCAGCACCATGAACACAAGTCCTGCCGGCTCGATGAACGTCCAACTGATGACCCGGCCGGCGAGGACCACCACCAGACCCACCAGAACGGACACCCATCCCCAGCGCAGAAGTCGTCCCAATGCCCGCAGCCTGCGGAGGCGACCCGCGACGGCGGAGAGGAACGACTCAGGAGTCACCGGTCCCGCTCCACTGGTGCTGTCACTCCACGCCGCGCAAGTAGCAGTGACAACGACGAGATGATCAGAAACCAGATGACCGATAGAACCTGATACGCGCCGTTGATGAATCTAATGTCGTTTGGCTTGGGGATAGGTACGAGTGAGCCGATCGATATCGGCGAGATCGTTGAGATGTATTTCAGAACGCTCTGATCGGCTTGAAAACCTCGTCCGTCCGCGGCCGCCAGTGCCATCGCCAGACCAGTCGCGATTATCGGGGCGAGCACTATGAATCCGACCACCAAGAGCGCTGCGACGATCGCGGTGGCGGGCCGAGAGGTGATCGCACTCACGGCGAGGGAGACGGCGGCGAACTCGAAACAGATCACAAAGATCGCCAAGTACGAACCGATGACCGTCGACGCCGGAATGCCGCCCAGGAGGAACGGAACGACGATCACAGGCGAGACGCACAAGATGATGAGCATCAGGTAGGCGAGCGAGGACACGAACTTTCCCCACACGATCTGTCCGGGCGTCATAGCCGTCAACTGCAGTGGCTGAAGGGTCTGGCTGTGTCGCTCCCCGGCGATACTTCCACCGACAAAAGCTGGAACCAGAACGATCAGGGTCAGCATCAGCATCGACGCGACAGTCGAGAACATGCCCAGGCCAACCGCGTTCTGCACTTGTGGCTCCATCCCAACAGCACCCACATCCATGTTGCCGCCTACCCAGTCGTTGGCGGCGACGGTGGTTCCGTACATGGCGATCACGGCGAGGCCTGGCAGAACCATCGCCAGTGGGATGCCCCACGCTGCCGCCGGTGTGCGGAACCGCCGCATGAACTCGAGTCTGACGAGCGGGTTCGCCATCAGTTGGTCCTCCCCTCGGTCATTCTCATGAATCGTTCCTCCAGACCAGTGCTGACGATCTCCACCGACAGCACTTGTCGACCCTGGGTGACCAGAGTCCTGACCAGTTCGACCTGGGCTTCGTCGCCGTCGAGTTCGAAGGACTCCACCTCACCACCGAGGAAGCTCACCGTCACCACTCTGACGCTCTGATCATCAAGGCCTTCCATACCCACGAGGCGACCCTGCTCCAGAACGATCACATCGCTACAGAGTTCCTCGAGTTCGCTCAGGATGTGAGAACTGATGAGCACTGTGACGCCCATCGAGTTGAGGTGGAGGAGGATGTCTCGCAACTCGATCCGTGCTCGGGGATCGAGTCCGCTGGCAGGTTCGTCAAGGATCAGCAGCCTGGGTTCGTGCACCAAGCCGCGAGCCAGGCCGATTCGCTGTTTCATTCCCCGTGACAGGGTGTTGATGTCAGCATCCTTCTTGCCCGTCAGGTCGACCAGTTCGAGCAGGCCGTCAACCAGCGCGTCGCGGTTCTCACGTGAGACGTGGTAGGCATCCGCGAAGAACAACAGGTATTCCTCGACCGTCAGGCCCGAATAGGTGCCGAGCACGTCGGGCACATAGCCGATCAGCTTGCGGATGTCGGAGGGCCGGTCGATTGACCTTCCGAAAACCTCGACCTGACCCGTCGATGCGGTGATGAGGGTCGCGACGATGGACATGAGCGTCGACTTGCCGGCCCCATTCGGGCCGATGAGCCCGCAAATCGATCCCTGGTCCACAACAAGTGAGACGTCATCGAGTGCCACTTTGGTTCCATACCGTTTGGTGACGTTGCGCATCAGTACCGCTGGGGCGTCTGCCTCGGTGGTCGTAATCGAACCCGGGTCGGCGAGTTCGTCGCCGTGGGTCGGCGGTGTCGTCATGACGCACCTCCACACGAGAAGAGCAGCGGAAGCGGGGTGACGAATATCCGTCCGGTCACCTGGATGTAGAGCCGTTCTCCGGGCGCGATTGCGGGAAATGCCCAGTCCTGTACCTCAAGGGGGTCTCCCTGAATATTGAGGATGCCGGGGTCCACCCGTGGTAGGCCCACCTTGTCCAGTGGCGACCACCCGGCACCGTCCCAGATCGAGACGTCGGGCACCATGGTCGACACACCGCATGTGCCTGCCGGTCTTCCGCTTGGCGCACTGATCCTCAGGTACTCGGGACTCTTGGGGTCGAATGCGTGCCCTACGGCCCCGGGAACCTCGATGCCACCGGAGGAGTCAGACTCACCCTCGGGGACAGTGACCGTGGTCGGTACATTGTTCTGGACGAAGCCCTCGTCAATGCCGCCGTTGACGTCAACCGCCGACGAAGCAACCTGTTCTCGCTGGGCATGGGAGAGGCCGCCGATGGACTCGATCCGAATCGAGGCGAGTGAAGCACCCGAGGCCGGGGGTTGTACCGGGACATAGGTTCTGAACGCCACAGGGCCCGTCCCCTTCAGTCCTCCGCCGGAAATTCGGGTTTTGATCAGGCCGGTCACCAAGACGAGACCTCTCGAAACCGGTATCGACCCACCAGAACCCGGGTTCGAGATCGGTGGAAGGACCCCCAGAGACCACGGGTCGTCGGGGATCATCCCTTCAGGGTCACGGAGCACCTCGGCGAAGACGGAGACATCCTTTGTCATCTCGAAAGGGTGGCTGCGTGACTCGCCCGCAGGAACCGACCCGAAGTTCCGGAGCCGACCATTGCCCGTGATCGAAATATTCGACAGGGTCGCCTTCGATCCGTTCACGATGGTCACTTTCGCTGCTCCATCGCCGGTGTCCACAGCGGTGAGCTGAACGTCGGGGGCATCGGCGAGCGTGACTCCCCCCAGCGCCACACGACCAAAGGAGTTACGGGGAAGATCAATCCGCAGGCTGTTGGTCCCACCTGCTGATACAAGGGTTCCAACGGGGTTGGAGGACATGACCTCAACGCCATCGGACAACTCGAACTCGGAGGATTTGTTCAGCCCCGACGCGACAGATCCCGACGCTCCCCACGCAGTACCGGTGACTGCTGCTCGTATCGACGTCGTCGCTTTACTGAACACACTCTGACCGGTGATCAGCAGAAGGGCGGCGACCAGCACCGACAGGGCCGGGGTTATCACCCACATGTACTGACGTCGACGCCGTGTACGCAACGCCATCCACAGGATCGGTCCTCCCAGGAAAGCCGTTCCGAAAATTGCGAGAGTAATGAACCACGTCGAAATGAAGTCGACGTCGACGAGACGTCCGGAGCTGACCCAGGGCGCGAACCCGTCAAGGGGCTGACCGGAACGCACCACCGATGGACTCAAGATGCCCGACCATCCACCGGCCTCAGCCGCCCCTCCGCTGAAGCGGACCCACCCTGCGCCAACGGGAGTTGCATCTCCTGTTGCGGTCAGATCCACCACCGGTAGCGTCGGTCGTGACGGGACATCCAGCACCAGGGCCCCGCCCGCCCACACCCACGTTCTGAGTCGATCGCGAAGCGGTTCGGTCATGTCGTCAAGATCCGTTGCGCTGAGCACGATTCCCGAGAGGGTCTCCATGGCTGCGGGGCGCGCCAGGAACGCATCATCGAGGGTGACAAGCGACGCCGTTTGGATTCCGCCGACGGTCGCCACTGTGTCTGGCACCCCACGAGATGCAAGCGCCCGTCCGACCCCAACTGCGGGGCGGGTCGAGTCCGGCGAAATGACCAGAGACCGGTTTGCAAGGATGTCCTGGCGCACGTTCATGACCGATATGTCGATCCAGGGTGACCATCTCACGGTCATGTCGAGATCGAACCGGGTGTCAGCGGACAGGTCGACCGAGGTCACCTGAGGCTCCCCATTGGTCGAAACCATGATGCTCACCGTCCGAGCGCGGGAGGACTTGATGCCAATTCGAAGCGGGAGGGGGACTCCCGGCTGGATGGACCCCCCGACACCGGCCTCGACATTCAGTTCGACATCACGGTTCTGGCCCTTCGTGCTACCGCTCGCCTGTGGTTCACCCTGGCGAGGCGCGGTCACCGTCCCGGTCGCTGCCGCTGCCGCTGTCGAACCAGTCGAACCGAGCGTTCCGAGGATTACGGCCACCAACGCGAGCACCCTCAGCCTCGGCCCGAGAACGTCTTGCGCCGAACGAGAGTTGAACGTCGTCAATCGTTGACCACCACGCATCGCCTCAATCACCCTCGAACCATACCCGACCTACCGGTGAGCATCTCTTCGATAAGGCCTCTACGTGTCCCACTTCGCCCGCATCCCTCGTTTCCAACTACATTCGCGGACGGAGACGTGCCAGAGCGGACGAATGGGACGGTCTCGAAAACCGTTGTGGGTCATGCCCACCGTGGGTTCAAATCCCACCGTCTCCGCCATTGTGATCGCCCCCCCGGTCAGAGTCATCAGATTCTGTCGGGGGGTGCCGCACTACCCGTCTCTTTCCTCAGATGTCCAACGCTCCCGTCGTTACACAGAACAATCCTTGCGACCCGATCCGGACGACCAGTAGAGACGGCCAGTAGATGACCTCCACCCAGTTGTTGATCGTTGTCGCTGCCTCGGCCGCTGGGGCGATGGTCAAGAGCGTCACCGGGATGGGCTACCCGGTTATCGCCGTTCCGCTGATAGCGCTGGTCGCCGGCGTTCAGGACGCCGTGATGGTCGTTGCGATTCCGAACGTCGCGGCCAACATCTATATGTGTTGGGAATCCCGGGATGGACGTTCCGAGAGTCGCGACCTTCGACGACTGATCGGGTTCGGCTCGCTCGGCGCGGTGGTGGGAACGATGGCTCTGGTGCGCATGCCCGATGAACCACTCATGATGCTTCTTGCTGCAACGATCGTCGTGTTCGTCATCCAGTTCGTTCGAAATCCGGAGCTGAGACTCTCCGAAGAGGCCACCCACCGTTGGTCCCCTGCGGTCGGATTCGTTGCCGGATGCATGCAGGGCGCAATCGGCGTGTCCGGGCCGGTCGTCGCCACCTGGATGCACGGCTACCGGTTGAAGGTGCGGACATACATTCACTCGGTCACCTTCATCTTTGGAGTGACCGGCCTGGTTCAACTAGTCATCCTTCTCGCTCAGGGCCAGATGACAAGGGATCGGGCGGTTGCGATGGCGTGCGCGTCGGTGACGGTCGCTGTTGTCATACCGCTCGGAGTCCGGTTTCGTAACCGGTTGGCAGGCGACACTTTCGATCACCTCGTGCTGGCTGTAATCCTGTTGTCGGCAGCGTCACTGGTTCTGGAGGTTCTCACGTGACTTACCCAGTCGACTCGACCCACTCCCTGCTCCAGGCGAAGCGGCTCCAGGGGTGGCGACTGATGGAGAAGCGACTACTGGAGAAGCGCGACTCATGAGTGACGTGCCCATGGGAGAGGGTTGGTGGCTTGCCGACGACGGCAAGTGGTACGCACCCGAGCTTCACCCCGGTCGTCGACACGACGCTCTCACCGATGAGCTGCCCGAGGCCGGGCCCCATGGAACTCCAAGTGCGCCGAGGCCGCCACGGAGGCCGCCACAACCGAGCGGTCAGCAGTACCTACAGTCCCAGAACGTGACGTCGGCTGGAGTTCCAGCGCCACCGGGCCCGTCTCACGGCTCGCCGCAGGGGTCGACCAGCCCACCGCCGCCATTCGACCCCAACGGTTCCGGTGGGTCCGGGGGGTCCGATGGCGGGGCGAACGACCACGAGATGAACCACGAAGTGAACAACCGGGTGATCTGGGTGCTTGTCGCCCTGGTTGTCGTGGTCGCAGGCCTGGTGGGTGTAATCGCTGTGACCCGCAGCGGCTCGGGTGAGCAGGCGGTCACGGTCATTGACACGACAACGACAACTCTGCGCGCAACAACGACCACCACTTCGGAGTTCGACCCCGAACCCGATGACGGTTTCGGGGATCCCGACTCCACCGATGATCCACGGAGTCCCGACGACCCACTGAGTCCCGACGGTCCAGCCACGTCTACGACAACCTCCCGTCCACCGGGCACGACAGTGGTTCCACCGCCGAAGACCACCGAGCCGAAACGTTCCGTGATGCCCGACGTCGTCTGCATGGATCTTCCCGCCGCCAGACGTGCGATCCGTGACGTCGGCGCCTATTTCCCCCGGGCCTTCGATGCGTCTGGTGATGGCCGAGTCGTCATTGTCGAGGGCAACTGGATCGTCGTCTCACAGTCTCCTCGAGCCGGGGGAAAGGTCACTCAGGCGAACGCGAAGCTGGGCGTGGTCAAGAAGGACGAGCCCAACCCCTGCTGAGCGCGAAGCTGAGCGCACGCCGATCAGGCCAGACCGAGGCGGACCTTCGTTGGCCCGGTCCTACAACAAGCCACGAATGCGGGCACCCGCGCGTTTTCAGGCGAGCCTCAGCGGGGCATGCGCCGCCAGATGGGCTGTGGAATGAATCTCGCCACGACATAGACCCACCGGAGGATCCCCGGAATCCAGACCCGTTCGTGCCCCTTGTTCATCGCTGCCACCACGGCGTCTGCCACCTGTTGTGGGGTGCTCGAGAAAGGGGCGGGATCCATGCCGTGGGTCATTCGGCCGATGACGAAACCAGGTCGAACGAGTAGGAGCCTCACACCACTGCCGTGCAGCGCGTCGCCCAGTCCGCTCGCGAACCCATCGAGGCCCGCCTTTGCCGATCCATAGACATAGTTGGCTCGCCGAACTCGCATTCCAGCCACTGATGAGAAGACGACAAGCTGTCCAGATCCTTGTGATCTCAATAAGTTGGCCAAGACCGTGAGTACGCTCACCTGAGCGACGTAGTCGGTACCGATGACCTCGATCGCGTGTGCCGGGTCGACTTCGGCACGGGTCTGGTCACCGAGGATTCCGAAGGCCAGGACCACCACGCCGATCGGTCCGTGCTCGGCAGTTATTCCCTCGAGAATCTCCGCGTGAGCATCGCAGTCGTCCGCGTCGAACTCGACAGAATGCACTTCGGTTGCGCCACACTCCTCAATTCGTCTGACCTCTGTTGCGAGATCGCCGCTGCGGCGTGCGGCGAGGATCACTCTCCGACCCGGAGCAAGGCGTTGCGCTATCTCCAGGCCTATCTCGCTACGGCCCCCGAGTATGAGGACCGAACCGCTGGAAATCGAAGTCTTTGCCAAGGCCGTGGATTCTCCCATGTGACCCACCGTCAGGCGTTGGGCAGCTTTCCTTCGACCGCGTCGCCGTAGAGCATCCGCGCAAACTCGCCGTAGTCGGGGCCGGCCCGAAGGTGCTGGCCACCATCGACCGAGGTAATGGTTCCGGTGATGTGGCTCGACTCTGGGCCGGCAAGGAACCTGACCAGCGGTGCAACGTCATCGACCTGACCGAACCTGCTGATGGGCGACT
>WBZT01001730.1_pt1 | contig 15763 bp, 11 predicted proteins | sample 5204241 | NCBI WGS metagenome assembly WBZT01 (sample SAMN12344358, study PRJNA552823) | activated sludge metagenome | biome: Activated sludge suspended growth; feature: Nitrification reactor; material: Wastewater; isolation source: activated sludge from nitrification reactor of wastewater... | reverse complement strand
TCCGATTGCGATGGAAGAAGGCTTGCGTTTTGCGATTCGTGAAGGCGGCCGTACTGTTGGTGCCGGTGTTGTAGCAAAGATTATTAAGTAATTTTTAAATTACCCAAATGCGATGGAAGTTGCGTTAACCCAACGCGACTTCCAGCTTTTAAGAATGATAGGCCAATAGCTCAATTGGTAGAGTATCGGTCTCCAAAACCGAGGGTTGGGGGTTCGAGACCCTCTTGGCCTGCCAAATAATAGAGGGCGACTTGGATTCAAGTCGCTAAAGAAACTGTATGGTAGATAAAATCAAGCTGGTATTGTCTGCGCTGCTGGTTGCAGCGGGCATTGCTGGCTTTTATCTTTTAGCCGATAAGGTGCTTGTGCTGCGAATTCTGGCTTTTGTAGCCGGGATGGTGGCTGCTGTGTTGGTGTTTAGAACAACACCGGCAGGCCTGTCTGCGTTGACTTTTGTGGGTGAAGCTGTTGCGGAGGCAAAGCGCGTCGTATGGCCTACTCGCAAGGAAACTATGCAGACTACGGTTGCTGTGTTTGTGCTGGTGATTGTAATGGCAGCGTTTTTGTCGGTAGTAGATATTGGATTTGCCTATATGGTGAATTGGTTGTTGGGACGGAGTGCTTAATGAGTATGCGTTGGTATGCGGTGCAAGCTTTTTCCGGTATGGAAAAGTCCGTCAAGACAGGTTTGGAAGAGCGCATCGCACGTTCAAACTTGAAAGATCAGTTTGGCGATATTTTAGTGCCGGTAGAGGAGGTGGTGGAGTTGAAAGGTGGTCAGAAGACCATTTCTGAGCGCCGCCTCTATCCTGGCTACGTGTTGGTGCAAATGGAAATGAATGATGAAACCTGGCATCTGGTTAAGGGTACTCCACGTGTCAGCTCATTTATTGGGGGAACAGCGCAAAAGCCAACCCCGATCAAAGATAAAGAGGTCGAGATCATCCTGCAGCGCATGGATGATAGTAAGTCTAATCCGACACAAAAACTTACCTTCGAGAAGGGTGAGGCTGTGCGTGTGATTGATGGCCCGTTCAAGGATTTCTCTGGCAGTGTGGAAGAAGTCAATTACGAGAAAAATAAACTGCGGGTTTCTGTGGTGATTTTTGGTCGTGCAACACCGGTCGAATTGGATTTCAGCCAGGTAGAGAAGGAAGTTTGATCGGCCTGTTTGCTGGCTTGTAAGTTTTAAGTAGTAAAGCAGTATTTTATTAACCGGGGAGCTTTGATGATTTCAAGGCGTTTGTACCCAAACAAGGAGTAAAAAATGGCAAAGAAAGTCATTGGCTACATCAAACTGCAGATCCCTGCAGGCAAAGCCAACCCAAGCCCACCAGTCGGCCCGGCACTTGGTCAGCGTGGTTTGAACATCATGGAATTCTGTAAAGCCTTTAATGCGGCAACACAAAGCATGGAGCCAGGCTTGCCGATTCCGGTGGTAATTACTGCTTTCGCAGACAAGAGCTTTACCTTTGTAATGAAAACACCGCCAGCAACCGTGCTGATCAAAAAAGCGGCCAAAATCGACAAAGGTTCTGCGCGCCCGCATACGGACAAAGTGGCCACCATCACTCGTGCGCAAGCCGAGGAGATCGCCAAAACCAAAATGCCAGACCTTACAGCGGCTGATATGGATGCGGCTGTGCGTACCATCGCAGGTAGCGCGCGCAGCATGGGAATTAACGTGGAAGGGGTGGTGTAATGGCTAAACGTATTCAAGCACTGCGTGCAAAAATCGACCGTAACAAGCTGTATCCGATTCAAGAGGCCTTGAGTCTGGTAAAAGAGGGTGCAACTGCCAAATTTAACGAATCTGTGGATGCGGTTGTGAATCTTGGTATTGATGCGCGTAAATCGGACCAATTGGTACGTGGCGCGATTGTTTTGCCAAACGGCACAGGTAAAACCACGCGCGTAGCCGTATTTGCACAAGGTGCTGCGGCAGAGGCGGCAAAGGCAGCTGGTGCGGATATCGTAGGTTTTGAAGATCTGGCCGAGAAGGTTAAAGGCGGTATGCTGGATTTTGATGTGGCAATTGCCACACCGGATGCAATGCGTATTGTCGGCACTTTAGGTCAAGTGCTGGGCCCCCGTGGTTTGATGCCAAACCCGAAAGTGGGCACGGTAACGCCGGATGCAGCAACCGCTGTGAAGAACGCAAAGGCAGGTCAGGTGCAATACCGTACCGATAAGGCCGGTATTATTCATTGCACCATTGGTCGTGCATCTTTCACAGTAGATCAATTGCAAGGTAACTTGACCGCGTTGATCGAAGCTCTGAACAAAGCGAAACCAACGTCCGCAAAAGGTGTGTATCTGAAAAAACTGTCAGTTTCCAGCACTATGGGGCCTGGCGTGCGCATTGACCAGGCGACAGTCAGTGCATAAAAACAATAGCTGAACCGTTTAAGGCGGCTCGGTAAAAAAAGAACTTTGGGCCTGTTGTCGCAGTTTGGATGGCAGGAGCATCAAAGACCGTTGGCACCCAAGAGATTGGGTTTAATTGCGGAAGATGCAAGGTGGGTGAGAAGTGAGCAAGTGACTTTTTCCTCTGTCGAGCAGATTCCAATACCAACGCAGATGGCGAACCCATGCAGGATTTGTTTGTAAAAGAAGCCTGGATAGGACGCCGTTAAGCCGGTGAAAGCCGGTATGGGTGGTTTTGGCAATAATTGCCAGAATCGAATTAACGGAAGGAAGAAAGACGATATGAGTCTCAATCTTACAGAGAAACAAGTAGTAGTTGCCGAGGTAAGCGAGCAGGTTAAAGCGGCTCAGGCGATCGTACTTGCTGAGTATCGTGGCATTGGCGTCTCTGATATGACAAATCTGCGCGTGCAAGCCAGAAAGTCCGGCGTATATCTGCGTGTGTTGAAAAACACGCTGGTACGTCGTGCTGTTGATGGCACCCCATTCGCAGGTTTGGCAGATCAAATGAGTGGTCCGCTGGTTTATGGCATTTCTGCTGATCCAGTTGCTGCGGCAAAAGTAATGAACGATTTTGCCAAGTCCAATGACATGTTCGTGCTCAAAGGCGGCGCGATGCCAAACCAGGTGATGAATGCCGCTGGCGTTCAGGCACTGGCAAGCATGCCAAGCCGTGAAGAGCTGTTGGCAAAATTGCTCGGTACGATGCAAGCTCCGATTTCCAAATTTGTTCAGACACTCAACGAAGTGCCTACCAAATTTGTACGCGGCTTGGCGGCAGTACGCGATCAAAAAGCAGCATAACCTTAACGCATACTACATTTTACAAATTTAGGAGTTTTACAAATGGCAATTTCAAAAGCAGACATCTTGGATGCAATCAGCAGCATGTCCGTACTGGATTTATCCGAGCTGATCAAAGAAATGGAAGAGAAATTTGGTGTTTCCGCAGCAGCAACTGCAGTGGCAGTAGCTGCTCCGGCAGCAGGTGGAGCAGCTCCAGCTGCTGCAGCTGAGCAAACCGAGTTCACCGTGAACCTGGTAAGTGCTGGCGACAACAAAATCAATGTGATTAAAGTTGTTCGTGAATTGACTGGCTTGGGCTTGAAAGAAGCTAAAGATCTGGTTGACGGTGCACCTAAAGCAGTTAAAGAAGGCGTATCCAAAGCTGATGCTGAAGACGCACTGAAAAAATTGACCGAAGCTGGCGCTAAAGCTGAGCTGAAATAATCGGCAATTGTCGAGTGGCTGGGCTGACGGGAAACCGTCGGCCTTCGCCATTTTTGCAAAGGGTATATTTGTAACAAATTGTAACTTAGATTTTTACCCGGTAAATGGTTAAAAATCATGAAGTTAGAGCAGAAAGCAAAAAGCCTTGTTTTGTGCTCTAACCTCAAAACACCTGGAGACGCTATGAGCTATTCCTTTACCGAAAAGAAACGTATCCGCAAGAGTTTTGCCAAACGTGAAAGTGTGCAGGAAGTCCCTTATCTGCTGGCGATGCAGTTGGAGTCCTACAAGGCTTTTTTGCAGGCAGATGTTGCGCCGGAAAAGCGTATCAATGATGGCTTGCAAGCCACTTTCAGCTCTGTCTTTCCGATAGTCAGCCATTCCGGAAATGCGCGTCTGGATTATGTTTCTTATCAGCTCGGTGCAGAGCCGTTTGATGTAAAGGAATGCCAGCAGCGCGGCCTGACCTATGCGGTGCCATTACGTGTCAAAGTGCGTCTGACTATCATGGACAAAGAAGCTTCCAAACCGACTGTCAAAGAGATCAAGGAGCAGGAAGTTTATATGGGCGAGATTCCATTGATGACCGAGAACGGTTCGTTCATCATCAATGGTACCGAGCGTGTGATCGTATCGCAGTTGCACCGCAGCCCAGGCGTGTTTTTTGAGCATGACCGCGGAAAGACGCATAGCTCAGGGAAATTGCTGTTCTCCGCGCGCATCATTCCTTATCGCGGTTCGTGGCTTGATTTCGAGTTTGATCCGAAAGATTATTTGTATTTCCGTGTAGATCGTCGTCGCAAGATGCCAGTGACGATTCTGCTAAAAGCGCTGGGCTACAGCATAGAACAGATTCTGGAAATGTTTAATGACACCGATACCTTTCATATCGGCCCGAAAGGTGTGGAGTTTAGCTTGGTGCCTGAGCGTCTGCGTGGCGAAGTGGCCAAGTTTGATATCACGGATAAGGCTGGCAATGTGCTGGTCGGCAAGGATAAGCGTATCACCGTGAAACATATTCGCGATATTGAAAAAGCGGGTGTGACAACGATTGCTGTACCGACAGATTTTGTGCTTGGCCGTGCCTTGGTCAACAATGTCATTGATAAGGAAACAGGTGAGATCGTGGCAAACGCCAACGATGAGATCACTGAATCCTTGCTGGAAAAACTGGCCGCGGCCAAAGTGACAGAAATCAAAACTTTGTACTCCAATGATCTGGATCAGGGTGATTTCATTTCGCAGACTTTGCGTATCGACGAGATTCCGGATCAATATAGTGCGCGCGTAGCTATCTACCGTATGATGCGCCCGGGTGAGCCACCGACCGAAGAGGCGGTAGAGGCTCTGTTCAACGGATTGTTCTTTAGCGAAGAGCGTTACGATCTGTCTACTGTCGGTCGCATGAAGTTCAATCGACGTGCATTTCCAACCACGCCTGTTGAGCGCACTGCTAACTGGTTGCGTCGTTTTTACGAACGCGTAGGCGCACAGGGTGATATCGGTGCTAACGTGCTTTCCAATGATGACATTCTGGCCGTGATCGGTGTGCTGATCGAATTACGCAACGGTCGTGGCGAGATCGATGATATTGACCACTTGGGCAACCGTCGTATCCGCTCCGTGGGTGAGTTGGCTGAGAACCAGTTCCGTGCTGGTCTGGTGCGTGTCGAGCGTGCTGTGAAGGAACGTTTGTCACAGGCAGAATCCGAGAACCTGATGCCGCATGACTTAATCAACGCAAAACCGGTTTCCAGCGCAATTCGCGAGTTTTTTGGCTCCAGTCAGTTGTCGCAGTTTATGGATCAAACCAACCCACTGTCTGAAATTACGCACAAGCGTCGTATCTCGGCGCTGGGCCCAGGAGGGCTGACGCGTGAACGCGCTGGTTTCGAGGTGCGTGACGTGCATTCAACCCACTATGGCCGTGTGTGTCCGATCGAAACGCCGGAAGGTCCGAACATTGGTTTAATCAACTCTTTGGCACTGTATTCCCGTACCAATCAGTATGGTTTCCTGGAAACACCATATCGTCGTGTAGAGGACAATAAAGTCATTGCTAAAATCGACTATTTGTCTGCTATCGAGGAAAGCCAGTACATGATTGCACAGGCGAATACCGAACTGGATGTAAAAGGCGGCTTTAAGGAAGACCTGGTATCTGCGCGTCATCATAACGAGTTTACGATGACACAGCCTGAACGCGTGCAGTATATGGATGTGGCGCCAAGCCAGATTGTATCTGTAGCGGCATCACTGATTCCATTCCTGGAACATGATGACGCGAACCGTGCTTTGATGGGTGCCAACATGCAGCGACAGGCAGTTCCATGTCTGCGCGCTGAAAAAGCGGTGGTGGGCACTGGTATTGAGCGTACCGTGGCGGTTGACTCCGGTACAGTGGTGATTGCACGTCGCGGTGGTGTGGTGGATTATGTGGATTCCAGCCGTATCGTGGTGCGCGTACATGACGCCGAAGCCAAAGCAGGTGAGGTGGGTGTGGACATTTACAACCTGACCAAATACACCCGTTCTAATCAGAACACCAATATCAACCAGCGTCCGTTGGTTAAGGTGGGCGATGTAATTGAGCGTGGTGATGTGGTGGCGGATGGCGCCTCTACTGACATGGGTGAATTGGCACTGGGTCAAAACATGTTGGTTGCTTTCATGCCATGGAACGGCTACAACTTCGAGGACTCCATCCTAATTTCTGAGCGCGTTGTAGCGGACGACCGTTATACCTCGATCCATATTGAGGAACTGTCGGTCGTGGCGCGTGACACCAAACTGGGCCCGGAAGAAATTACACAAGATATCTCCAACCTGTCCGAGCGCATGCTGGCACGTCTGGACGAGTCTGGCATCATTCATATTGGTGCTGAGGTCGAAGCAGGTGATGTTTTGGTCGGTAAGGTCACGCCCAAGGGCGAGACCCAATTGACGCCAGAAGAAAAACTGTTGCGTGCTATCTTTGGTGAAAAAGCCTCTGACGTGAAAGATACGTCACTGCGTGTGCCGTCTGGCATGAGCGGCACGGTGATCGATGTGCAAGTGTTCACTCGTGAGGGTATCGAGCGTGATGCGCGTGCGCAGCAAATCATTGACGATCAGCTTGCTCATTACAAACAGGATTTGGCCGACCAGATGCGTATCGTAGAAGACGATACCTTTGGCCGTATTCGTCGCTTGCTGGAAGGTAAAGTGGCAACTGGCGGTCCGAACAAGCTGAAAAAAGGCGAGAAACTGTCTGCCGAATACCTGGATGGCGTAGGCCGCTATGACTGGTTCGATATTCGTCTGGAAGACGAAGAAGCTGCGCGTCAATTGGAGCAACTGAAAGACAGCTTGTCTCAAGCGCGTGTTTCGTTCGACAACCGATTCGAAGAGAAGAAACGCAAACTCACCCAAGGTGATGAATTGCCACCAGGCGTCCAGAAGATGGTGAAAGTTTATCTGGCGGTGAAACGTCGTATCCAGCCTGGTGACAAGATGGCGGGTCGCCACGGTAACAAGGGTGTGGTCTCCAAGATTGTGCCAGTAGAAGATATGCCACACATGGCGGATGGTACTCCGATGGATATCGTATTGAACCCACTGGGGGTGCCATCACGTATGAATATCGGGCAGATTTTGGAAGTGCATCTGGGTTGGGCTGCTAAAGGCCTGGGTCAGCGTATTGGTGAGATGTTGCGTCAAGAATCCAACGTGAAAGAAGTCCGTGACTTCCTGGATAATATCTACAACGACAGCACAGGTAAGAAAGAAAACATTAAGGCGCTGTCTGATGTTGAGGTGATTGAACTGGCGCAGAACCTTGAAAAAGGTGTGCCGTTTGCAACGCCAGTGTTTGATGGCGCCAAGGAGTCTGACATCCGTGCGATGCTTGATCTGGCTTATCCAGAAAACGATCCACGTACGCAGAAACTGCAATTTCACGCAGGCAAAACGCAAGTGGTGCTCTACGATGGTCGCACCGGCGACGCATTTGAACGTCCAGTCACTGTAGGCTACATGCACGTATTGAAGTTGCACCATCTTGTGGACGACAAGATGCACGCGCGTTCAACCGGCCCTTACAGTCTGGTTACGCAGCAGCCATTGGGTGGTAAAGCGCAGTTCGGTGGTCAACGTTTTGGTGAGATGGAGGTGTGGGCGCTGGAAGCTTATGGTGCATCCTATACCTTGCAAGAGATGCTGACTGTCAAGTCTGACGACGTGACAGGTCGTACCAAAGTGTATGAGAACATCGTCAAAGGCGAGCATAAGATTGATGCCGGCATGCCGGAATCCTTCAATGTGCTGGTGAAAGAGATTCGTTCGCTTGCTATCGACATCGATTTAGAAAGAAATTAAGAGGAGACCTTAGCGTGAAAGCCTTATTAGACTTATTTAAGCAGGTAACCCAGGAAGAAGAGTTTGACGCGATCAAGATTGCGTTGGCATCGCCAGAGAAGATTCGTTCGTGGTCTTATGGTGAGGTAAAGAAACCGGAAACTATTAACTATCGCACGTTCAAACCAGAGCGAGATGGTTTGTTCTGCTCCAAAATCTTTGGCCCAATCAAAGACTATGAGTGCTTGTGCGGCAAATATAAACGCCTGAAACACCGTGGCGTGATCTGTGAGAAATGCGGCGTAGAGGTGACACTCTCTAAAGTGCGTCGTGAGCGTATGGGTCACATCGAGCTTGCATCGCCAGTTGCGCATATTTGGTTCCTGAAATCCTTGCCAAGCCGCTTGGGGATGGTGCTGGATATCGCCTTGCGTGATATCGAGCGTGTATTGTATTTCGAAGCATTCATCGTAATCGATCCTGGCATGACTCCGCTGACGCGAGGTCAGTTGCTGACCGAAGATGATTACTTGGCAAAAGTTGAGGAATACGGCGACGAGTTCAATGCAGTCATGGGTGCCGAGGCGATTCGTGAATTGCTGCGCACAATGGACATCAACAAAGAAATCGAGTCCTTGCGCACAGAGCTGAGTGATACGGGTTCCGAAGCCAAAATCAAAAAAATCGCCAAACGCTTAAAAGTGTTGGAAGCCTTCCAGCGTTCCGGCATCAAGCCTGAATGGATGATTCTGGAAATCTTGCCGGTATTGCCGCCAGAATTGCGTCCGTTGGTGCCATTGGATGGCGGTCGTTTCGCGACTTCCGATCTGAACGATTTGTATCGTCGCGTGATTAACCGTAACAATCGTCTAAAACGTCTGCTGGAGTTGAAAGCACCTGAAATCATTGTACGTAATGAAAAACGTATGTTACAGGAAGCGGTAGATTCCTTGCTGGACAACGGTCGCCGCGGCAAAGTGATGACCGGTGCGAACAAGCGCCCACTCAAATCTCTGGCTGACATGATTAAAGGTAAGGGCGGTCGTTTCCGTCAGAACCTGTTGGGTAAACGTGTGGATTACTCCGGTCGTTCCGTAATCGTGGTGGGCCCGCAGTTGAAACTGCATCAGTGCGGTTTGCCGAAGAAGATGGCGCTGGAATTGTTCAAACCGTTCATCTTCCACAAGCTGGAAGTATTAGGCTTGGCGACTACCATTAAGGCCGCGAAGAAAAAGGTTGAGGAAGAAGGACCAGAAGTTTGGGATATTCTCGAGGATGTGATTCGTGAACATCCGGTACTACTGAACCGTGCGCCTACGTTGCACCGTTTGGGTATCCAGGCTTTTGAACCGGTATTGATTGAAGGTAAAGCAATCCAGTTGCACCCGTTGGTCTGTGCGGCATTCAACGCGGACTTCGACGGAGACCAGATGGCAGTTCACGTACCGTTGAGCCTGGAGGCGCAAATGGAAGCGCGCACTTTGATGCTGGCGTCCAACAACGTGCTGTCCCCGGCCAATGGCGAGCCAATCATCGTGCCATCACAAGACATCGTGTTGGGCTTGTACTATATGACGCGCGAAAAAGTGGCTGCCAAAGGTGAAGGTATGATCTTCACCGACATCAAGGAAGTGCAGCGTGCTTTTGACCAGAAACTGGTTGACTTGCATGCCAAGGTGACTGTGCGCATCAAGGAAGTGGAAGTTGGCTTGGATGACAGCAAAGTTGATAAGCTGAATCGCTATCAAACGACAGTAGGTCGTGCGCTGCTTTCGGAAATCCTTCCGGCTGGCTTGCCTTTCAGCTACATTGATAAAGCATTGAAGAAAAAAGAGATTTCTCGCCTGATTAACGCGTCCTTCCGCAAGGTGGGTATCCGTGAAACGGTTATCTTTGCAGACAAGCTGATGTATACCGGTTACAGCTATGCAACTAAAGCGGGTATTTCCATCAGCATCAACGACATGCTGGTGCCGCCAGAGAAGGAACAACTGATTTCCGCAGCCGAGGCTGAAGTCAAGGAGATCGAAGATCAGTACACATCTGGTCTGGTGACGCAGGGCGAGCGCTACAACAAAGTGGTGGATATCTGGGGCCGCGCGGGTGATAAGGTGGCAGATGCCATGATGAAACAGCTGCGTGAAGAGAATGTGCTGGATGCTGACGGCAAGCCAGTGCAGAAAGACGGTAAGGCCTTGCGCCAGGAGTCCTTCAACGCCATCTACATGATGGCAGACTCTGGTGCGCGCGGTTCCGCAGCGCAGGTGCGTCAATTGGCCGGTATGCGCGGCCTGATGGCGAAACCAGACGGCTCGATTATTGAAACACCGATTACCGCGAATTTCCGTGATGGCTTGAATGTGTTGCAATACTTTATTTCCACACACGGTGCACGCAAAGGCTTGGCCGATACTGCGCTGAAAACCGCTAACTCCGGTTATTTGACACGCCGTTTGGTGGATGTGACACAAGATCTGGTGGTGACGGAAGAAGATTGTGGTACAACAGAAGGCTTGGTCACCAAGGCGTTGGTGAAAGGTGGTGAAGTAGTTGAGCCATTGCATGACCGTATTTTGGGTCGTACATCTGCACTGGACATCATTCATCCGGAAACACAGGAGATAGTGTTCCCGGCAGGTACATTGCTGGGCGAGGACGAGGTCGAGAAAATCGATGCATTGGGCATCGACGAGGTAAAAGTGCGTACCGCGCTGACTTGTGATACGCGTTATGGTATCTGTGCCAAATGTTATGGTCGCGACTTGGGTCGCGGTAAATTGATCAGTATCGGTGAGTCCGTGGGCGTGATCGCTGCGCAATCTATCGGTGAGCCAGGCACACAGCTGACTATGCGTACGTTCCACATTGGTGGTGCGGTATCACGTGCAGCATCTGTGAGCCAGATCGAAAGCAAATCCAACGGTACCCTAAACTTTACTTCTACTATGCGCTATGTAACAAATGTGCGTGGTGAACAGGTGGTGATTTCCCGTAATGGCGAAGTGATTGTGGTCGATGACAATGGTCGCGAGCGCGAGCGCCATAAAGTGCCTTACGGTGCAACATTGACCGTGACGGATGGCAAGGTGGTGAAAGCGGGCCAAACCTTGGCGACATGGGATCCACACACACGCCCAATTATTACCGAATATGCCGGTCGCGTGAAATTTGAGAACGTGGAAGAAGGCGTAACTGTTGCCAAACAGGTGGATGAAGTAACTGGCCTGTCATCCTTGGTGGTGATTGATCCGAAACAACGCGCCGGCCAATCCAAAGGCTTGCGCCCACAAGTAAAATTGTTGGATGCGGCAGGCAACGAAGTCAAGATTGCAGGTAGTGATTTACCTGTGAACGTGACCTTCCAGTTGGGCTGTATTATTACGGTGAAAGATGGTCAGGAAGTCGGTGTGGGTGAAGTGCTGGCACGTATCCCGCAAGAATCTTCCAAAACCCGTGACATTACCGGTGGCCTGCCACGCGTGGCAGAGCTCTTCGAGGCGCGTTCACCCAAGGACGCTGGTATGTTGGCAGAGGTGACTGGTACCGTTTCTTTCGGTAAGGATACCAAAGGTAAGCAGCGTCTGGTTATTACCGATTTGGATGGGGTTTCGCACGAGTTCCTGATTGCCAAGGACAAGCACGTGACAGCGCATGACGGCCAGGTGGTGACTAAAGGCGAAGTAATTGTGGACGGTCCGGCCGATCCGCAAGACATTCTTCGCTTGCAAGGCCGTGAAGCGTTAGCGCGTTATGTGATCGATGAGGTGCAGGACGTATACCGTTTGCAGGGTGTGAAGATCAATGACAAGCACATTGAGGTTATCGTGCGTCAAATGCTACGTCGTGTTCGTATCACCGACGCAGGCGATACTGGCTTCATCCAGGGTGAGCAGGTGGAACGTGCAGATGTGTTGAACGAAAACGAACAAGTGATTGCTCAGGATAAGCGCCCGGCAGCTTTCGAGTATGTATTGCTGGGAATTACCAAAGCATCCTTGTCAACAGATTCCTTCATTTCTGCGGCATCGTTCCAAGAGACAACCCGTGTGCTGACTGAAGCGGCTATCTTGGGTAAACGCGACGATTTGCGTGGCTTGAAAGAGAATGTCATCGTGGGCCGCTTGATTCCGGCAGGTACCGGTTTGGCATATCACGAAACCCGTAAGCGTGGTGGTATCGTAGCTACGCCTGAAAATTCAGGGGATGAAGCGCTCGCACAGCAAGTGGCAGAGGAGTTTGCTCAATCCACTATCCCGGAAGCGGCTATTGGCGCAGAAGTTGGGGTTGATAGCGGCTTTGACGCAGACAATGCGACAGAATAATGCAACGCATAAGTAACACTTTCGTGTCAGAAGAAGTGAAGTGTTACAAACTAATTCTTGACATGAAAGTGACTGCTGCATACAATGCCGAGTTTTCTAAAATGGCCAAGTTATCAGTAACTTGGCAAACGTGTCTTTAATGATGCGATTTTGTTCGATTTTATAAAGGTGTAAGGTAATGCCAACCATTAACCAGTTAATTCGCAAGCCACGCGTTAAAGTGGTGACCAAAAGCAAGGTGCCTGCACTGGAATCTTGCCCACAAAAACGCGGGGTGTGTACTCGTGTTTACACAACTACGCCTAAAAAGCCAAACTCTGCTTTGCGTAAAGTAGCTAAAGTGCGCTTGACCAATGGTTACGAGGTTATTAGCTACATCGGTGGTGAAGGCCACAACCTGCAAGAGCACAGCGTGGTATTGATTCGCGGCGGTCGTGTAAAAGACTTGCCAGGTGTGCGTTACCATATGGTGCGTGGCAGTTTGGATACGGCTGGCGTGAAAGATCGTAAGCAATCACGTTCCAAATACGGTGCTAAGCGTCCTAAAGAAGCTAAGGCTTAATATATTTATTGAAGGTGTTATTTTAACAGCGGCTGAAATGCCTTGCTAATGTAGTTGCTAGCAAAATTAATTTGAAAGAAGAGTTATGCCAAGACGTAGAGAAGTCCCCAAGCGCAACATTTTGCCTGATCCTAAATTCGGTAGTACTGAATTGTCTAAATTCGTGAATGTATTGATGACCGGGGGCAAGAAGTCTGTTGCCGAGCGCATCATTTATGGTGCTTTTGACCAAGTGTCTGCAAAAAGCGGCAAAGACCCATTGGAAGTGTTTACATTGGCATTGAATAATCTGCGCCCGCTGGTAGAGGTGAAAAGCCGCCGCGTAGGTGGCGCTAACTACCAAGTGCCGGTTGAGGTGCGCCCAAGTCGTCGTAGTGCTTTGGCAATGCGTTGGTTGCGTGATGCGGCCCGTAAACGTGGTGAGAAATCCATGGGCTTGCGTCTGGCGGCTGAAATGGTTGAGGCTTCTGAAGGCCGTGGCGCAGCAATGAAAAAACGTGAGGAAGTACATCGTATGGCAGAGGCCAATAAGGCCTTCTCTCATTTCCGCTTCTAGTCAAGCGGAAAACGTAGTACTCGCTCTTTAATAATTTGATATTGAATTGATAAGCAAAGGTATTTATCGTGGCTCGTAAAACCCCTATTGAACGCTATCGTAACATTGGTATTTCTGCGCACATTGACGCAGGTAAAACTACTACCACTGAGCGTATCCTTTACTACACCGGCGTTAACCATAAAATTGGTGAAGTGCACGATGGCGCTGCTACCATGGACTGGATGGAGCAAGAGCAGGAGCGTGGCATTACCATTACCTCCGCAGCAACAACCTGTTTCTGGAAGGGCATGGACATGTCTTATCCGGAGCATCGATTCAATATCATCGACACCCCCGGGCACGTAGACTTCACGATTGAAGTTGAGCGCTCCATGCGTGTGCTGGATGGTGCATGTATGGTGTACTGTGCGGTGGGTGGTGTGCAGCCTCAATCCGAGACTGTATGGCGTCAAGCAAACAAGTACAAAGTGCCACGTCTGGCCTTTGTGAACAAAATGGACCGTTCCGGTGCCGACTTCTTCAAAGTGGTAGATCAGATGCGCGTGCGTTTGCGCGCAAACCCAGTGCCTATCGTAATTCCTATTGGTCGTGAAGACACATTCACCGGTGTGGTGGATTTGCTGAAAATGAAGTCCATTATTTGGGATGAAGCGTCTCAGGGTATGAAATTCACTTACGGAGACATTCCTGCTGACTTGGTTGAGACGGCAAAAAAATGGCGCGAGCATATGATAGAAGCGGCCGCTGAAGCGAATGAAGACTTGATGAACAAGTACCTTGAGCACGGCGAGTTGGACGAAAAAGAAATTATTAAAGGCTTGCGTATTCGTACTATCGCGGGCGAAATCCAGCCGATGTTGTGTGGTTCTGCATTCAAAAATAAAGGTGTGCAACGCATGCTGGACGCTGTCATTGAGTTGCTTCCAGCGCCAGTGGATATTCCTGATGTAAAAGGTGAAGATGAAGATGGTACGCCTACTACACGTAAAGCCGATGACAAAGAAGGTTTCTCTGCGTTAGCGTTTAAGTTGATGACAGATCCTTTCGTAGGTCAGCTCACCTTCGTTCGGGTTTATTCTGGCGTTCTGAAATCTGGCGAAACGGTGCTCAACTCCGTAAAAGATAAAAAAGAGCGTGTGGGTCGTATTGTGCAGATGCACGCAAATTCACGCGAGCCAGTGGAAGAGGTGTTGGCGGGGGACATTGCGGCTTGTATTGGCTTGAAAGATGTGACGACGGGTGAGACCTTATGTTCTCCAGAGAAGCCCATCATCTTGGAGCGTATGGTGTTCCCTGAGCCTGTGATTCACGTGGCAGTAGAACCAAAAACCAAGGCTGACCAAGAGAAAATGGGTTTAGCGTTGGGTCGCTTGGCGCAAGAAGATCCTTCCTTCCGTGTGCGTTCTGATGAAGAGTCGGGTCAAACGATTATTTCTGGTATGGGTGAGTTGCACTTGGAAATCTTGGTTGACCGTATGAAGCGCGAGTTTGGCGTGGAAGCTAACGTGGGCGCACCGCAGGTGGCTTACCGTGAAGCGTATAAGAAAACGGTTGAAATTGAGGGTAAATTCGTTAAGCAATCTGGTGGTAAAGGTCAGTACGGCCATGTATGGCTTAAAATGGAGCCAAACGAAGCTGGTAAAGGTTTTGAGTTTATCGATGCGATTAAGGGCGGTACCGTACCGCGTGAGTTTATCCCTGCAGTGGAAAAAGGTTTGCGCGAGACGATTCCTTCAGGCGTGCTGGCAGGCTTCCCTGTGGTAGATGCCAAAGTGACATTGTTCGATGGCTCTTACCATGATGTGGACTCGAACGAGAACGCATTTAAGATGGCGGCGTCCATTGCATTTAAAGATGGTATGCGTAAAGCTGACCCAGTTTTGCTTGAGCCGATGATGGCGGTGGAAGTTGAAACTCCTGAAGAGTACATGGGTGATGTGATGGGTGACTTGTCTTCACGTCGCGGTATCATCCAGGGCATGGAAGATATGGCGGGTGGCGGTAAAGCGATCCGTGCTGAAGTGCCATTGTCTGAGATGTTTGGTTATTCCACTACTGTGCGCTCGCTTTCGCAAGGTCGCGCAACATACAGCATGGAATTCAAACATTATTCCGAAGCACCGAAGAACGTGGCAGATGCCATTATGAACAAGAAGTAATTTACATTAAATATATAAATATTGACTTGAGAGGATATTGATATGGCAAAAGGTAAATTTGAGCGTACCAAACCGCACGTAAACGTAGGTACGATTGGACACGTGGACCATGGTAAGACAACGCTGACAGCGGCGATCACCACGATTTTGTCGAAGAAATTTGGTGGCG
>WBZT01001723.1_pt1 | contig 15806 bp, 13 predicted proteins | sample 5204241 | NCBI WGS metagenome assembly WBZT01 (sample SAMN12344358, study PRJNA552823) | activated sludge metagenome | biome: Activated sludge suspended growth; feature: Nitrification reactor; material: Wastewater; isolation source: activated sludge from nitrification reactor of wastewater... | reverse complement strand
CCGAGACACATCGGACAGGATTGGGCACTTGCAGACAGGTCGCAGCCCGTGAGAACAAATGAGCCCAATGACCCAGTTGCCGCGCGGATCGCCTCCATTTCGGCATGCGCCGTGGGGTCATTGGTCGCAAAGACGCGATTCCCCCCTTCGCCGACAATCACTCCCCCCTTCACGATCACGGCATCGAACGGGCCGCCTTTCACGGCCCTCATTCCCTGACGGCTCAACTCTATAGCTCTCTCCGCATCATCCGTTCTGCAGCGACCCGCTCAAAGGCTCGACCTTGCTGACTCACATTGGCACCAGGCCCCTCAGTCTTCAGAACGGCTTCCCCTATGGTAATCTTGATGAGACCGCCCCCTCTCAGGAGCCGACGACGAGTCCACTTGTCACCACCCTGGTCCGGCAGATTATTGGCTGAATCATGCCCCGTACGGCTCATTACACGACTCCTTACTGAAATCTCACACCCGCCCCCCGGTCTCTCATGACCACCTTTCCCCCTCATGAACGTACCATCTCTGCCATTTCCTGCAAGGTGAGTTCTCGCCACTGACCAGGCTGAAGCTCCCCTAATGTGATCGGCCCAATGGCCAGCCGCACGAGCCGCAACGTCGGATGACCAACCGCAGCCGTCATTCGCCGAACCTGCCGGTTCATCCCTTCGCGCAGGGTAAGCTCCAGCCAGGCCGTCGGCACATGCTTGCGAAATCGAATCGGGATGGGTCGTTCTGGCAAAGAAGGCGGAGTCGGCAGCAACCTGGCCTGAGCAGGCCTCGTACGGGTTCCGGCAATCACGACACCGCTCTCCAGCTGTGCTAACGCGGCAACATCCGGCACCCGCTCCACCTGCACGAGATAGACTTTGGGGAGATGGTGTCGAGGATCGGTAATGCGATGGGCCAAACGTCCGTCGGAGGTCAGCAGGAGCAAGCCCTCACTGTCCAGGTCCAAGCGGCCGGCAGGGTAGACATCGGGAACATTGAGATACGCGCTGAGCGTGGGGCGCCCCTGGAGGTCCGTAAAGCAAGGCAACACGCCATAGGGTTTGTACAGGGCGAGAGTCCGACCGACGCGGGGCGGCGTCATGACCATGCATCGCTCAATCGCCTGCCACGTTCGGATCGCGGACAGGGGGTCGTGGGTGAAAGTGACTGGCCAACCAGCGGTCTAACTGAGAGTGACTAGTGAAGCGAGGCCTCGAGGCTCGGACTAATCGAGCCGCCGGAAACGAGCCACATATTCTTCGGGAGGGATCGGCGTACTGAAAAATGCCGACTTGCTCTGATTGATGATACGCGTCTTGACGAGCAAGCTTCCGTCCCCTTCTACGGTAAGTTCCTGCGCATACTCGGAAATATTGCGGAGCGGCTCCTCAGCCATGCCCCCTTCATCCCGAGTCCGATGGATCACGATCTGATTCCCACGGCACGTCACGCGGTCCTCCGGCTGCAAATCCAGCTGATGCGCAGTAATGGCGCCATCGTAGCGATTGACCAACTCCAGCGTATCGTCGTGAACCAGTTCTACCCGAACGGCCTCACGCGTCGCTTCTGCCGGTACCGGAACCCCCAGCATTGCATTCAAGGTCAGTTTGTTTTCTCGGTTTCGATAGAAACCCACCGTGCCAGGTAACGCCTCGCCATGCAATTCATACATTCCGCTCAGTTTGGGACAGTCCGGCCAGGCCAGGCTTGGCTTCAAAGCGGGAGGCAACGGAGACCCTGAAGGTGATTGACACCCGCTAAGCCCAAAAATCCCTGACAGAGCCAGGACCATGGGACTGAACCACCTGGAGTGTTTCCAATGCATGCCGCTCAATGCTGACCACATACAGGAGGAGTCTATCGAAGCCATCGTCCACCTGTCTAGAACCTATCTCAAAATAGTTGTGTCGAGGTAAGAAGTGCTGATAGTGGGCCGCGCGGGCTGATGGTGCGCGACGACCAATGAGCACCGAGATCGCCGTCGCTGCAGAGAGTTGGCGAGACTGTCCCACTGCCGCACAAGCCTACCAGCGCGACAGATCTGCGCGTATTTCCCGGCTTGCTCACTTACTGGAAATGTGTTTCCATCGAGCGCATCGTCGTCACGGCTCCAGCGAGCGGCAGTTCAGCCCCCGGGAAGGAGTTGCGTCATGAGATGGGAAGGTCAACGGGAAAGCCAGAATATTGAGGATCGCCGAGGAATGGGCGCTGCGCGATCCGGCGCAGGACTTGGACTGGGCGGGCTCGTCCTGGTCCTCGCCGTCAGCTACCTCACGGGGACCAATCCGCTCACCCTACTCAATCTCCTCAACGGGGTTCAGGAGATTGCCGTGCCTCACGCGCCGGATCGAACGGTACCGACCGGATCACCTCGCGATGAGCTTGGAAAATTCGCCGCCGTCGTGCTCGCCGACACGGAAGACACGTGGCGAACATTGCTCCCTCGCATGGGTCGCCCGTACGAAGATCCATACTTGGTGCTCTTCACCGGAGCGGTGCGATCTGCCTGCGGCACGGCCTCCTCGGCGGTCGGCCCGTTTTATTGCCCTGGCGATCACAAAGTCTATCTGGATCTATCCTTTTTTCAAGAACTGGCGCAACGCCTCGGGGCACCGGGCGATTTTGCCCAAGCCTATGTAATTGCGCACGAGATCGGCCACCATGTCCAGAACCTGCTCGGTATCGCAGAGAAGGTCACCCGACTACAACAGCGCAGTTCGTCTGCGGAGCGCAATGCGCTCTCCGTCAGGATGGAACTGCAAGCCGACTGTCTGGCTGGGGTCTGGGGCTATCATGCCAGACACAACCGCAACCTCATCGAACCGGGTGATTTCGAAGCCGGTCTTCAAGCGGCCGCGGCGATTGGTGACGACCGGCTGCAGACAATGGGGCAGGGGCATGTACAACCGGAGAGTTGGACTCACGGCTCATCCGAGCAACGGATGATGTGGCTCCGGCGAGGCTTACAATCGGGAGAGCCCGCTGCCTGCGACACGTTCACCGAGAGGCGTTCCTAGCGTCATGGTGCTGCACCATACAGCATCGACGCGCTGCAGCGTGGCAAACAACGGCTTAGACAGTTCCCGACCGACTCCCCGCGCCCCGTCGGTACAACCGCAGCCGGAGTAGTCGTCGGATTCAAAAGAAACTAACCGGCAGCAAGAAACAGGTCAGTACGCAGAACGGTGTGCATGAGCATCGAGGACATATGGCGGCCGAGGTTCGAGCAGAACGCCTTTCGGATCGTCGGAAGCACCGTCCGCACGACCGCACTCACGGCACGAATTCGCTCTGTCAGGCTTTGCCTAGAATCCGATACTGATGCCACCACCGCTACGGCTACCGCCACCACCAAATCCAACACCTCCGAATACACCCCACCAAGGACCGGAGGCCCGCGGCTGATCATCCCGCTTGCGATCCCATCGGTGAAGATGTTTCACGTCCAGCATGGGAAATCGGTAATCGGCCTCATCCATTTTCTCAACCGACGCACCCGTGACCTCCCCGACAAGGGTCACTCGTGTGCCCTCTACGATGGTCGCCGGATCAAGGAATTCTTTGTGCAAAGCCAGGAACCGCCCCTTTGATTGCAGACGATCCCGCTCAGGCTCCTGATCGTCGTCCAGGGGGAGTTGCAGGATCTCCAGTTGGGTCCCCCCTTGCATGACCTTCGCCCGGAGCACTTCCCCACCCAGCAAGACGATCTTGCCCCGATACGGATCGGGGGACGCCACGATGTGACCGAATGTCACTGCGTTGTCGACCTGCGCTTCTAACGATGCCGGGATCACCCGCGTGGAGGCACAACCGGCCGTCGCAACCAAGAACCCGATGGCAAGATATCCCAACACACCTTTCATATGAGCAGTATAACGAAGACCGCTCAGCGATACCACGTCCACGGTGACACAGCAGCATCGCGAGCTACGGCCCGGCCACAATGACATTTCTTCAGACCTCGACTCTGGTCTATACTGAGATTCTGACAGTGGCTCTATCGAAAGGAACGGCTTTCTATGTCGTGCATGCCTCTTCCCTCCTCGCATCCGCTCGTCGCCCGTGCCCTATTGATTCTGGCCTCCGTGGCGTTCCTGGCCGCCCTGTACCCGGGCACCGCCGCCGCCGTCGACGCCACCAGACTGGAACGCGCCAAACTCGCCACCATTGGAGTCCTAGAAGACACGCAGGATCAACGCACGCCGGACAAGCCGGGGATGATCCTGGTACGCGGCACCGGCTTTCATCTGCGCGACGGCTACATCGTCACAGCCCGCCACGCGGCCGAAAAGCAGGACGTCACGACAGGCGTCATCATTCAGAAACAGATTCGGATTCTGACCACAGATCTCCATGAGTTGACGGCCGATCTCGTGGGCGACAGCGCGTTCATGGACGTCGTCGTGTATCGCGTAACCGAGGCTCATCGCCCCAAGCTGCAGGCATCGGTCGCCTTTGCAGCCGGTGATGTTCAGCCGGGCCAGGAAGTGTTCACCGTCGGCTACCCCATGGGATGGGGACCAACCATGTCATTCGGCCATCTAGGCAACACGAACACCTTCCTTCAAACGGTGGACACCCGCCTGATTCAGGCCGATGTCGCCGCATGCAGCGGCAACTCCGGCGGCGGACTCTTCAATGAGAAGGGCGACGTCGTGGGAATCATGCATGCGATCATCCAGACGGAACGGGACGACTCCACCGCTCATTGCAGCCGCATGGCCTTCGCCATCCCCGCCTTGTTGGCCGAACGTATCGTCACCGCCGCGCTCGACGGCCAACCACTGACCTTTTCGAAGATGGGCATCCACATGGTCGCAGTGAAGGACGGCACCAGGTGGCGGATGGCCGTCAAGGATGTGATGGAACCGGCCAAATCCGCCGGTATCCAGAAACATGACATCATCATTGCGGTGGATGACACCGACGTTCAAGATGCGGCGCATTTAAAAAACTACCTGATCGAACGTACAAGACCAGGGCAACAAGTGAGTGTCAAAGTCCGCCGCATCGATACCAATCTGACATTTACGGTGACATTGGGAGGGGGATAAGCATTTAGGCAGGATAGCCGAGGAAGTTGTCAGCGTGGCGAAAAATCCCGCAGCCAAGGAGCCTATACCATCCGCTACCCCGGCAAGGCCTGATACCAACCGTTGGCACGCGCAAGTGTCACGGGCTGGTCGAAGAGGCGGCTGAGATTCACATCCGTGAGCAGATTCGCTTTCGCACCGTCAGCGATGACTTCCCCCTCCTTGAGCAACACCACGCGTTCAATCTCAGGCGGAATTTCGTGGAGATGGTGCGTCACAAGCAGAATGGTCTTCCCTTTGCGGATTTGCCCGCGCAGCAGATCGAGATACTGAAAACAGGCCTTGAGGTCGAGCCCGCTCGTTGGCTCATCCAGCACCAACACCGACGGATCATGCACCAGCGCGCGCCCGAGAAGAAACCGCCGTTGTTCCCCGGTCGACAAATGCCCAAACGTGCGGCCGGCTAGCCCATCAATCCGCAGTTCCCGCATCACCTCCTGAGCGCGAGCCACCTGCTCCTGGCTGAATGTTTGATGATCATACGTGTCGTTGCTGGCATAAAAGCCGGACAAAATCACATTCACGCCTTCGGCGCAAATCAAATAGTCCCGCTGCAGATCGTGCGACACAATCCCCAGCTGCTTCCGCACGTCCCATACACTCCAGCATTCCTGGCCGAAGAGCTTGACCTTCGTGTCATCCAGTGCCAGGGGATGCACGTCACCGGACAATAACTTCAGCAGCGTAGACTTGCCCGATCCATTGGGGCCGACGATCGCCGCATGTTCCCCTTCATGAAGCGCGAAGGACAAATCTGAAAAGACGCGGGTCTCTCCCCGATAGACGGTTGCATGTTGAATATCGAGAATGGGGCGGGAAGTACCGGTGACGTGAGGCGCCTTGAGGAGCGCAGGAACAGGGGCCGCAACCGGACGCGTAACCGGCTTCCCTGCTCGACGCGACTGATCGAGGCCGGCGCGAGCCAGCGCGTCCACCCGTTCGTTGTCGACGTGACCGTTGTGCCCCCTGACCCAATGCCATTCGATAGTGTGGCCGGACGCCAAGGCGTCGAGGCGACGCCATAAATCTTCGTTTTTGACCGGCTCTTTCCCGGCCGTTTTCCAGCCCCGACGCTTCCAGCTATGGATCCATTCGCTGATGCCCTTTTGCACATACTGAGAATCCGTGTAGACGCGAGCCTTCATCGGATGTGTAAACCATTGCAGCGCTTCTATGACCGCGAGCAACTCCATCCGGTTGTTGGTCGTTGCCGGCTCTCCGCCACAGAGTTCCGTTTCCTCGCCATCCACGCGCAGCAATACGCCCCAGCCTCCAGGACCGGGGTTTCCGCTACAGGCGCCGTCTGTATAAATTTCGATCATGTAATCACATTTCTCAACGCGCGAGCGCAAGGTGTCGATATGAATTCTCTCGACAGGCATCTCCGGATACAGATCCAGCGGAAGAACGAGCAAAAGCACGGCGGACCTACACAGGCTTGCTGCGCCGCTACGCTTTGGCCGGACTTGCGTTGCTCTTCGAAGATGCTTTTGGGCTGGCTGAAACACCGCCCTTGTTGATCGAGCCGGCAATCTTCGGAGTCGCAGTTTTCACATCGGCGTTTTGGGCGCGATGCAGGAGGGCATGGTCCATGAGCACAAGGGCCATCATGGCTTCGGCAATAGGAGTCGCACGGATACCGACACAGGGATCGTGACGGCCATTGGTTTCGACGGATTGGGGCTTGCCGGCCTTATCGATCGATCGGCGCGGCACACGGATACTGGAGGTCGGCTTGATGCCGATCGTGACGATAATATCCTGCCCGGTGGAAATGCCGCCCAGAATACCGCCGGCATGGTTAGTGACAAATCCCTCCGGCGTGAGTTCGTCGCCGTGTTCGGAACCTCGTTGCGCGACCGAGGCAAAACCCGCTCCGATTTCTACCGCCTTGACGGCGTTGATGCTCATCATGGCGCCGGCTAGATCCGCATCCAGCTTGGCATACACCGGGGCACCCCACCCCACCGGCACATGTTCCGCTACGGTCGTGATTTTCGCGCCGACAGAGTCACCCGCCTTCCTGAGCTCATCCATGTAGGCTTCCAGCTTTCCAACTACCTCGGTATCGGCGGCAAAAAATGGATTGGTCGCCACTGTCGCCCAGCTTGTGAACGGAACGTCAATCGGGCCCAGTTGACTGACGTAGCCGCGGATAACGACGCCGTGTTTTTCGTGCAGCCATTTTCTCGCGATCGCACCAGCCGCCACTCGCACCGCGGTTTCACGGGCGGAGGAACGGCCCCCGCCACGATGGTCGCGGATGCCGTACTTCTGCCAATAGGTGTAATCGGCGTGGCCAGGGCGGAACGTGTCGATGAGGTTCCCGTAATCCCGGCTGCGTTGATCTTCGTTCCGGATGAGGAGAGCGATCGGCGTACCAGTCGTTCTTCCCTCGAACACACCGGACAGGATTTCAACGCGATCGGACTCCTGCCGCTGCGTGACATGACGGGATGTGCCGGGTTTCCTGCGGTCCAGATCCTGCTGAATATCTTCGGTGGAGAGTGCCAGCCCTGGCGGACAGCCATCGACGACGCAGCCGATGGCGGGTCCATGGCTTTCGCCGAATGAGGTCACGGTGAAGACTCGGCCCAACGTGTTGCCGGCCATGAATGCGAAGGCTCCTGCTATTCGACAAGATCCAGCTTAATGCGAAGTTCCTTCAACTGATCGGCACTCACGGCAGATGGCGCCTCGGTGAGCGGGCACTGCGCGCGTTGAGTCTTGGGGAACGCAATGACATCACGAATAGAATCGGCCCCGCCCAGCAGCATAATCAACCGGTCGAGACCAAACGCAATTCCACCATGCGGCGGCGCGCCATATTCCAGGGATTCCAGCAGGAAGCCGAACTTCGCCTGCGCCTGTTCCTTGCCGATGCCTAGCAAATCAAGAATCCGGAACTGAATGTCGCTGCGGTGGTTGCGAATACTGCCGCCGCCGATTTCGCTGCCGTTGAGGACCATATCGTAGGCCTTGGCCCTGGCTCTTAATGGCTCCGTATCCAGAAACGGCAGATCTTCGTCCATCGGGGCCGCAAAGGGATTGTGCATGAAGATATAGCGCTTCTCTTCCGGCGAATAGTCCAGCAAGGGAAACTCCGTCACCCACAACGGCTTCCAGGCCGTTGTGTCGATCAAATTCAGTTCCTCACCCAGCAGCAGCCGGATTCGCCCCAGCACATCATGCACGATGGCCGGCTTATCCGCGCCGAAAAGAACGAGGTCCCCGGGCTTTGCTTCCGGCAGCGCTGCCGCAAAGGCTTGGGCATCGAGGAACTTGGCGATCACGGACTCCAACTGCCCTTCCGCCGTGATCTTCAGCCAAGCTAATCCCTTGGCTCCGAAACTTTTCGCCGTTTCACCGAGCGCATCGATACGGCTCCGCGCAATGGTCGCTCCACCGGACACGATGAGGGCCTTGACGAGCCCGCCCTTGGTCGCCGCGTCTTTAAACACTTTGAAGTCGCTCTTCGCCGCAAACGCCGTGACATCGTGCAACGGCATATCGAAGCGCAAATCCGGCTTGTCGGAACCGTAACGTCCCATCGCCTCGGCATAGGTCATCCTCGGAAACGGCACGGGTAATTGCACCCCGCCGGCATCCTTGAATACTGAGACGATCATCCGCTCCATGAGCGACATGACCTGCTCGCGATCGACAAACGACATTTCGAGATCGATCTGGGTAAATTCCGGTTGGCGATCGTTGCGCAGATCTTCGTCACGGAAGCAGCGGGCAATCTGATAATAGCGGTCGACACCGCTGACCATTAAAACCTGCTTGAACAACTGCGGCGACTGCGGTAGCGCATAGAACATACCCGGATTGACGCGGCTGGGCACTAGATAGTCCCGCGCGCCTTCCGGAGTGCTCTTCGTCAGCACCGGCGTTTCCACTTCGAGAAACTGTTCGGCATTTAAAAAGGCGCGCACGGCCTGCATGATCCCATGTCGCAATCCCAGCAACCGCTGCATCCGTGGACGCCTCAGGTCGAGATAGCGATACTTCAACCGAAGCGACTCGGTGATTTCAATGTCGTCTTCAATCATGAAGGGCGGCGTTTTGGCCTCGTTGAGGATCTCGACTGCATCGACAAAGATCTCAATCTCGCCCGTCGGCAAGTGCGGATTGCGGGATTCCTCGGGGCGGGCCATCACCTGGCCGGTCACCGAGACGACGCATTCACTGCGGAGCGTATGCGCTGCTTGATGGACGGCGGCATTCCGCTCGGCATTGAACACGACCTGTGTGAGTCCGGTGCGATCACGCAAATCGATGAACAGCACCATGCCGTGATCCCGCCGACGTTGCACCCAGCCGTTCAACACCACTTGTTGACCGACCTGCGCCTTGGTCAACTCGCCGCACCGATGGGTCCTGATCTTCATGCTCTTCTCCGCGTTGAATTCCGCGACTGCCTTGCAGGGCCCCGCTGTCCCGGACGCGACGACTGAGACCCACCACGCCGGTTCTGTTGAAATTTCTGCCCAGCACCCGGACGGCCTGGCGCCGCACCACGACCGGATCCTTGGGACTTCTCGCCTGAGCGTAACGGTCGGCCCCCACGTTCCCCCTGCGAACGTTGACGGCTTCGTGCCTCTCCGGAGACGCGCCCCCCGAACTCTCCGACCTCCCGCTTGGGCCCTCGTTTTACTTCGCTCGATGTGGTGTTGCGCCGGAATTTCGCGCCGTGACTCATGGGGCGCTTCCTACCCCCGGCTCCTGGGCGTGAGGCTGCCCGGCCCTCCCGGTCCGCCTTCGACCGGCCTCCCGGTTCCGTTCGCTGCGATCGTGGCCCCCGCCCTGTTCGTTCAGGCTTGGGTGGTCGTGGCGGGGCCGGCTCGGTCGGCGGCATCCAGCGAACCGGTTTTCCCGACGCATCCAGTTCCGGACGTTCCGCACGGGCAATGCGATCTCCCACAAGCTCCCGCAAACGATTGGCCTCACGGTCGGTCAAGAACCGGTACTCTCCCGCCGCCAGATCCCCCAACAGCAGCGGCCCCATCCTCACCCGCGTCAGTTTAATGACTGCATGGCCGACGGCTTCGAGCATCCGCTTCACTTGATGTTTTCGTCCCTCATGGATCGTGACTTCCAACCAGGAATTGCTCTCGGCCCGGCTGATCTTCTGCACCTTCGCCGGAGCCGTCAGTCCCTCTTCCAGCTTCACGCCCCGCTCCAGCGTCCCGATTTCGGCATCGTTCAGCACGCCCTTGACCTTGATCAGATAGGTCTTCGGCACATGATAGCGCGGGTGAAGCAGCGCCTGCGCCAAATCTCCATGATTCGTGAGCAGCATGAGGCCTTCGCTGTCGAAATCCAACCGGCCGACAGGGAAGACCCGCACCGTCACGCCGCGCAAAAAATCCTTCACGGTCGGGCGACCTTCCGGATCATCGAGCGTGGACATGACGTTCTTCGGCTTATTCAAGATCACATAGACATAGGGCTGGGGGGCGCGCAGATGTTTGCCGTCGACCTTGACATGGTCACGGTCGGGATCGACCTTAATACCGAGCTCTTTGACCACACTCCCGTTGATGGTGACGCGACCGGACGTGATCAATTCTTCGGCTTTGCGCCGAGAGGCCAGGCCGGTTCCAGCAATCAGCTTTTGAAGACGGACTTCCATTCTAACCTTTCGTGAAGCGTATCTCGTATCTTGTCGTTCGTCTGATCAGACACATGGCCGTTTTGGCGCTGTAACAGTCACAGCGGACACCCCCTGTCCGGCTTATTCCCACTCAATCGTGGACGGTGGCTTCGAGCTGATGTCATACACGACCCGGTTGACGCCCTTTACTTCGTTGATGATTCGACTCGACATTTTTCCCAACACCTCGTTCGGGATCTTAGCCCAGTCGGCTGTCATCCCGTCCAAGCTGGTGACGGCACGAATCGCGATCACATGCTCATACGTACGCTGATCACCCATCACGCCGACGGTTCGAATCGGCAACAGCACAGCAAAGGCTTGCCAGATCTCACGATAGAGCCCTGCAGCCCGAATTTCCTGATCGACGACGGTTTCCGCTCCGCGCAGAATCGCCAAACGTTCCTTGGTAACGGCTCCCAGGACTCGAATCGCCAACCCAGGACCTGGAAACGGCTGCCGCCAGATGATGTCATCCGGCAACCCCAACTCCTGCCCCAAAGCCCGCACTTCGTCCTTGAATAATTCGCGAAGAGGCTCGACCAGCTTCAACTTCATACGTGTCGGCAACCCGCCCACATTATGATGCGTTTTGATCGTCGCCGACGGCCCCTTGAAGCTGACACTTTCAATCACATCCGGATATAACGTGCCTTGGACAAGGTATTTCACACCCTTGAACTTCTTGGATTCAGCCTCAAAATTCTTGATGAACAGGCGTCCGATGATTTTTCGTTTTCGCTCCGGATCGGTCACACTTTTCAGCGCTGTGAGAAACTGACTCGTCCGGTCGAGCACCCGCATATTCAGATGCAATTGCGAGGCGAAGGTCTTTTCCACCTGGTCCCGCTCGCCGGCTCGCAACACCCCGTTATCCACGAAGATACAGGTCAATTGGTCGCCGACGGCACGATGCGTCAGCGCAGCCGCCACCGACGAATCCACCCCGCCACTCAACGCACAAATCACGCGCTCCGTCCCGACCTGTTCTCTAATTTGCTCCACCGCCGTGTCGACGTAGGAGCGCATGGTCCACGTCGGCTGACAGCCGCAAATATCATAAACGAAATTCTTCAGCATCGTGGCGCCCTCGGTCGTGTGCGCCACCTCCGGATGAAACTGCAGGCAGTAGATGCGTTGTTTGGCATCATGCCGCTTCATCGCGGCAATGGGAGAGTTGTCGGTGTGCGCGATAGAACGGAATCCGGGAGGCATGCGTTCAATGCGATCGCCGTGCGACATCCAGACAATCGTCGAGCCACTCGTGCCAATGCCCTTGAACAGATCAGACCGATCATCAAGCCGAAGCTCAGCCCGGCCGAATTCCCGATGCTGAGCTTTTTCCACATCGCCACCCTGCAGGTGGGTCACCAGCTGCATCCCATAGCAGATGCCGAGAATCGGAATGCCCTGGTCGAACAACTCCTTGGATACTTTGGGGGATTTTTTGTCGTAGACGCTGGAGGGCCCACCGGAAAGCACGAGGCCTTTAGGACGGTAGGCTAGAATGGTCGCGAGCGAGACCGTGCAGGGCAGAATCTGTGAGTAGACCTGCGCTTCGCGGATACGCCGGGCGATCAGCTGTGTGTATTGAGAGCCAAAATCGAGAACGAGAATTCGATCGTGCCAAAGTTCCATACGCGCCTGAGATGTAACACGTTAGAGGTTCAGTGCGGGGGATGAAGAACAGGGGAAGGAATGATTCACCTTTCACCTGTGCGAGGACTACTCCCAATCAGTGCGATAATTGGGCGCTTCCTTGGTGATGATGACGTCGTGCACATGTCCCTCGCGAAGACCGGCCAGCGTTTGACGAATGAAGGTCGCTTTTTGTTGCAGCTCGGGAATGGTCTTGCACCCGCAATAGCCCATGCCGGACTTTACCCCACCGACCATTTGGTAGATGTGTGGCGCCAAAAGGCCCTTGTAGGGAACTCGCCCTTCGATGCCTTCGGGAACCAGCTTTGGGGTCGGTCGCCCCCCCTGTCCGTATCGATCGCCGCCGCCTCGCTCCATTGCTCCGATCGAGCCCATTCCGCGGTAGACCTTATAAGTTCGAGCTTGGAATAGCACCGTCTCACCGGGGGCTTCTTCCGTCCCTGCCAGCAAACTGCCCAACATGACAACTGAGGCACCGGCCGCCAGGGCCTTCGTAATATCGCCGGAATACTTGATCCCACCATCGGCAATCACCGGAATATCTGAGCCTGCCAGAGCCCTGGCACAATCGCCGATCGCAGTCAATTGCGGCATTCCTGCCCCGGAGACCATGCGGGTGGTGCAAATCGAGCCGGGCCCGACTCCGACCTTAACCGCATCGACACCGGCTTTGACCAAATCCTTCGCCGCTTGGGCGGTCGCAATATTTCCCGCGATGATGTCCAGGTGCGGATACGCCTTCCGGACCATCTTGACCGTATCGAGCACCGCCTGAGAATGCCCGTGCGCCGTATCTACAACCACGACGTCCACGCCCGCCTTAACGAGCAAGGCCACTCGATCGGAAGTCTCCGGCCCCACACCCAACGCGGCCCCTACCCGAAGGCGCCCATGAGCATCCTTACAGGCATTGGGATACTTAATCCGCTTCTCAATGTCTTTAATCGTGATAAGGCCCTTGAGTTCAAACTGCTTGTTGACGACCGGCAGTTTTTCAATCCGGTGTTCGTGCAAGATCTCACGAGCTTTTTCCAGGCTGGTTCCTTCAGGCGCCGTGACGAGCTTATCCCGCTTCATTACCTGGGAAACCTTCAGGTCCATTCTGGACTCGAAACGGAGGTCACGATTCGTGAGAATACCGACCAACTTTCCAGCCTTGGTCACCGGAATACCCGAAATCCGGTACTTGGCCATCAGATCGTGCGCATCACGTATGGTCTGATCCGGGGAGATGGTAATGGGATCAAGAATCATCCCGCTTTCGGACTTCTTAACCCGGTCGATTTCCGCTGCCTGATCTACCGGGGACAACACGCGATGGACGATGCCGATCCCCCCCTCCTGCGCCATAGCGATGGCGAGGCGCGCTTCAGTCACGGTGTCCATTGCAGCGCTGACAATGGGAATGTTCAGCTGAATGTTCCGGGACAGGCGGGTCCGGGTGTCGACCTCACTTGGGAGAACCTGCGATTTAGCCGGAACCAAGACGACATCGTCATAGGTTAACCCAAGCCGAATCTCCTTCTCTAACATCAGCCGCCACCCTCTCCCGGGCCTTCTGCCCGTTCCCCTTAGACCTTCGTGGTGTTGTCCATCTGTCCCAACTCCGCCGCGGCATCCGCCTCTTCCTGTAACCGCTCGCTCCCCTCATCAGCCGGCATGAATTGCTGAACCCGGGTATTGCCGCTGTCGACGGCAAAGACACTGCCGCGCGGGTCAACGACGATACCGTAAGGAAAGTTGAACTGCCCATCGCCCCCACCGTATCCGCCCCACTGAGCGATGAAATTGCCCTCGCGATCGAATTTCTCAATCCGGTGATTGCCGGTATCGGTGACGTACACATCACCCTGTCCATCAACTGTGATCCCCCAGGGTGACCGCAGCTGCCCGGCTTCCTGCGCCAGCTGACTACTGGCGTGACCGGCCTCTGAACTGCCCCCCCACTTAGTGAGCAGCTGAGGCAGCACGTTAGTGCTCGTATCAAACTTCTGCACGCGGTGATTGCCCATATCGACGACGTACACTGCACCGTCCGTTTGATCGACGGCAATGCCACGCGGGAAATAGAACTGACCATCGCCGTTTCCGAAACTTCCCCATGACATGATGAACTCTCCGCTCATATCAAACTTCTGCACGCGGAAATTAGCACTATCGACCACATAAATGTACCCACGCACCCTATCGATCGCGATACCCCACGGGGCGTTAAATTGACCTTCGCCATTGCCTCGCGATCCGAACTTCATCAGGTAGCCGCCCAATTTTCCATCGAACTTTTGCACGCGGTGATTGTTCGTATCCACCACGTACACATCACCCTTGGCGTCACAGGCGATGCCGGTCGGATTGTGAAAGTTCCCACTGGCCGCCCCGAAATTGCCCCACAAAATAATGAAGTTGCCGTTACGGTCGAACTTCTGAATGCGGTTATTGCCGTTATCAACCACGAAGAGAGAGCCCTGTTGGTCGATGGCAAGTCCGTAGATCGGAGCCATGAATTCGCCGCCGTGCAGAAGAGAGGCGCCGCGACCCGGCTTGCCCCACCTGGAGACGCAGAGGTAGCCTGAGGTATTGACGAGAATAGTCGCACTCGCCGGTGTCGAAATATTGTTGCCAAGATCTTTGAACCAGACGATAACGGTTTTCTGGCCGTCCCCAGGGGAAAGAATAAACGGAATCGTCGCGCCGAACTTAATGGCCGGCGGAACCTCGACCCAGCCTGGCGTTCCCGCCATCGGGGTCATCGGATTTTCGGAGATATAGTACGCCGCGACTCCCGTATCAAGGTCGGTGGCCGAAATCGTGACCACGACTTCCGGCGAATTCGTCATGAATGCACCGTGATTCACCACGGCATAAGGGGTTTGAGGGGCTGTGATGTCGATCAAGACCGGCGTTGCCGATACTTCCTCGGACAACTTACTTTCGGTTCCGTCTTCATAGACGGCTGTGAGCGCATAGAAATAGGCCTGATCGTTCGTGAGGCCGGTATGATTGTAAGGGCTCGTTACGCCTTCAATCTTCGTCCCGCTCTCCGGGGTCAGATTCGGCGAGGTGTGGAAATACAGGTTGTACGCAACCGCCTTCGGCACATCCAGCCAGCTCAGGAAGGTTTCCGTATCACCCGGCTTAATGGCCAGATTTCCCGGAGCGGGAAAATCGCTCACCGCCTGCGCACGCTCACGTTCCTCTTTCCCTCGATTCAATTCTTCATCTGTCGGAACATACTTGATGACCCGGTGATTGCCACTATCGACGACGTACACCGCACCTTCTTTATCGACGGCGACACCGGACGGAAAGTTCAGCTGGCCTTCAGTTTTTCCCCTATTGCCCCAGGCGCACAGGAACGTACCGTTTCCGTCGAACTTTTGGATACGATGGTTTCCCTGATCCACGACA
>WBZT01001722.1_pt1 | contig 15810 bp, 17 predicted proteins | sample 5204241 | NCBI WGS metagenome assembly WBZT01 (sample SAMN12344358, study PRJNA552823) | activated sludge metagenome | biome: Activated sludge suspended growth; feature: Nitrification reactor; material: Wastewater; isolation source: activated sludge from nitrification reactor of wastewater... | reverse complement strand
CATTAAACACTGTTAACAAATGTTTTGTAAAAGGCGTACTTCGTAATTTTTGACGTAATGACTTTGCATATATATATTGCTTATACTATATTATAGTTGCAGGCTCGCTAAAAATTCTCGCCCTAATTTGCATGCACGTTCATCTACGGTATGTTCCATTCCATTCAATTTGTGAGCCTCAAATTCAATGGAATTTGCTCCTAAGGCAATACATGCATGGTCAAAAGCTGATGGCGGTACTACGGAATCGTCTGTACCGTGTATGATTAATATCTTGGTTGTATTATTAGTTTTTATATCAGATAAGTCATTTAAAATCAGAGCTCCGGAGTATGATATGACTCCGCAGAATGGTATAGAGGCTGTATACGTTGTATACAATGAAAGCATCGCTCCTTGAGAAAAACCAACCAAAATAACATCGCCGTAATCGTGGAACCCTAGCTCTTTGATTTTAGCATCAATGAAGGTGATAAGCACAGAGGATGCAGCCCTGAGTCCAGACAACATTGCTGCCATGCTGCGATCTACTAAGCTAAACCATTGCCTGGAGTTAATCATAGATGGCTCATCAAATGCTTGATAGCCATTTGGTGCAATAAAATCAGAACATTCATCAATGCGGAGGACGCTCTCAAGGTTTATTATATTATAGCAATTATCGCCGTAGCCATGCAAAATAATCACTAATTTTTTTCTGCTATGTGCGTTAAATGTTCTTTGTTTACCTAATTTTTCAACATATTCAGTGATCATGCTTCTTATACCATTGGTCAAAGGTTATGCGTCGGGCATCTCTTCGATGCCAACAGCCTTGCCATCTTGCTCTATTATCCTTTGCACCTTTAACTGCGCTTCTTGTAATTTAGCACTACAATGCTTGAGTAGCTCAGTTGCCCTTACATAGTGTGTTACAGCTGACTCAAGATCCAAGCTCCCAGATTCAAGTGATTTGACTATATTTTCAGATTCTTTTAATGCTTGATCAAAGCTTAATGACGAGATTTCTATGGACGACGACAAGGACATTATTTATGTTGCACCTGATTTTTTGTTATGTTATGTTATTAGTACACTATGTTAATTATGATGTAAAGGTTTTTATGAATGCAGCATTGATATACAAGCTTCCATCTAGCCCTACACAATCTGGTAAAAAGCATGAGAAAATGTGGGTGCTAAAGTATGTTAAAGAGCGCAAGGATGGCATAGACCCTGTTATGGGGTGGATCACTTCTTCGGAGCCTATAGTACCTCAGGTTATAATAAAATTTAAATCGAAGGACGAAGCTGTGTACTACGCTAAATCAATAGGTGTTAGTTATAAAGTAGTTGACGCTCATGAAAAGCAAGTTGTGAAGCCGAAATCGTATCTTGATGCATTCAAATATAAAGGTTAACATTTAGTAATTGGTATTAGAACGTATGGCTTCAGGCAACATTACAAGACAATATAACATCAATCTTTCAATAGAAAAAGTTGTTCAGGCTATAGGTACTCACTATAGTTTGGACGCATATTCCGCTAATGAACAAGAGATAGTTCTGGTTGTTAAAAAAGATAAAATATGCAAAGTTTTGCAAGAACTTAAATCATCTAACGAGCTTCGTTTTAAAATGCTTCTCAGCATTACTGCAACTGACAACCCTGGTAAAGACCCAAGATTCGCTGTAATATATGAATTGTTGAGCATAGAGAAAAATTATCGTGTTAGGGTAAAAGTATACGTAAATGATGGAGAGCTTGTACCTAGCGTTTCCGATATTTTTAGCTCCGCTGTGTGGTATGAGCGCGAGGTCTGGGATATGTATGGTATATTGTTTGCATATAATCCTGATTTGAGACGCATATTGACAGATTATGGATTTTCCGGTCATCCACTTAGGAAAGATTTCCCATTGACTGGTTTTGAAGAAGTTGTTTACGATAGTGAAAAAGAAGCTGTAGTTTATAGAAATGTCCAGCTGACCCAAAATTACAGGAACTTTGATACTCTGAGCCCATGGGAAGGGCCCGATTATCGCCTGCCAGGAGACGAAAAAGCTGATGACGTAAAAAATGGTTAAGCGTGATGAATATTGTAAAAGCTTCAAAAATCTTTACTAATTTCGCGCAAAAAGCTAAGGAGCTTGGTTTTTATAACGGTCCGTATTATAGACTTATGAGACTGCATCAGCCTGTTGGCATTTATTTATTGCTATTCCCGATTTTATGGACAATAGCAGCAGCAGTGCACAGCTTTAGTCATTTTATTTTATGGAGCCTCTATTTTACCCTGTGCTCGATAATAATGCGCGCATCTGGTTGCATTATAAACGATATTATGGACGCTAATATAGATGCACAGGTTGCACGTACTGCCTCTAGGCCTTTAGCTTCTGGCGAGCTAAGCATAAAACAGGCTATCTATACGCTTTGCGGCCTTTTATCTTTAGCTTTTGTTTTGCTTTTATTTTTGCCTAAAACAGCATTATTGATTGCAATCTTTGCTGTTATACCAATTACATTATATCCCTTAGCTAAGCGATACATAAATTACCCACAAGTTATGTTGGGTCTCACTTTTAACCTTGGAGTATTGGTTGCCTGGTATGCTTTGAATGATAAGTATCGCGACATTAATGGCTTTATGTTGTACCTTGGATCTGCTGTATGGACTATTGGTTATGATACAATATATGCGCATCAAGACAAAAAATATGACGCTATTATAGGCATAGGGTCAACTGCTTTGGCATTTGGCAAGGATACGAAAAATATTGTCCTAAAATTATACGTACTATTTATTTCCTCTATTGGATTAACTGGAATTACACTTGGTATGAATTTGTTATTTTATGGGTTTATACTCTTGGCACTATGGTCTTTAAATAATCAGGTAGAAAAGGTGAATTTAGATGATGCAGAGGATTGCCGTAAAAAATTTATGTCTAATGTACAGTGCGGAATATTGGTCCTTGTTGGAATTATCTTGGGCAAAACACATCTATGATTGACCTGGCTTTAGCACCTGCATGAAAGTAAATAAGCTGGCTTGTTTTAACAGCGTCTAATACACATTATGTACTACCCGAATTTCAATACTGATAGCAGCCAGCTTATCTACTTTGGTAGCATGTCTAATGCAAAAAGCATGTAAAATTATTATACTGATTAAGGTACTCTTCCATTTGTCCTTTACTGCAATAACGATTTGCTATGAAGGCTATGACCCCTGCAATTGCTATTAATCCAAGCGTTACAGAAAAAGCTGTGACCAAAGATAGTTCAGCGTTTCGTTCTTCTATTAATTTAGCGCTTAAATCAGTATAACTTAAAGTCATGGGCATTTGAAAATTCATTGTTTTAAAAGGTTGCTGAACAGCTTCCATAACAGAACTATCAACTATATCATTTGTGTAAACAAAAATTTTAGACACATCGCTTGTAATGATGTCAGTTATAACATCGCCATCTTCATAAAATGTAAATAATATATCAATCGGGCAGTAACCATTTTTTAGCGCGTACTCAATTGAAGAATTATACATGTCAGTAAGCGCTGCGATTCCATAGTCCGTGATCAGGGCGGTATGTGCAGCCAAGCCAAGCAGCACAACGGAAGCCACGGCTACGCTTGAGGCAATGCCCAAAGCGAATAGGTTCTTTTTTGTGATAGAAAAATCAAACATGACACAGAGCTCCTTATGAACTTAACTCAAGGTTAATATACAATAATTAAGCAACTGTAGCAAGAATTATGACGATTGTTTCAAAGGAAATGATAAAAAATCGCTGAACGGTGTAGATATTAATATATTAAGCTCTCGTAACATAGCTAACCCTTCAGCTCATAAGTTAATAAACGCTCTTTTTGTCCGCTTTGCCACGAAAAACATAGTATGAATAGGCAATGTACCCTAAAATCATTGGCAATAAAGGTATAACAAAAACAAATACAATAGATAGGCTAGGACCATATGCTGCTGCATGCCATATGTCGTAATGATATGGTATTATCCATGGAAAAATGCTGACACATAGGCCTATATATGCCATAAGAAAAATACTCATACTAAGTATAAATGGAGCTTTTTCTAATTCTGTATTCGTCAAGCAATAAAGCAGTGCTACGAATAATATAAAAGTTAGAACTGGTATTGGTGCTAAAAAATATATATTTGGTATTTGGAACCAGACATCCATTATTCTATAATCTACAAATGGCATAACACAACTAACTATCAATGTGAACAAGCCAACAAGTATAGAGCTCCATATTGCACATTTTTTAGCCCAAATTTGCGTTATGTCTGCCGTTTTTATTATTAACCACGTTGAACCCAGTAATATATATCCTGTTACTAATGCTATCCCTGTCATAATACTAAATATTGAAAGCCAATCGAAAGGACCGCCAGCGAAATTTCTGCCATCTACTTTAATTCCAAGTACATAAGCTCCTAGGATCATGCCCTGACAGAGGACTGCTATAGTTGAGCCTATAAAAAACAGCCAGTCCCACATACGTTTTTTGTCAGACTTAAATCTAAATTCCAATGCCACCCCGCGCACTACTAGCCCAAGTAGCATCGTTATTACTGGTATATAAAATGCGGTAAGTAAGATTGAATATGCTAACGGAAACGCAACAAAGAGCCCACCGCCACCTAATACTAGCCATGTTTGGTTTGCGTCCCAAAATGGAGCAATTGAATTCATCATTCTGCTACGACATTCATCAGAAGGAGCAAATGGGAATAATATACCAGTGCCTAAGACAAAACCATCAAGCAATACGTATAAAAAAATAGCTATAGCAATTATGCCACCATAAATTAAAGGTAAATCTAATATATTTGATAAATCGAACATTTTAATCCTCATGATGAATTGTACTATGCTTTACTGACGAACTAATTGTATGTTCATAGAAAGGCTCTGTTATACCTTTAGCAGCAATACCAAGCCTTATTACTTTTAGTATATAGTAAGTTCCCATTCCAAAGACCATGCTATATACCAACACAAACGATAGTAAAGACCAGCCAGTTTGCAACGTATTTATGTTGCTTGAAACAGAATCAATTGTGCGTAGTACACCATATACGGTATATGGCTGTCGTCCGCATTCTGTCACGATCCATCCAGCTAACATTGCTACAAAACCAGAAGGAGCCATAAAAATCCATACGTTATGGAGCAATTTGCTAGTAAACAGCTTGCTTTGCATATATCTTACGGTGCTTGCTATTGCTACAAAGAGCATAACAAGCCACAGTCCAACCATCACCCTGAATGCTATAAATACGGGCATCACAGGTGGTCTGTCATCAGCCTTCCATTCTGTCAGACCTTTTATCTCCCCCGCTGTACTATGAGTTAGTATTATACTACCAAGTTTCGGTATAGATACCTCATAACTATTAACTTCGTTCACTTCATCAGGCAATGCAAATATTCTCAGCGGTGCTTCACGCTCAGTATGCCATATACCCTCTATCGCTGCAACCTTTGCTGGTTGATACTCGAGTGTGTTAAGCCCATGCAAATCGCCTATAATAGCCTGCAAAGGTGTAAGCATCACAATAGCTATAGTTGCCATGCCGAGCATAATTTTAGCATGCTGCACATCGCTGTTACGACGCAAATAAAACGCACCAACTGCACCTATAACAAAGCCTGTGGTCAAGTATGAGGCACATAGCATATGCGCGAATCTATAAGGAAATGATGGGTTAAAAATAATTTCAAGCCAGCTAGATGCTTCGAATCTACCATCGTTCACAGCAAAGCCCTGTGGAGTTTGCATCCAGCTATTTGCAGATAATATCCAAAAAGCGGATATTATAGTGCCAAAAGCTACTATAACAGTGGCTATGCAATGAGCCTTCGGCGTGACTCTGTTCCAACCAAACAGCATTATTCCCAAAAATGAAGCTTCAAGGAAAAACGCCGTTAAGACCTCAAAGCCCAATAATGGACCTATACTGCCAGATATCTTATCAGAAAATGGCGCCCAATTAGTGCCAAATTGATAGGACATAACAACGCCAGATACCACACCCATGCCAAATGCTATCGCAAATACCTTGGCCCAAAATTTGTATACATCAAGGTATATATGATTGCGTGTACGCAAATACCATACCTCTAAAAAAGCTAGATAACTTGCCAGCCCTATAGTTAGAGATGGAAATAATATGTGAAAGCTCACAGTAAAAGCAAATTGCAATCGAGCCAATATTAATGCCTCCATTAGTCCTCCTAATTTTAATCCATTATACTGTTATATCAAATCACATTTCATAAATTGTGCAAATAAATTTTACCCTTCGAAACGAAAGCAATACAGTTTGCTCATATAAAAAGCGATCTATTCAATTATAACTCAGGAGTGGTATAAATTACAAATTGTGTTTATTTTTTGAAATATAAACATTGTTCATAAATAATATTTAAGCTGCATGTATAAATATGATATACTTCCAGCTATTAAATAGAATTAATTAACGAAGATAAGTTTGTTTAATTAGTTATTCAGATAACATATATTGGCTCTTTATTATGAATCAGACAGTTCAAAACGACAGAAGCTATCTCAAAACAGCGCCTTACAAGCAGTTTGGTGATATATCCATTTACAAATATCATGATGATAGAGCGCAAAAAGATTGCTATATTGTTGATAATTTCTCTGCTGAGAATAACAACACTGAGTTTATGAATTTTTTTCGCGCTATGCGTGATCCTTCTGTAAATGACGTTGCCCAGATTAAAGATGATACAGTTGTGATGGGGAAAAACGGCAATACAATTATGTTCATGGCAGCTGATAGGAGCATGATCAAACATGAAGTACTCGACGATCATGCAGAGTATAAGTACAGCATTGCGTTCAAAACGGCCAGTATACATTCTTATGTCCAAGTAACAGACAAAACATCTGGTACAGAATATACCTTTAGCTTTAGTGGTATTAATAACTATGCCCCAGTGCAAATATCGTACTTGAGAGATGATACTGTATATGATGCAAAATATTATACTACAGATACATTTTTTGCCCCGAATAGTTTTTATGGGCCATTTGCACAGGGAAGCATGTCCACTACATTTGATATGAATGAGTCTCAATTAATGAAATTGCAAACCTTCATAAATGGGATGATGCAGTATTTAGACAAACAAGGAAGTGAAATGATATATAATTTCTTCTTCCATAATTGTTCTTATTTTTGCTATATGCTTTATAACGCAGTTTTTGGAGATATACTGAATGAAGAATGGTCACATTTTTATAAATATCACATAACAGATGAATTAAATTTTCGTAATGCGGGAATTTTATCTAATTTTACCCTTTATCAGAGGGAAAGCAATAGTAGTGATGGCATATTAAAAACTGTCCCTCATGTTATAGATAACATTATTGGAATATTCACTGGAAACGGTACTACTGAAACAAAATCCGAATTATACCTATGCGATCCATTTTTACGCCTTTTTCTTGATGCGCACGGCAATACTGAAGATCATATAGCTGCATATAATAATGAGGGTATAGAAAATATAGGCAATATTAATATTTTAAATAACCTTGGCCAAACTCCACTACATATAGCGTTAAAGGGCAAAGCAATGGAAACGGCTTTGCAATTGATAAATTCTGGGGCAAACCTATATGCATATGATTTATATAATAAATCCCCATTGCATTATCTTATGGAAATAGAATCTAATACCTATATGTTCCAAGAAGTTTTTGATGCATTGATGAATCAATTAAGTCAAAATGGCCATACTGATTATGATATAATCGATTATGTCAATATGCAGGATCTTTCAGCATATTCTCCATTATCTTCTGCAGTATTAAGTGATGATGTATATGCTATAGACAAATTGATAAAATTTGGCGCAAATCCTTATAGTGTTGACCATGCAGGTGATACTCTTCTTCATATTGCATCCTTCCATAGAGCAATTCATGTTATTGAATACCTTAAAGAGCATTATCAGGTGCTTGAAACAATGCCTAATTTAGCTGGAGATTATCCATATGATATAGTAGACAATTGGTACCTTGACAGAAGGTATGATGCCGTTCCTGCCCTACAGAAAATGATCTCGATTGAAAATGGCTCACCTTCAGCAGAAGCAGAGCTTTTCGCACATTGTGTAAATACTTTTTTTGGTCTGGAACAGTATGAAGCAGGTGCGTTGCTTGGTGTGTCGCCAGGGTGGATGCTCGATTAGGGCAAAAGCTCTGAAGTTGAAGCTTAAATACAGGCGCGAGAACTGCAAATATGAGCTAAGTCATAGCCATAGATATTCAGCCATGCATTAGTGGCCTCATTAAGATTGTCTGCATAATCTATAGCAAGCTTTGCGACTTTGTCTAATATCATACCGTGTTCAAACAGGTTGTAGCTATGAAATGAAGGAATACCACTTTGTTTTGTGCCGATAAAATCACCAGCTCCTCGAATTTCAAGGTCTTTACGTGCTATTTCAAATCCATCATCACTTTTGCACAGTACATCAAGCCTAAGCTTGCCTTCCCTTGATATATGGTTGTGATATAATAAAACACAGTATGATTGTTCATCACTCCGACCTACGCGGCCGCGCAGCTGATGTAGTTGAGAAAGGCCAAAGCGCTCAGCATGCTCTATAATAATAATCGTTGCAGCTGGTACATTAATGCCAACCTCTATTACAGTTGTAGCTATAAGAATGCCCACACTCCCATAAGCAAAATCATTCATAGCTTTATCTTTTTCTGAGGAAGACATTTTGCCATGAACCATAGATACATTTGGGCCGAAGTGTTTTTGTAAAAATAAATATCTGGATTCAACATCCTGCAATTTTAATTTTTCAGATTCCTTAACGAGCGGGCAGATCCAGTATATTTTATGTCCTTGTGCAATTTTAGCTTCTACTTTAATAATTAGGTCATCTATTTTATCCGCAGAGCATTTCGTTGTAATAATTTTCTTTCTGCCTTGAGGTTTATTACGCATTATTGATATATCAAGATCTCCGTATAAAATCATATTTAGCGTACGTGGTATTGGAGTCGCAGACATCATCAATAAATCAACGTCATACCCCTTTTCTACAAGACTGATCCTTTGGTTAACACCACATCTATGTTGCTCATCTATTACCACAACTCCAAGCGCAGAAAATGCGGTACGCTCTTGGAATAAGGCGTGCGTACCAATAACAATATTAGCTCTGCCACTTGCTATATCATCTTCTATCTTGACTCTCTCCTTTTTTGCTTCTGTGCCGAGTAAAACAACAACATTAAGCTCAAATGATGCTAGATACTGCGATATTGTAGCAAAATGTTGCCTAGCTAGTAGCTCAGTTGGCACCATCAAAACACCCTGTTTACCAGCTTCTACAGCGTTTAATATAGCACATAATGCAACAATGGTTTTACCACTGCCAACGTCACCTTGAAGCAGACGAGCCATACGGGCCTTACCAGCTTGATCCTTTGAAATATCAACAATAGCGTTTAATTGATCAGAAGTCAGCTCAAATGGTAGTTTTTGCAAGAATTGCTTCACAAAGCTGCCAGAAAAGTTGTAAACCTCTTTTTTTGGGGTTGTTTCTATATTCCTAACAAGCCTCATGCTAATCTGCTGTGTTAGCAGCTCATCCATAGCAAGTCTCAGCCTGAATTTACTATCAATTTGCAGGTCATCTATACTATTTGGATTATGCACTCGCTCTATAGAATTAAACCAGCTGACAAAATCATGGGTATGTATGATGCTCTGAGGCAATAATTCTGGTATGGATTGCGCTTTTAAGCCATGTATAATTTCGTTGGCTATACTGTGCATATGCCTAGTGGTTAGGCCGTATGTTAAACCATATTGAGGCTCTAATATGCAGAAATAGTCCTTCTTGCTAATTCGCTCAATGATAGGGTGCACCATCTGCAGCATATCAAATGCGAAAGTTGCTTGACCGCTTACGATAATCTCACTGCCACTGGGGTAAGTTATATATAAATATTTGCTATTGCCTTTGAAGTATACAAGGTCTATCCACCTTATGCCAGTACCCAAATTGTAAGTACACCTAATTTTATATGGACTATGTTTCCTCGGGTCTTTGTCTATATGTTCCTGGATTTTAACAATTAGCGTTACAATTTTTCCATCATTTATTTTTGAAGAAAGGCGCCTATCTATTATATCATGTGGATAGTGGAATAAAGCATGGCTCAGCTGTGTTATAGAAAGCCGCTTCATATGAGGCGCGTACTTCTGCCCCACACTTTTTAGTGTGGCAATATCCCGAGTTAAATAAGCGACAAACTTCTGCATAAACCACAAATTGCTAAGTGTAAAAGGCTATATAGGACCTAACCCACCGCCAGGGCCGCCGCCAGCATCAAATCTTCTATTGTTGCCACCTTGGTTCCTCCCGTCCTTTGCAGTTGAAGGCGTGCTATGTGCTGGAGCTTTCAAAACAATAAAAGCATCGACCCGATCCATAACTTCTTTCATTGTCATTTCACGAACCTGAGATAAATCGTCAAATTTGCCGTGCTTTACAATTTCTTCAAAGTGCTTTGCTTTTACAGCGTCATATTTTTTGTCAAATTTTATTTCCTCGCCCACTTCTTGCGCTGCTGCTTCAAAAAGATATGTAACAGGCATTCCTTTCGGTGGAGGATTATCGCCAAAAAGGCTCTGCAGTAGCGGGCCAATTTTTACATCACGCCACTTACCAGTTTTGATTAATTGCTTATTTTTCTCAGCCTTTAAGGCCCTTTCTGTATCAGCTTTGAGCAATTCCTTTTTTGCTTCTTCTTGTATTTTTTCAGCACTTTCTCCACCACGGATTTTATTCGCAATAGAAGTGCCTAAACCACTTACTTTGTCACCAAAAAACCCTCCTATAGAATTAAGTACAGGCACAATATCTTGCTCGAATATCTTCACACCTTTTGACACCAAACCTAAAGCCGCAGAGGTCAAGCTAATAGCAAATCCGATAGCAACTAATGGCCCAAGCGGTGTAAACAAGCCAGCACCCAGCGCAAGCCCTGTTCCCACCATGCTGCCGGCGCTAATTTTAAAAAATGACCTGTCCATATTATTTATTACGATATCAAATGTAGATGATATTGTTTTTGCTGCATGCAGGCTAATTTCATCTATTTCTTCTTTAGTTAATTTCAGCTTTTTTTCTGGATTTGTTTGATATTTATCAATCCAGCTTGCGCAATCACGTACTTGCCCTTTGTACCTTTGGAATTCAAGCAAGCGCTTGCTGCATTCCGTTTTTTGCTCAACAGCCGCTGCGTATTCTTCTTCTGCTTGCTGTATAAATGCAGCTGATGGAGGAATCTGCTGCTTTTCATATTCGAGATCTTGTTTTGCCTGATCAACATTCATTTCTTCCTGCAGCACGCGCTGCCTTAAATTATTTTCAGTTGCATCTTCGTGCTTTTTCACTGCATTGTATATGTCGCGCACCATTTCAAACCTTCTTGAAAAGGCCTCTCTATAATTGTCATCAAAACTACCGGGACGCTTCATCAAGACAGCCATAGACGAAACAAGCAGGTCATGATCTGCTATAGTAGGGTCTTTATCAAGCAAAGCTTTGACTATCATCATGTCCTGTTCACTTTTATTATCTCGTAATAAATCGTATACAATACGTTTTGGGTGAACTTTATATACTGTTTCAAGATGATCTACAACGTCAATCATTTGCTGTTGTTCAGAATTCCTGAATATAATCAAATTTCTATCAGGATTTGCTTTGTAAAAGTCATCAGCGATTTCATCGCACATAGTACGCAGCTTATCTTTACATTTTTTTAAGGCAGTTGATTGAGCTTGGACTAGATCTGCAGCCCTGTATCTTTCGTCTTCTGTTGGATTTCTATCCTTTAGCTTATATAAAACTGTTGATCCTATATCTGTTATTGACGTTCTACCCATAATGTATTCCTCTATAATGTGCTCATATCATTTACCTTATTATAATCTTGCGTGGAAGCTACCGCAGCAGATCGACTAGTTTTTCTCACAGGAATTGATGGCCTTATTATCTTAGTTGTGCGCTTAATTTTATTCTGTAATTGCATCATACCGTACAGTAATGCCTCTGCAGTTGGCGGGCATCCAGGCACGTATATATCCACTGGTATTATCCTGTCACATCCACGAACTACAGAGTATGAATAGTGATAATAACCACCGCCATTGGCGCAGCTTCCCATAGATACAACGTATTTTGGATTTGGCATTTGGTCGTAAACCCTACGTAATGCAGCAGCCATCTTATTGGTTAATGTACCAGCAACTATTATAACGTCCGACTGCCTTGGACTAGGGCGGAACATAATACCATATCTGTCAAGGTCATATCTACTAGCTGCTGTATGCATCATTTCAACAGCGCAACACGCAAGGCCGAACGTCATTGGCCAAGGTGAATTAGACCTAGCCCACGCCGCAACTTTGTTAATAGTGGTCACAATAAAGCCATTACCAGAATTATCTACCTCCACATGACCTAGATCAACATACCCCGAGTTATTAGTAAGCTTAGTCATAATTCCTCCTAATTATCTTATCATTCCCATTCTAGTGCACCTTTGCGCCACTCATATACGAATCCAACTGTAAGTATAAATAAAAACATCATCATCGAAAAAAATCCAGCTATGGAGATTTTTTTTAACACAATAGCCCAAGGGAATAAAAATGCTATTTCTAAGTCAAAAATGATGAATAACATAGCTATTAAATAAAATCGCACGTCGAATTTTTTTCTTGGCGAATCAAATGCATCAAAACCGCATTCGTAACGTGATAATTTTGCTGCAGTTTTTTCGCGCTTATTAATAAGCAATGGTAAAAATGATAACACACAAGACAGGACTATAGCCAGAATTAAAAATATTAATATAGGCGCATAAGCAAGCATTACTTGATTCATTATCATTCCTCATTTTTAAACATGATATTCCTAGTACCAGAGGGAAGTGCGACTGTTATGCCATCCAAATCCTTTGTAACAGTTAACTGGCATCCTAATCTAGAAGTATGTGTCAATCCAAATGCTAAGTCAAGCATATCTTCCTCCTCCTGCGATGCTGGAGGAAGTTTGCTATAGTACGAAGGCTCAACTATTACATGACAAGTAGAGCAAGCTAAAGACCCTTCACATGCACCTTCTAGAGCAATATCGTTAGCATGCGCAACTTCCAGTATTGTGCTTCCTTCCTCTGCAGCTACAGAAATTTTTTTACCATCAACGTCGATAAAATTGACAACCACTGACATACTGCTATTCTTTCTCCTCTTTTTTTGCGCCAGCTTTTGTTTTTTTGCCAATTTTTTTAGATTTTGCATCTATTAATTTCTCTAGCTTGTCTAATTTCTTTTCCTCCTGTTTCACTAACTCTACTATACCATCGCGCCTGACTATTACAGACACATTGGATGCTATCTCAACAACGTAAAATTTGTCATCTTCTTTCTTTAAGAACGTACCGACTATACCGTTAGCAAGCACAATTCTATCACCATGTTTTAGTGAATCAAGCATACTAACATGCTCTTTCTGTCTTCTTTGCTGAGGCCTTATGACCAAGAAATATACTATACAAATCAGCAATCCTATCACTGCTATATCACCAAACATAGATGGTTTACCTTGTACTGCGCCAGCTTCAGCTTCTGCTGCAAAAGCTTCTTTAATTGCAAAAAGATTCATACTTTTTTCTCCTTATGAATTCGTATATTGGTTGATGAGGTTGCTACCCTCTTTCCATGAAATAAAAACACTTTCCCGCTACATGGGCCCCAATATTTGAACGCACCATATTTAACATGAATTAGCTTGGCATAGCTAACTAAAACAGATTTGCATAAATTATACATGATGGAACAACCATAAAGCACTCTATCAAATACGCACAAAGGCACTTCGTTGAGAATACTTTGCCATCTGCTCCATTTATGAAAAGATCCCACATTGTCAGCTCCCATCACCCAGACGAGTCTAGCACTACTATGCATGGTTTTCAACCTTTTTATGGTAGTATAGGTTGTGTAAGTTTTTTGATATTTTTCAGTATCGCTTACAATAACTTTGTATACATTGGCAATGGCTTTACTTTGTAGCATTCTAGCCTGCAAATCATCAGGGATCAGCTTCTTCATTGGATTTTGCGGTGTAATAAGCCATATTATCATGTCAAGCCGCAAGCGTTTTATAGCCTCGAGCGTGATATGAAAATGTCCTGAGTGAGGCGGGTTAAAAGAACCGCCCAACAACCCTATCCTGGCCTTGGTATTTTTAACTGGGAGCAAAGCAAATCTGTGATTCAAATTACTGTGTTTGCTAATCATATAGTATTGTCAATTGTTTAGTCAGTTATGTATATTGTTTTATACCTAGATACGTATATTTGTGCAACCACATAGTTCGAAAAATATACGACCAAATATATGACCAACGTGCGATGGATAAAAATGGTTTTAATAAAAAATTAATAAATTAAGCTTGCATATGATATATTATATGCTAGCTTCATATATAGGAGAAGTTGCGTGGAGCAACACTATAGTTAACGGAGGTATACACAAAACGCGAGGTTACGCTGTGCGATTTGTGCCCACTGTTGCTCCACGAATCTCCACACATTTAAGAAAAAGTGAGGCAAAAACATGCGAAATACTATCAACATTATAAAACATGCTAGCAAAATTGCTGCATGCGGCATCCTGGTTATGTTGACCCAAGGATGCAAAAGCGCAGACATACCAATCGTAAAAGGTGACCCAATAGATTGGGATGCGGGCCTAACTAGGCAAGACTATAATACTATATTAAATCACAGTCAAGAAAGAAATGTACAAAACCTTAATAAAAATTCCGACAAGGTTACTGCACTTGATTTTGCTCCAATAGTTGGCGCTGTACAAAAACCTAAAATTGCGCAAGGAAAGCTAGTTTCACTCTCTATAACAGAGAGTGTACCGCTTAAAGACGTTATGGTTGAGCTAGCAAGGTTAGCTGAGCTTGAATTGGCTTTAGATTCGCACATAGATGGCGGAGTGATAATCAAGGTGCAGGACAGAGATGTAAATGAGGTCGTGGATATGATTTCTAATATGGCTTCGCTGCGTTATTCTGTTGAAAATGGCGTTCTTCATGTGCAAAAGGATACGCCATATCTCATCAATTATCCTGTGGATTACATTAATTTAACCCGTTCTGGCAAGGGCGGCATAAGTATAAACACGCAAGTATTGTCAATAGATCCAGGGTCCAGCAGTTCTAGCTCTGGTTCTGGCTATTCAAGTGGAAGTAATTCTTCATCTGGCGGGAACTCAAACAGCAGTGGTCTAAATAGCGGCTCTACAAATGAGATTTCAACGCAGTATGATGGAGATTTATGGTCATCTATAGAACAAAATATTAAAGCTATATTAAATGCTAAGGTACAAAACTTTAGTACAAACCTTGACAATGTTCAAGTGATAAATGTTAGCAATAATGCAGCTACCAATACAGTGGCAGCAATGCCTAATGACCCGCAAGCTGGTAGCAAAATGCAGAATTCCATGATGTTTTACTCATTAAATAAACAAGCGGGCATTATTAGCGTGATGGCTACTGGTAAAAAGCATAAAGAGATTGCTACTTATCTAGACGAAGTTAGGGCTGGGCTATCCTCTCAAGTATTGATAGAGGCAAAGTTAGTAGAAGTCACATTAAATAAAGAATTCACCTCAGGCATAGATTGGGGAGGACTGACAAATAACGGC
>WBZT01001285.1_pt1 | contig 15812 bp, 10 predicted proteins | sample 5204241 | NCBI WGS metagenome assembly WBZT01 (sample SAMN12344358, study PRJNA552823) | activated sludge metagenome | biome: Activated sludge suspended growth; feature: Nitrification reactor; material: Wastewater; isolation source: activated sludge from nitrification reactor of wastewater... | reverse complement strand
GGGGAGGCCGGGCGGGAAGCCGCGGCGAAACAGGTTGAACGGATCGGCAGCCAGGTGCGGGCGGCGGTGGTGGCGCTCGACGAAATCGTCTGGGCCACGAATCCGCAGGACGACAACCTCCCGCGTTTCGCGGAATACGTGGGGCTCTTTGCCGATCAATTTTTCGAGAACACCACCGTCCGCTGCTGGCAGGAGATGCCGACGGATCTGCCCAAATTGCCGCTGCGCGCCGACGTGCGGCATAATGTATTTCTGGCCGTGAAGGAGGCGTTGCACAATGTCCTGAAACATTCCGGCGCAACGGAGGTATGGTTGCGACTCAAGCTGGCGAACGCCCGTGTGTCGGTGGAAATCGAAGACAATGGTCGCGGCTTCGTGCCGGACGCGGCCACCGCCGGCGGACACGGTTTGGGCAACATGCAGTCGCGCATGGCCGAGTGCGGCGGCAGCGCGGCCATCACCAGCGCGCCGGCCTGTGGTGCCAAGGTCCAGTTTGATTTTCCCCTGCCGAGGAATCTTTGAATCGCCGACCGTCTAACATCAATGTGGGATGGCGGACGGCGTGCCAGTGTTCTATGAAGAAACGAATTGTGGGTGGAACCATTACTGTCGCTCTGGTGGAAGACGATCCCGGCGTGCGGGCCAACCTGGCCAACATGATTGACGGAACGCCCGGATTTCACTGTCAAGCCGCATACGCCGATGGCCCGGCGGCGCTCAAGGACATTCCGACGAACCGGCCCGACGTGGTATTGATGGACATCAACCTGCCCGGCATGTTGGGCACCGAGTGCGTGCGGCGACTCAAGAACGTGGCGCCGGATTTGCCGGTGCTGATGCTGACAGTCTATGACGACAGCGAAAAAATCTTCCAGTCGCTGATGGCCGGCGCCACCGGTTACCTGCTCAAGCGCACGCCCAAGGACAAACTGCTGGAAGCGATTCGCGAGATTCATGGCGGCGGCGCCCCGATGTCACGGCAGGTCGCGCGCCGGGTGGTGCAGTACTTTCAAGAAGTCAGCCAGATGCCGGCGACCACCCAGCGAGCGCCGGAGGTCGAGACTTTGACCCAGCGCGAGGAACAGGTGCTTTCGCTGCTGGCAAAGGGACACGCCTACAAGGAAATCGCGGACTTGATGCACATCAGTTTTGAAACCGTGCGCAGCTATGTGCGCACGATTTACGACAAGCTGCACGTCCACAGCCGGACCGAAGCCACGCTGAAGTATCTCGGGCGCTGAATTGTTGCCGAGCAGAGGTGGCTGGCGGAAATCCAATGGCGCGTCGGCGCCTCAGCCGGTGAAGCAGACCATCTGGCAAAGCGGCGGGAAAGGAGCGGGACACCGGGAAACGGAGATCAACCGTCTGGCAACTTTCCAGCGCTGCTCGCGCTGACGCCTTGCCCTGCGGGCCTTGGAAGGCTACAAGTGATCGCAGCACAATCATTCATGAAGATCACGGTCATCGGCGGCGGCTCAACTTACACACCGGAACTGGTCAGCGGATTTCTTGCGCGGGTAGATTCGCTTCCGCTCCAGGAACTGTGGCTGATGGACATCGATTCGGATCGTCTGGACGTTGTCGGCGGTTTTGCCCAGCGCATGGTTCAGGCCAAGGGCAGCCCTTTCAAGGTGGTGCTTTCCCGTAACCAGCGCGAGGCCATCGCCGGCGCGAAGTATGTCGTCACACAATTGCGCGTCGGCGGCATGGCCGCCCGGCGCGGCGATGAGTATCTCGGCCAGCGGCACGGTCTCGTGGGGCAGGAAACTACCGGCGTAGGTGGCATGGCGAAGGCCTTGCGGACGATTCCCGTGATCCTCGGCATCGCGAAAGATATGCGAGAAACCGCGCCCGGGGCGTTGCTCGCCAACTTCACCAATCCCGCCGGCCTCGTCACCGAGGCGCTCAACCGGCACGCCCCGGATGTTCCCGCCGTGGGCGTCTGCAACGTCGGCATCACGATGAAAATGGAATCGCTCGAAGCCGTGGAGAAGGCCACCGGCCAGAAAATCGAGGACAGCCGCGCCACACTCGACACGCTCGGGTTGAACCATCTTACCTGGCATCGTGGCTTCACTGTGGACGGGAAGGACGTCTGGCCGACAGTCTTCAACGCGTTCGCCGAGAAGATGAAGAAGCAGGAAGATCCCGAGTGCGATGTCCGCACGCTCGAGGTGTTGGGCATGATCCCCAACTACTACCTGCAATACTTTTATTACACCGCCCGCAAGGTGGAGGCGCAGAAAAAGTGGCCGCCCTCGCGCGCCGAGGAGGTTTTCGCAATCGAGAAGAACCTGCTGCGGGATTATGCGAACCCGGCGCTGATTGAGCCGCCCGCCGAGTTGATGAAGCGCGGCGGGGCCTATTACTCGACGCTGGCCACGCAACTCATCAATTCGCATCACAACGACCTCGGTCAGGTGCATGTGGTCAACGTCCGCAACAATGGCGCGGTGAAGGAATGGCCCGCGGATTGGGTGCTCGAACTGCCCGCCAAGGTGGATCGGCATGGGATTCATCCGCTGCCCGCCGTGCCCTTGCCGCCGGTGTGCTTCGGCCTGATTGCGCAGGTGAAGATGTACGAACAACTCACGGTCGAAGCCGCGGTGCGCGGCGACCGGAACGCTTTGTATCAGGCGATTCTCGCGCACCCGCTCGGCCCCAGCGGCGACAGAGTTCAGGCGGTGATGGATGATCTGCTGGAAACGAATCGTCCGTGGCTGCCGCAGTTTGTCAAATAGTTGTCCCATGAGATACTTCGTCGGCTTCGATGTCGGTTCGAGCAAGACCCACGCGCTGATCGCCGATGAAACCGGACAATGCGTCGGTTTCGGGCAAGCGGCCGGAGGCAATTACCAGGCGGTTGGCTGGGATGGACTCCAAACAGCCTTGGATGACTCGTTCAGACTGGCTTTGCAGAAATCTGGAATTGAGAAAGCCCGGATCGAGGGCGCCGGGTTCGGCGTCGCTGGTTACGATTTTCCTTCGGATCGTCCGCCGCATTTGCAGGTCATTGCCACGCTCGGCCTGTCGTGTCCGGTGGAGATTTTCAACGACGGCCTGAATGGATTGCTCGCGGGCGCGACTCGCGGGGTTGGGGTCAACGTCACGGCGGGTTCATCGAATAATTGCCGCGGGCGCAATGCTCAAGCCCAGGAAGGCCGCGTCGTTGGCAACGGAATGATGTTCGGCGAATTGGGCGGCGCGATGGAGATCGTCCAGCGTGGTTTGCACCTGGTGAATTACGCCTGGATCAAACGCCGCCCGCCGACGGGGCTCACGCGCATCTATCTCGATGCCGTGGGCGCGAAGGACGAACTGGACTTGATGGAAGGCTTGTCCAACGACAAATACCAACTCCCGTCCGCGCTGGCGAAGCGCATTGCCGAAGCCGCACAAGCCGGCGACGCTGCGGCACTGGAGATCATGCAATGGGCCGGCGAGGAATTGGGCTGGCTGGCGATTGCGGTCGCCCGGCAGATCGGAATGGCGAACGACTCCGTGGAAGTGGTTCAGTCCGGCAGCGTGTTTGCGGCGGGGAGCGTGATCACCGAACCGATGGCGCGAGTGGTTCTGGCTCATTGCCCGCTTGCAAAGCTCGTGAGGTTGGACGGCCCGCCGGTTGTGGGCGCGGTTCTGTTGGGCATGGAACAGGTGAAGTTCGATGGCTACGCGGTTCGGGACCGGATGGTGCGCACTGCGAAGGGACTGGTTCGCTGAGAAAGGCCGGACCCACACGCCTCAACGCCGTTGCTGGCCACAATTCGCGACTTGAGCTTGCGGCTGATTGCCTGTGAAGACGATTTCACTGCGGGTGGATTCAGTACTAGGGGGCAAGTTTTGTCGTAGCCGTATTGACTCAATTGGTAGGGTGGTGTTGCTGCACCGCCGAGGCCGCGCAGCAGCGCGGCCCTACCACCATTGCGGCTACAGTTTTCTTTAGAACCGCTCTAGCGCTCTGATCATGCCGTTATCCTGAATCCCGCGGGTCACATTCCTCCAATACACGGAACTTCCGCATTTCTATTCTCGCACTGCCGCCGCGCCGGCAGGGTGAAAACAGAAACAGGGCCGGGATTGCTCCCGGCCCTGCGCTTCACCCAACCAAACCCTACAGTTTCACGCGATAGAATTTCCGGTCACCGGTCATGGTGACTTTATAGAAAGGCGCAGATGCGCCGACCACAGGATTGTAGGGACCTTCGGCGTTGTCCGCGGCTTCGAGTGTGCCGGCCTGCCAGATCAGTTCCATTCCGTCACTGGTCAATCGTTGGTTGAGTGTCACCGGGCCATAGGTGTCGAAGGACCGCGCATAGTTCTGGCCCACGAGGTAGATGGACTGTGCCTCGACCGGCGAGAGCGCCCGCCGCCAGATGCCGACATCGTCAATATTGCCGAATCCGTCAACCCCGTATAATCCGGTCGGATCTTGACCAATGGTCAAGGGGAGGCCGCTGTCAATGTTGTCCACGTTGCTCATCGGTCGAGAGTCAACCATCACACCATCCAAGTAGGTGACCGCGTTCCCGTCCCGGTTAAACGTATGCACCAAACTGTGGAACTGGCCGTCATTCAGTGTGTTCGTTGGCCCATAGAGGCCGATGGATGCTGCGCCGGAACTGCCGCCCAACCAGTAGGACCATCCCCCTTCCATCCAGGAAGGGGCGAAGGTCATTCCGAAGCTGCCCCAGGAATTCGCGGCTGTGCAGATGAATGGCAAATCTCCGGACAATCCGCCAATTCTGACCCAATAGGCCACAGAAAAATCTGTCGTGGTCTCAAATTGGAAGTCCGCAGGGTTCATAACTTGCGCGTAGGCGTAGATTGGTTCGGGAACTGCGGTTGGTTGCGTGTCATAGATAAAGGACCCGCCGATCTTCCCCGCCTGGAATTGTGGAAGGATCCCCAGCGGTTGGACGACAAAAGTTGCATGATTACTTCTCCCGGAACTATCGTTGAAATTGCCATCGAACTTGAGGTGCAGCACCAGTTCATTGGTCAGGTTCACAAACGACGGCGCGGGTGACACCACAAGCGAAGCTCCAGGACTGTTCGTGCCGCCGATGGAGTTGGTGACGCCACAAGTGTAGCTCCCTGCGTCGGTGAAATAGGCGCTGGGAATGGTCAGCGTGGATCGCGTAGCGCCGGCTAGGTTTACGCCGTTTAGCTTCCACTGATAGGTGAACGGTGCGGCGCCAACTGCGCCTACGGAGAACGCCGCCGATTGTCCAACCATGACGGACTGCGATTCCGGCAGGGTAACCAACTGGGGTGCGGTTGGACCGCTGACACCCATCAGGCTGAGATTCTGAATCTCCGCCGAGGAGAGCGAGCGTTTGAAGACCATCGCTTCGTCAATGTCGCCATCGAATACCCGGTCGGTGCGGTCGCGGCCGATGAACATCGGGTCGGTGCCGGGGATCACGTTGTGGGTGGTGTTGTTGACGGCGGAGACCAGACCATTGCCGTCGTTCATGTAGAGGGTGGCGCGGGTGGGTTCGACGACGAGGGCCACGAATACCCATTGGCCTTGCGGCACGATCAAGCTGGAGGCAAAGCCGTAGTGCCCGCCGCCTTCCCAGTGATAACGGAGTTCGCCGGTTGCGACCATGTGCAACCCGGCTGCGCCCGCCGTGCCGCGGGAGAAGACGATGCCCGCGAGATCGGTCGGGTGATAAGCGTTGACCTTGATCCAGGCGGCAAAGGTCATGGTGTTGGTGTTGAAGTTGAGACTGGGCGCTTCGACCCAGGTGCTGGTCCCGTTGAAAGTGAAGGCCTTGTTGCCCGCCTCAAAGCCGACTTGGGCGGGCGGCTGTGGACCGGTGCTGCCCAGGACGGTGGCTCCGGCGGTGGTACCATGGTAACCACCGGCATAATCATTAACCTTCGTGCCGCTGGTCTCGTTGAGCCGCCAGTAGGCCGCCGGGCCGTCCGCAATGGCCAGGGCCGGGAAGTAATTCGCTTCTTCCAGCACCGTCAATGTGGCGTTCTGCGTGAAGTTGGTGCCGTAGGGGTTCATGAGCTTGGCACGATAACTCGCCGCGTCGGCCGTGGTTATGTTCGTCAGCGTCAAGGTTGCGGAAGTCGCGCCCGCGATGTCGTTGGAGTTCTTCTGCCACTGATAACTTAACGGCACGCTGCCGCCGGCCAGGGCGGTAAATGTTGCGGTGACGCCCTTGAAGCGTGTGATCGAAGTCGGATCGGCAAACGTCACCGGCGGCCCAGCCTGTACCGTGATGGCGGAAACCGAACTGGTGGCGGAATTGGCGCCGAAGGTCACCACCACGTCATAGTTGCCGGAGTCCGCCGTAGTGGCGTTGTTCACCACTAACGAGGAGGCCGTCTTGCCGTTGAGGTTCACGCCGCCTTTGCGCCACTGGTAGTTCACCGGGCCGCTCGCGACCCCGTAGGCGGTGAGGGTGATCGTCATGCCTTCATAGAGTGGATCGGCCGGGGTGCGCGACAGAAGCGGGACCGACGGCGTGGCCGAGTAGAAGAGTTGTGAGATCGCATTGTAGTCCAAGGCTTGGTCGAAGATCGCTGCTTCATCCAAGGCGCCTTTCAGGTAACGGGTGCCCGAGTCCCAACCCAGGTTGAACACCGCGCTGGAGAAGTCGTGGGCGGTATGCGTGACGTTGTTGGTCGCTGACTTCAAGCCATTGGTGCTGCCCAAATAGAGGATCGCGTTGGTGGGGGTGATCGTTGCTGCGCAGAAAGTCCACACGCCGTCCGGCAGGGTGAGGCCCGACTGGAAATTGTAGGTGTTTGCGGCGTCATTCCAAGTGTAGCTCAAGCGGTTGGCGCCGTCGAAACTCAGGCCCGTGGCAACGGGGCGGGTGAACATCAGGCCTGCAAAGGAAACTTGACTGCCGTTGCGCTTCACCCAGCAGGTGTAGGTGGCGGAATCGGTGTTGATCGGGAGTGGCGGCACGATGATGCGACCAGAGGTGCCGTTCATATCCACCGCATTATTGTCGGAAGTCATGCCCGCGAATTGAGGCGACCGCGATCCGACAACGGCGGGAGTCACACCGAAGGCATAGCTGCCATCGTTGGTTGAACCAAGCGAGCCGCTGTTGGCGGCGACAGGAGAGGCGGGCAGCGCGGGCTCGTTGAGCGGATAATACGCGGCGGGATTGTCGGCGAGGATCTGGGCGTTGTAACCCGCGGCGTTCGTCGTGGCGGCTTCATAGTGCGCCCCGATTGTGGCGGCCGGGAGCACGGAATGATAAATCGCCACGTTATCCAGGAGTCCGGGGAAGAACAGGGACGGACCGGTCTCGGTCGTGCCGGCGCCGAGGCGCGTAGGCGCGTTGGTGTTCGCCCGATAAACCACCGTGCCGGTGCTGGTGCTGGTGGCCACGCCGTTCACATAGATCGTGATGTTTGCGCCATCATAGACACCGACGATGTGATACCAGGTGTTGGCTTGAACATCCACGCTGCTGTCGGTGATCGTGGTGTTGCCGGTGCCATTGTAAACCCGGAATTGCCAGCTCGAGTTTCCATTGTTGACGAAAAAGAGGTAACCCAACTGCGCCGTCGGCCCACCGGCCACGGTGACGTAGCGGGACACGACGCCGGACTTCGCGCCGGCGGTGTCATTGGTCAGGTTCGCCCAGAACTCGACCGTGAACGGTCCGCTGGGATTCAAAGCGGCATTCAGCGGGATTTCGGCAAACTGATTGAGGCCATTGAAATTCATTGCCGGATCGTTGCCAGCGCCCAGAACGCTCTCCTGTTGGGCTAGCGGCGAGAGGTAATACGCGCCGTGAAGCGCGGCGCCGGCGGTGCTGGCGTTGGTCAAGGTGCCGGTGACGAAGGTGCCGCTGGTCTCGTTGAGTTTCCAGTACCCTGCGGGATTCAATCCAGAGAGGGTTGTGGAATAATCGGCAAGGGCGGTGGCGGCGCCGAGCGCCAAGGCCAGGGCGCCGGCGGAAGTTCGCAGGATTCTCGGGAGGTTGATCTTCATACTGATGTCACTGATTGCTAGTTGAGCGGTTGCTGCGTTGAACGAATCCCCTCCGCAGGGTGCAGCGGCGCGGATTCAAGCGCGAAGATTACCAGTGGTGCGCCCGGCCAACACTCCCCAAAATTGGGGTGTCCGCGACTTTTGAATTGATGCAGGTAACACCGTGTTGGCTTGGATATGCACGGTGCGTTCGTTCCCAGTTTTCGGAGCGGCGGGGCCGAGGCGGTGGAATTCCCGCATCATGTCCCTCCTCGGGCCGGTGCAGGGGTGCTCCCCCGAATGTGGGGGTTTCCCAATCCACCGCCAGTGTTACAACATCCGCACGCCGATTTGATGATCAAGTCAGTGGCAACTCTGCCGTCGCCGGTTTCTAATTTGAGCACGGTGGCGGAACGCGGTAATGTCTGCCGAAAATAGTCAGTGGCACGCATCAGATGAAACAGAATCCAACCCTCCCGAAAGGCCGACCCGGCTTCACGCTGATCGAACTGCTCGTCGTCATCGCGATCATTGCCATCCTCGCGGCAATGATCCTGCCGGCACTGGCCAAGGCCAAGGAGAAGGCGCAACGCACCAAATGCGCCAACAACTGCAAGCAACTGGGGCTGGCTTCGCATCTCTATGCGAACGACAGCATGGACAAGCTGCCCCATCCGAACTGGAACCCTCCGTGGACTTTGGCCAATGGACAGCCACTGCCGGGCTGGCTTTATTTACCGGGAGGCGGCGCCCCGCCAGATCCGAACGTGGCGCCGTACAATACTTCCTCCAGCCGACCTTACGAGGGGGGCTTGCTGTGGCCTTACCTGAAGGGCAAGGACATTTACTGGTGTCCGACGGACCTGGCGACAAACACCGTTGGCTACCGTTCGCGCGCGAACAAACTTTCCACCTACATCATGAGCGGAGCGGTCTGCGGCTTTGGGGCCAGTCTGGATGGCTACAAAATCACCAACTTCCGGCAGGACGCCTACATCTCCTGGGAACCAAATGAATTCGCCCCGAGTGGCGGAACCGCTTACAACGACGGCTCCAGTTATCCCGATCCGACGGTTGACGGCGCCTTGGGACGAAAACACGGCAAGCTGGGGGGCATTGTGATTGTCGTCAGTGGTAGCGTGGAGTTTGTGAAATATCAGAAGTGGGCGACGCTGGCATTGTCTCCTTTCAAGAACAGTGTCTGGTGCAACCCGGTAACGAACAACGGAAGATGAATTGCCTGCCTATGAACAAGTCGGCGTGGCTCGGGGGCGTTTTGATATCTGCTTGTCTTCTTTTGGCGAGTTGCAGTGACGGTGCTTTCAAGCTGAGTGAGCAGGAGCGGGCGGCTTTCCGGGATGCTGCGCCCGAAATGAAACAGACCTGGGAGAATGGTCTGAAGGCGGAGAAGGCAAACGACTATCTGACCGCCAGCACCAGCTTCCGGGCATTATTGAGCAAACCGATCACGCCGGACCAACTCGTCGCCGTCCAAACCGCCTTGGGGGCTTTGAATTACCGCATCAACGAAGCGGCGGCCAAAGGCGATGCCGCCGCTCAGAAAGCCGTGGAAGCTTTGAAAGCAGGCGCACCACGAAGATGACGGATGGCGATGATCTCCAGGCTCGCCGATCGGGTGGATGCCGCCTTCGCCGCGAAGGCGGCTTCAAGGCCTGTTGCGCCCACGGTTGAGTTTTTCGCCTTTCGATCTGCTTCCCGGATGAAATGTGAATCTGTCTGGCGTTCTCCCGGGCGCCAAGACCGCCAGACTAAGGCGTCTTTGCCGTCACAAATTGGATGAGAACCAAGCTCCGATCCCGCGACAGCCAGCCAGGGTTCACGCTGATTGAATTGCTCGTGGTGATCGCCATCATCGCGATCCTTGCGGCGATGTTGCTGCCGGCCTTGAGCCGCGCCCGGCTCAAGGCGAAAGACATCAACTGCTCCAGCAACCTCAAGCAGATTGCGCTCGCGAATCTCATGTATGCTTCGGACAACAACAAGGGCTTCAGTTATTCGCTGGGGGAAGACCTGTGGTTGCGCCGGTTGATGGCGTATCAGGCCAACGTCCATCAGGTGCGGCTCTGTCCGCTGTCCGAGGAGCAAAAGGACCTGACGTTTGGTTACGGTGGCGCCGACAAGGCCTGGAACTGGCAATACAGCGATCCCACGGTTTACCGCGGCGGCTACACGTTCAACGGCTGGTTCTACTCAGATGTTGGTTCCCCCAAGAGTTTTGTGCGCGAATCCAGCGTGCTGCGGCCGACGCGCACGCCGGTTTTCGGCGACGGCATGTTTGTGGATGCCTGGCCCGAAGCGACGGATGCGCCGGCGCGCAATCTCTATTACCAGACCTGGCCTGCGGATGGTGGCATGAACCGCTTCACCGTGGCACGGCACAGTGGCAAGGGCCCGAAGAGCGCGCCGACGGTCGTTCCTGCGGGACAGAAGCTGTCCGGAGCGATCAATCTCAGCCTGGCCGATGGCCATGTGGAACTGGTCAAGCTCGAAACCCTCTGGGCCTACGAATGGCATCGCAACTACACGCAGTTGCCCAAGCGACCAAACTAGCGGTTGGAATTCTCATGCGCTTGAACTGCTCGCACGGCTGCCGGTGGACGCGGTCGCCGGGGAGAATTCTGTTACCTGTGCTGGTCGCCTTGGGGCTCCATTCCGCCACCTTGCGGGCGGAGTATCACAATTTCAACACCGCGTCCGGCAGTGATGGCATTGTTCAGGACGTGCGCTGGCCGTACTGGGCCGAGTCCACCTACAACGCCATTTACAGCCAGACGCTCTCCGGTTCGGACGGCGGCTCCTGTTACTTTTACGGCGGCATGCCTTCCGACCTGGGCGGCAATCCACCGTGCAGCATCATCTGGAGTTTTTGGCCTCCAAGCGGCACTTCCGTTCCCGGCGCGGCCGTCACCGCGTGGTGGAGCGCGTCGAACATGTACGCGCCACCGCATGTCGGCGAGGGGGCGTCCGGAAAAGTCAGCGGGGACTGGCCGTTGATTCAGTCCAATCGCTGGTATCGCGAGGTCCTGCGCGTGTGGCAACCCGCCGCCGGTACGCCGCATCTTGGGTTCGCCGGACGCTGGCTGCGCGACGCCGCCACGAGCAACTGGTTTCACATCGCGACCATGAAAATCCCGTTCAGCGCGACCGGCATCAACGGCCTGAGCGGATTTCAGGAGGACTTCGGCCACGGCAATCGCAACCCGCGCCGCACGGATTTTCGCAATGTCTATTATCACAGGAACGGCGCGTGGACGGCGGCCAGACAATTCACGCCCTCCGTGCGTCAACTCGGCGAGAACGGCACGTGTGGCTTGATTGAGAACGCCACGGCTGCCTTCTTTGAAACGTGCAGCGGCAGCAATTATCTTTTCAACGTCACGAACAACCCGCCACCCACCACGGGCAACCTGGTGATGCTCGTGGCCACGAATTACGCCAGCACGAGTTTCGTCGCGAATCCGCCGATGGGCGTCACCGCCGTCGCGGCGGTCAACAACTACGCGGCCTACACCTTGACCCTCAGCAACCAGCCCGTCGCACCAGACTTCGATCCGATCCTCCTCACGAACGCCGTCGCCTCGGTCCATGGCAACCAAATCGTCGTCACCTGGCAGTTACCGCCGACGAGTTCGCCGCAGTTCGCGTACAAGATCGAAGTGTTCGACAACCCGTCCTTCAGCGGCGCTCCGGCGGTGACCGCGTACAATCGCGATCCGGAGGTGCGCCAGAAGTTGCTCACCACCGCTGTGGCGACGCCTTCCGTGCGGCTCACGATCGTGGATATCTTCGATCGTACCAACTCGCCGATTTCACTCACGTCCACGAATGTCGTGCTCAATGCCGCGACGAATCCGCCGAGTGCCGTTGCCGGTCTGGGCTACCAATACTACGAGTCCGCCACGAGCTACTATTGGCAGGACAACGGCGTGAACTGGTCCGCGCTGCCGAACTTCGCCGCTCTTACGCCGGTCTATCGCGGCGCGGTGGATTATCCCGATTTGACCCCGCGCCGCCGCCGCAACGGCTACGCGTTCAACTTCACGGGTTTCATCAACGTGCCCGCGGACGGCTTGTATGCGTTCACCATGAACTCGTGCGCCGGCAGCCGGCTTCTGGTGGATGGCGCGCTCGTGATTGACCACAACGGCAATCACAGCCCGTCTGAGTTGAGCGGTTGGGCGGCGCTGGCGGCTGGCCGGCACGCGATCAACCTTCAGTATTTCTTCGACACGCAGAATTCCGATGCTTCCGACCTCACCGATCAACTAACGCTCTCGTATGAAGGCCCGGGGCTGGCGAAAACCGAAGTGCCCGCGAGCGCGTATGGGCGCGTTCCTGCCGCCAACGAACCGGCGATCGCGCTCGCGGCGCCGCTTGACGGCGGCACAATGGCTGGATCGAACGTTACGTTGTCGGCCAGTGTGGTGGCCAACGGCGCCACGCTGAATAAAGTGCAATTCTACGTCGGCGACACTTACTTCGGGCAGGACACGAATGCACCGTATGACTTGATTTCATTCTTCTGGGCGGCGACGAACAATCCCATTCGCGGGCGGCTGTTCTACAACACGAGCTTCACCCTCGATTCACCGCTGAGTTTCGTCACCACGACCAACATGCCGCTCGCGCCGTGGTTGCTGGCCGGCGCCAGCGAGCACGTGCAGCCGTTTGGCGCGAAGATCGAGGCCGGTGTCTATTCGCTGATTGGCGACGGACTGAATCTGCTGTGCCGGCCCGTGGACGGAAATTGCACGCTGGTCGCGCGCGTGGCCACCCTGCGGAGCTCGGCTGCCGCGCCGGACGGCACCACGCCGGATTGGGACTGGCACGCGGGCATAATCATGCGCGAGTCCACGAACGCCACCCCCGGCACGCCGCTTGGTGACGGCGGCACGTCGCAGTACGCGGTCGTCTTTGCCACCGTGAACAGCGACACGCATTATCAGGACAACACGATGGCCAACGCCGGTGGTCCGTACTGGTCGAGCGGGCTGGGCGGACAGCGCTGGTTGAAATTGCAGCGGGCCGGGTCCGTGTTCACCACGTCCGTATCGACCGACGGCGTGAATTGGCTGCCCGTGCGCACCAACACGCTCACCGGAATCGCCACGCGGCTTTATGTCGGCCTCTTCACGTTCGCCTCGCCGTCGCAGAACCCGAACGCTCATTGGGCAAACTTCGACAACGTCAGCCTCACGGGCAACATCGTCGGGCCGCCGGGCGTCAGTGTCAGCCCCCAGGCGGAAACCACTTACGTTGGCCAGAGCGCGACCTTCACCGCTCTGCCGACCGGCAATCCGCCATTCGGCTATCAATGGTTCTGGAACGGCGCGCCGTTTCCGTTGGCGACGAACTCCGCGCTCACCATCACCAACGCGCAGATCACCAACTCCGGCCAGTATCACGTCGTGCTCACCAATGCGAGCGGCAGCGCGACCAGCAGCGTGGCCATGCTGACGGTTTCGCCGCCGCCGCCGTACTTTTCCCGGGTGCTTTTCGCCAATCCGCTGGCGTTTTGGCGGCTCAACGATGCCGGACCAACCGCGGCGGACGCGGTCGGAACGCGCGATGGCACGGGGCAGGGTGGACTTGCGTTTGGGGCTGCGGGAGTGGGCGGAACGTTCTTCGGATTCGAGTCCAACAACCTCGCGGCGCAATTCAATGGGACGGACAGCAGCGTCGCCGTCCCGGCGCTGAATCTCAACACGACCAACTTCACATTTACCGGTTGGGTGAAGCGGAACGGTTCGCAAACGGGTTGGTCGGGAATCGTGTTCTGTCGCTCCGGCGCCACGACGGCGGGCGTTCACTTCGGCACTGCCAACGAATTGCGCTACACTTGGAACGATGGCGCGAACACCTACAACTGGAATTCGGGGCTGACGGTGTCAGACAACCAGTGGACGTTCTTTGCGCTCGTGATCGAGCCAACGCGGGCCGTGATGTATCGCGGCACGAACGCCACGCTGCGCTCCGCCACCAACAACGTCACCCACGCCGCGCAGACGTTTCCCGGCACGCTGCATTTTGGCTACGACCCGAATTCCTCGTCGCGCCGTCTCAACGGCACGCTGGACGAAGTCGCGTTGTTCAATCGCTCGCTCAGTTCGCCGGAAGTCGCGGCGCTGTTTGCGGCCGCGCAAACGAATGTTCCAACCGTGAGCCTCAGCAGCCCGGCGGACGGCGCGATCTTTCCCGTGGGCAGCAACATCGTTTTGAGTGCCGCCGTCGCCGCCAACGGCCATGCCGTCACGAAGGTGCAGTTCCTCAATGTTGCCACCGTCCTGGGCGAGGACTTGGTTTCCCCGTTCTCGATCAGCTGGTCCGGTGCGGCACTCGGAAAACACAGCATCAGCGCCCGTTTGCTTTTCGATACGGGCGAAGTCACCAGCGCCACGAACCGCCTCAGCGTCTGGGATGCGAGTCCGCCGGGGCTTTCCGCCAGTTGGGCGGGACCGGGTTTTTATCTCATCCTTACGGGTGTGACGGGGCAACATTATCGGATCCAGGCTCAGTCGGTGTTGTCCGGTACGCAGGAGGTTTATGCGGACATCCTCTCCCTTGCGGCGTCGCCGACTATCCTTTCGGGTGTCGCCACCAATCCCCAGCAATTCTTTCGGGCGGTGGCGGTCCCATAAATTTTCCGGCTCCCCAAAATGTGTGATAGGCACGTGCTGGAATTTTCCCTAGCTTGGCCGGACATTTGACATCCGCGCATTGTCCGGTGAAATCGCCGGGCGGACCCAGCCGTTGGAAACATGAAAGCTCTTGCCAAGACCAAAGCCGAACCCGGTCTCGAACTCGTGGACGTGCCCGAGCCGAAAGTCGGCATCAACGACGTGCTCATCCGCGTCAACCGCACCGGCATTTGCGGCACGGACCTGCACATCTACAAGTGGGACGCCTGGGCGCAACAGACGATCCCGGTGCCGATGGTGGTCGGGCATGAGTTCGTGGGCGAGATCGTGCAGGTCGGCTCGAACGTGAATGACTTTCGCGTCGGCGACATTGTGAGCGGCGAGGGCCATGTGGTTTGCGGGCGCTGCCGGAATTGCATGGCCGGCCGCCGCCATTTGTGCGCGGACACCAAGGGCATCGGCGTAAACCGGCCCGGCGCGTTCGCGGAATATCTTTCGCTCCCGATGACGAACGTGTGGCAGCACGCGCCAGGGATTGACCTGGATGTCGCTTCGATTTTCGACCCGTTCGGCAACGCCGTGCATACGGCGCTTTCGTTCCCCGTGTTGGGCGAAGACGTTTTGATCACGGGTGCCGGACCGATTGGCATCATGGCCGTGGCCATTGCCAAACATGCGGGCGCCCGGCATGTCGTCGTCACCGACGTGAATGATTACCGGCTCGGGCTGGCCAAAAAATTGGGCGCGACCGTGGCGCTCAATGTGCAGACTGGGAAACTACGGGATGTGCTGAAGCAACTGGGCATGAAGGAAGGCTTCGACGTCGGTCTCGAAATGTCCGGCAACCCGGCGGCTTTCCGCGACATGATCGAGAACATGTGTCACGGCGGAAAGATCGCGATGCTGGGCATTCCCGCCGGGCCGATGGCGATTGATTGGAACAAGGTGGTTTTCAACATGCTCACGATCAAAGGCATTTATGGCCGCGAGATGTACGAGACGTGGTATCAGATGACGGTGATGCTGGAGAGTGGACTGAACATCGCTCCGGTCATCACGCACCGGCTGCCGTACACCGAATTTGAAACGGGCTTCGCTGCGATGAAGACCGGCCAGGCTGGCAAGGTCATTCTTAACTGGACTGACAGTCGCTGACACTTGCGCCACCAATTAGAATGAAACGATTGCTCTCAGGACTCTTG
>WBZT01001720.1_pt1 | contig 15815 bp, 12 predicted proteins | sample 5204241 | NCBI WGS metagenome assembly WBZT01 (sample SAMN12344358, study PRJNA552823) | activated sludge metagenome | biome: Activated sludge suspended growth; feature: Nitrification reactor; material: Wastewater; isolation source: activated sludge from nitrification reactor of wastewater... | reverse complement strand
CAAATTTTGAAGGTTGATCCTCGTTGGGGGCTTGGGTCACGTCACGGTGGTTCGGAACCCGTACAGGGTAGCCCCCGCTCGCCGGCGGGGCGAGCCATCCTCAACCGTCTGGAATCCAGATTGAGCCTTCAGGGATTCTTCAAGCCCGTTCGAACGGAAACGTTAATACCTCCGCCAGCGACTGCTTGCCCGCCGCCAGCATCGCCAACCGGTCGAAGCCGAGCGCCACACCGGCGCAATCCGGCAAACCGGCGGCCAGCGCCGCCAACAAATGTTCGTCGACCGGCATTTCCGGCAATCCCTGTACCCGTCGCGCCGCGTTTTCAGCCTCGAAACGCCGGCGCTGCTCGCCGGCGTCACCTAGTTCGTGAAAACCGTTGGCCAGCTCGATACCGTTCAAATACAACTCGAAGCGTTCGCCGACCGGCGGATCGCCCGGCCGCAGCCGCGCCAGCGCCGCCTGCGAGGCCGGATAGTCATGGAGAAAAGTAAGCCGCCCCGCGCCCAGACGCGGCTCGATGCAATGGGTCAGCAGCAAATCCAGCCAGGAATCGGTTTCATCCGTCGGCATCCCCGGCGGGATGGATACCCCGAACCGCTCCGCGCAAACCGCCAGTTCCGCCACGGTGGCCCAATGCGGGTCCAGGCCCAGATAACGTTGGAAGGCCGCGCGATAGCTCAAGCGCTCCGGTTCCGCCAGTGACACGCGCCCAGCCAGCAATCCGGTCGCCAGATCGGTCACTTCATCCATCAGCCGGCGATGATCGAAGCCGACCCGATACCACTCCAGCAGGGTGAACTCGGGATTGTGCAGGCGGCCCGCCTCGCCGTCGCGGAATACCCGGGCGATCTGATAGATGCAACCACTACCCGCCGCCAGCAGCCGTTTCATCGGGAATTCCGGCGAGGTGTGCAGGTACAGGGTCCGGCCGTGGCGCGGCCCCGGTCCCGAATAGACCATGGCGAAACTGGCCAGATGTGGATCGCTGATCGCCGCCACTGACAGCGCCGGCGTGTCCACCTCCAGCACCCCGCACGCCGCGAAGAAGGCCCGGACGCGCGCCAGCAGTTCGGCCCGCAGCCGCAGGATGGCCAGATCGGCGCCAGGTCGCCAGCAAGACGCTGCCACGCTGGGCCGCGCCGCCGCTTATTCCTTCACCCGGGACACGTACTCGCCGGTCCGGGTATCCACCTTGATCACCTCGCCGTTCTGCACAAACAGCGGGACGCGCACCACCGCTCCGGTATCCAGAATCGCCGGCTTGCCGCCGCCGCCCGAGGTGTCGCCGCGCACACCGGGGTCGGTTTCCACAATGGTCATGACCACGAAATTGGGCGCCGCCACGCTCAACGGTACGCCGTTCCACAGCGTCACCTGACAGACTGCTTCTTCCTTCAGCCACTTGGCGGCGTCACCCACGGCGGCGGCGTCCGCAGTCAACTGTTCGTAGCTTTGCGGGTCCATGAAATGCCAGTACTCGCCATCGTTGTACAGATATTGCAGATCCACATCGGTCACGTCGGCGCCTTCGACGCTGTCGCCCGACTTGAAGGTGCGTTCGATCACCCGTCCGCTCTTCAGGTTGCGGACCTTGACCCGGTTGAACGCCTGGCCCTTGCCGGGTTTGACGAACTCGTTCTCGACGATGGCGTAGGGATCGCCGTCCATCATGATCTTCAGCCCGCTCTTGAATTCATTGGTACTATACGTCGCCATGCAAAACCTGCCTCCAGCTAGAGTGATTGAGTTACAAAAACAAAGTATGATAACGGCAAAGCCGGTCCCGCGTCAGGCGTCGCGCTGGCAGCGCGAATTGGCCCAAGCGATCGGCGATCCGGCCGAACTGCTGCAAGAGCTGGATCTTGATCCCGCCCTGTTGCCAGCGGCGCGAGCGGCATCGGCCTGCTTCCCGCTACGGGTGCCGCGCGGTTTTGTAACCCGGATGCGCAAGGGCGACCCCAACGATCCGCTGCTGCGGCAAGTACTACCACTAGGCGCGGAACTAGCCGAGGCGCCAGGCTTCGGTACCGACCCGACCGGCGACCAGGCGGCGCTGGCAGCGCCAGGCGTGTTGCACAAATACCACGGCCGGGCGCTGTTGTTGGTCACTGGTGCCTGCGCGGTGCATTGCCGTTACTGCTTTCGTCGTGAATTCCCCTACGCCGAATCCGGGGCCAGCGCGGCCCGGTGGCGGCCGGCGCTGGCTTATCTGCGAGACGATCCCAGCCTGCGCGAGGCAATCCTCAGTGGCGGCGATCCGCTGTCGCTGTCCGACTGGCGGCTGGGCTCGTTGCTGGCGGAACTGGACCGCATCCCCCATCTGGAGCGCTTGCGCATTCACAGCCGGCAACCCATCGTGTTGCCGGAACGGATCGACGACGGTCTGCTGGCGGTGCTGGCCCGCACCCGACTGCAACGGGTACTGGTCGTTCACGCCAACCACCCGCTCGAAATCGATGGGACGGTGCGCGCGGCGTTGCGCCGGCTGGCGGCGGCTGGCGTAATCCTTCTGAATCAGGCGGTACTTCTACGCGGCATCAACGATTCGGCGGCGGTGCTGACCGGCTTGAGCGAGGCGCTGTTCGCCGCCGGCGTGCTGCCCTACTACCTGCATCTGCTCGACCCCGTGCGTGGCGCGGCCCATTTCGAGGTGAAGGAAAGCGAGGCATCGGCTATCATGGAAACACTACGCCAGCGATTGCCGGGCTATCTGGTGCCCCGGTTGGTGCGGGAACTGCCGGGGCAACCGGCCAAGACCCCGGTATGACGGCATCGCTGGTGCCTTCCTGTTTCCAGTGTGTATCCTGGCCACCAGCAGAGGTTGGAACGCGTGTCCGAGACTTCCGTCATCAACCTGCTTGTCGCGGATTCGGTTCAAGACGATATCGAGCATATCGTCAAGACCTTGCGCGGCGAAGGCTACCAACTCGAATTGATCCACGCCGTCCAAACCGAAGAGATCCGCGGCTCGATCGATTATCAGCCGCTGGACCTGATTCTGGTGCGCCTGGCCGAAAACCTACCCAGCATCGCCGAACTGCGCCTGATGGTGGTCGAAGCCAAGCAGGATATTCCGATCATCGTCGTGATGGACGACGAATGCCGCCAACAACATAAGCCCGCCCGCTTGCTGGAGGAAGGCGCCGACGACTTCTTCTACCTGGACGACGCCGATCATCTGGTGGCGGTGGTGCGCAAGGAATTGCGCCATCTGCAGAACCGCAAGCGCGAGCAATCCTTCGAAATCCGCTTCAAGGAAAGCGAAAACCGCAGCCAGGCACTGCTGGAGAACATCCAGGAAGCCATTGCTTACATTCACGAAGGCATCCACGCTTACGCCAATCCGGCCTACCTGCACCTGTTCGGCTACTCGAGCAAGAAGGATCTGGCCCAGATCCAACTGGTTCACATGGTACCACCGACCTACCGGGACGCGCTGAAGAGTGTTTTGCGGCGCAGCATCCGTTCGGGCAAGGCCATCGAGGCGGTGGAACTGGCTGGAGTACGCAGCAACGGCCAGACCTTCCCCATGCTGCTGGAATGCGCCCCGACCCGGATGAACGACGAGCCCTGCACCCAGATCATCGCGCGGGATGCGACTCCGGAGAAGAGCGCCTACAACCAGCAATTGGAAAATCTGCTCAAGTACGACGACACCACCGGTCTGTATAGCCGGCGGTTTTTCCTCGAAACTCTGGAGATCGACCACGACGGTACCATACTGTACGTTCTGTTCACCGATTACGCCGCCATCCGGCACGCCATGGGGTTCGAGGCCATCGAACAGTTCATGCTGGAAGCCGCCAACCTGTTCAAGGAAATGCTTGCGCTTGAGGACATCGCCGCCAATTTTGCTAGCGGTGTGTTCACGATTTACGTACCGGCGCGATCATCCACCGAGGCCATGGCATTGGCTGAGAAGATCCGCGCGTCGGTCAGCGAACACAGTTTTCAGATCAACGGCAAGCTGTTCACGACCACCTGCTGCATCGGCGTTTGCCAGGCACAGGACGGTCACGAGAACGCGATCCAGATTCTGGCGCATGCCGACCGGGCCTGCGAGGCTGCCCGCCAGAAAGGCGGCAATCAGATCGAAAGCTACAAACCGCCCAAGGAAGAGCGACAGGGTGGCGGTGGCGGCATCAGCGAACAGGACGAAGCCAGCATCCGCCTGATTCGGAACGCTCTGACCAAGGGGCGTTTGAGCCTGCTCTACCAGCCGATCGTCAGCTTCGAAAACGCGCATGAAGCGCGCTACAAAGTTTATCTGCAAATCCTGGACGAAACCGACAAACCGCAGCTTATGGATAAGTTGGGCGTGGTGGCGGTGCGTTACGGTCTGATGGGTGCCTTGGACAAATGGACACTCATCCGCGCGCTGTCGGCGCTCATCGAGATGAACAAGACGGGGGCCAAGCCGCCGATGTTGTTCATCCGTTTGTCCCGCAACTCTCTAACCGATCCAGAATTTTTCGATTGGCTCAGCAAGCGATGCAAGGACAGCCGGTTACCGGGCAACCTTCTGGTGCTGGAAATCAAGGAAAGCAACGCCGACGACTGCTTCGACGAAACCCGGCAACTGCGCACCCGCCTGCGGGAGTTGGGCTGTGGCTTGGCGCTGTCCCATTTCGGCGGCAAGCCGCATTCCGACCGCCTGCTGCGGGAGCTGGTCCCCGATTACATCAAGCTGGACGGCAGCCTGATCGAACGCTTGGCCAAATCCAAGGACGAAAGCAGCCGCCAGTCGATGGCGGGACTTGCCGAGCAGGCCCATGGACTGAAAGTCCGGGTGGTGGCCGCCGGCGTGTCCACCGCGCCGCAGATGGCCAGCATCTGGCAGTTCGGCGTCACGCTGGTGCAAGGCAACATGGTTGCGGAACCCGACCCACAGCTGGATTTCGATTTCCGCCAATATTCCGGCTGAGACGCAAGCCGCGCAATGGCCGATTGTCGCGCGGCTTGCGTCTCGGCATTAGGCTCGCCGGCGTAATGCCTCGATGCGTTCTTCCAGCGGCGGATGGGTCATGAACAGCTTGCGCAGACCATCGCCCAGGCCGCCGTTGATGCCGAACGCCGCCATCTGCGAGGGCAATTGCGACGGTTCGGACAGCTGCCGCAGCCGTTCCAGCGCCGCGATCATCTTGCCGCGACCGGCCAGTTCGGCGCCGCCGGCGTCGGCGTGGAATTCGCGCCAGCGACTGAACCACATGACCACCAGCGAAGCCAGCAGGCCGAACACCACCTCCATGACCATGCTGGTGATCCAGTAGCCAATGCCGGGACCTCGATATTCCTGGTCGCGAGAAGACAGCGCCTGATCCACCAGATAACCGACCACCCGCGACAGCGCGATCACGAAGGTGTTGAGCACGCCCTGAATCAGCGCCAGCGTCACCATGTCGCCGTTGGCGACGTGGCTGACTTCGTGACCCAGCACCGCTTCCGCCTCCTCGGCGGTCATCTGTTCCAGCAAGCCGGTGCTGACCGCGACCAGCGCCGCGTTGCGGTTGGCGCCGGTGGCGAAGGCGTTGGGTTCCGGCGAGTTGTAAATGGCGACTTCCGGCATGCCGATGCCAGCCTGTTGCGCTTGGCGGCGCACGGTTTCCACCAACCATTGTTCGGTCTGGGTGCGTGGTTGCTCGATGACCTGGGCACCAACCGACATCTTGGCGATCCACTTCGACATCAACAGCGAGATCAGGGAGCCACCCATGCCGAAGATGGTGGCGAACACCAGCAGACTGGTCAGGTTGAGCCCGGACTGATAAAAAAATCGATCCACGCCCAATAGTCGAGTGATCGCGCCCAGCAACAGCACGACACCCAGATTGGTGGCAACGAACAGCACAATACGCTTCATGGGGTTTTCTCCTGACAAGAAGGCGAGGAATCTATAGGTCCCGTGACATGGATTTCAAGCCCCGCGCCACCGGTTCAAGGGTGGAGCCCGCGAGTGAGGAACATGGCGTCGCCGTAGCTGAAGAAACGGTAGCCTCGTTCGACCGCATGGCGATAGGCGCGCAAGATCTCGGCGTGGCCGGCAAAGGCCGCCACCAACATCAGCAAGGTGGACTCCGGCAGATGAAAATTGGTGATCAGCGCATCCACGCAGCGAAAGCGATAGCCCGGATAGATGAAGATTCGGGTGTCGCCGCGCCAGGGCCGGGGTAGATCGTGATCGCCGGCAGCGGTTTCCAGCGCCCGCACCACCGTGGTGCCGACCGCGACCACCCGCCCGCCGCGCGCGCGCGTCGCCTGAATCCGCTCGCAAGTTGTCGCGCCGACCTCGATCAGTTCGGCGTGCATCGCGTGTTCGGCGATCCGCTCGACCCGCAGCGGCTGAAAGGTGCCAGCACCGACGTGCAGGGTCACGAACGCCTGTTCCACACCCTGTTCGGCCAGTCGATCGAGCAGGCTCTGCTCGAAGTGCAGGCCAGCGGTGGGCGCGGCTACCGCGCCGGGCTGGCGCGCGTAAATGGTCTGATAGCGCTCGCGATCTTCCAGAGTCGGTTCATGAGTGATATAAGGCGGTAATGGCACCTGGCCGTGCCGTTCCAGTAACTCCGGCAGCGCTTCATCGGCCTCAATGCCGATTTCGAACAGCTCGCCGCGACGGCTGAGCACAGTGGCGGCGAAACCGGCGTCGAACAGCAACCGGCCGCCGGGTTTGGGTGGCCGGTTGACGCGTAGCTGGACCAGTGCCCGCCGTGGGTCCAACACCCGCTCCACCAACAGTTCGCAACGGCCGCCGCTAGCCTTGCGCCCGAACAAGCGCGCCGGGATGACCCGAGTATCGTTGAACACCAGCAGATCGCCGGGGCGCAGTAGATCCGGTAGCTCGCGAAACATCCGATCGGCGAGCACGCCGGTCGCGCCGTCCAAGGCCAGCAGCCGGCTGTCGCCACGCTGGGTCGGCGGATGCTGGGCAATCAGTTCCGGCGGCAGGTCGAAACGAAAATCCTGTCGTCGCAACATATCGGACCGGGCTTGCGCTTCTTGGTCGGGTCGGTCATCGTGGAACCCCTGCCGACTGGAAAACTCTGAATCATTCATTCCGTTGTCATCACCGTGGATATTGACATGCGTAAAATCCTGCTGATCGTCGCCGTCCTGTATGCCGCCAGCGCACTGGCGGCCGACCCCGCGCCACCCAACGCCGCCGACCCCGCCAAGCGGCCGGATCTCAGCCACCTCCAGACGGCCCTCGACGGGGCGGCGCCCGACGGTGTCAACCCGACCGCCATTCCAGGGTTGTACGAGGTACTGATCGGCGGCCAGGTCCTGTATCTGAGCGCAGACGGCCGGTTCGCGCTACAAGGCGACCTGCTCGACTTGAGCACCCACGACAATTTGACCGAAAACCGCCGCGGCGAATTGCGTGGCAAGGCCATCGAGGCGGTCGGTGAGAATAACATGGTGGTGTTCGCCCCGGAGGGGCCAACCAAGTACACGGTGACCGTGTTCACCGACATCGACTGCGGCTACTGCCGCAAGATGCACAGCCAGATCGCCGCCTACAACAAGGAAGGCATCAAGATGCGCTATCTGATGTTCCCTCGCGAGGGTGTCGGTTCCGACTCGTTCGACAAGGCGGTTTCGGTCTGGTGCGCCACTGATCGGCGGGAAGCAATGACCCAGGCCAAGCGCGGTGAGAACATTGAGCGCAAGACCTGCGACAACCCCGTTCAAGCGCAGTACGAGCTGGGTCAGAAACTGGGGGTGCGAGGCACGCCCAGCATGATTCTGGAGGACGGCACGATGATCCCCGGCTATGTGCCGCCCACTCAACTGGCGGAACTGCTAGCGCGGAACAAGGACGCCAAACCGGTCCAGCAACCCTAAAACGAGTTGTGCTCGGCCGGTTAAGATAAAAATCCTCCATGTTCTTCGGCCAGAAAATCCATCCGCTCAATTTCGACGGCCCCGACCGGCTGACGATAGACACCGACGCGGTCGAACTGAGCGGAGCAAACGTCCGGCTGTGGGTCCGCTGCGCCGAGATCGCCGACGGCTGCCTGCGGCTGCACTTCGAGAATGAGCGGGTGACCGACGGGCGCCAGCACTCGGACGCGGTGTTGCCGGAGTTGCGGGCGGGCCAGGCGATCACGCCACGGCTGGAGAGAGACACGGCAGTATTCGCGGCGATGGCGGGGCGAGTCGAAATGGATGTGAGCCGCATACGGCTGGAACTGGCGGGATTTTCGCTAACGACCGTCGCCGAAGGTCTCGGTGGCTGTGGCGAGGCGTTATTGCTCAACTTCGACCTGAGCGCCGTGGACGGCTGCTACGGCTTCGGCGAGCGCACCAAGCACCTCAACAAGCTGGGTGACAGCGCCGAATATCTCACCGTGGACGTGGTGGCGGTATTTCGCCATACCTATGCCCGCGACGACTACGATCCGACCTATGTCGCCATCCCCCTGGCGATCCTGAAAAGCGGTGAGCGGTTTCTGGGCCTGTTCTTCGACAATCCCGGCCGCGCGGTCATGGACGCCGGCAAGTCTCGGTCGGGCGAGTTCTGGTATCAGTCGCTAGGTGGCAACACCGATCTTTACCTTCTCGCCGGTCCGACCCTGGCCGAGGTGGTACGGCGCCACGCGGCATTGACCGGCCGGGCGCCACTGCCGCCACTGTGGGCGCTGGGTTACCATCAGTGCCGCTGGAGCTATCGCAACGCGACAGAACTGCGGGAACTAGCCGCGCAATTCGCCGCCGCCGACTTGCCGGTCAGTGCGCTGTGGTACGACATCGACTACATGGACGGCTTCCGGCTATTCACCTGGAGCCGCGCCGAATTTCCCGATCCCGCCGCCCTGAACTGCGAGTTGAAAGCCGCCGGCATCCGCGCCGTCACCATCGTCGATCCCGGCGTCAAGCGTGAGCTGGGCTACGCGGTGTACGACAGCGGTCGAGCGCGCGCGGTGTTCTGCCAAACGGCGAGCGGGCGAGAGTACGTGGGCAAGGTCTGGCCTGGCGATACGGTGTTTCCCGATTTCACCCTGGAGACCACGCGCGATTGGTGGGCCGGCTGGTTGGCCGAGTTCCTGCGCGACAGCGCGCTGGACGGCGTATGGCTGGACATGAACGATCCCGCCACCGGCTACAGCCGCACCGAAGAGATGCGCTTCGACCATGGCGCCGTTCCCCACGATCGTTATCACAACCAGTATGCGCACTTCATGGCGCTGGCCAGCCGGCGGGCCTGCGAGCAGGCCGATCCCGACGGCCGGCCGTTTCTACTGACCCGCAGCGCCTGCGCCGGCACCCAGCGCCACAGCGCGGTGTGGACCGGCGACAACGCCAGCAACTGGCGGCATCTGCGCATGTCGCTGCCCTGCTCGCTGAATCTGAGCCTGTCGGGCGTGGCTTTCAACGGCCCGGACGTGGGCGGTTTCATGGACGATGTCAGCGCCGAACTGCTGGTACGCTGGCATCAGGCCGGCTGTCTGTTCCCGTTCTACCGCAACCACTCCGCCCACTTTACCCGCCGCCAGGAGCCCTGGCAGTTCGGGTCGGCACCGCTGGCGGCCATTCGCGGCGCGATCCGCACCCGCTACCGGCTGTTGCCGTATCTGTATCAGTGCTTCTTCGCGCATTGGCTGACCGGCGATCCGATCATCCGCCCGCTGCTCTATCACTATCCCGAACCCGAGTTCAGCGATCTGGACGATCAATATCTGGCGGGTGACGCCCTGCTGGTTGCCCCGATCTTGCACGACGAGGGTCAGGGTCTGGAATCCATTCGCCACGGAGTCACGGTACAGGAACGGCCGGTGGTGTTGCCGCCGGGCTGGTGGTTCGACCTGAATCGAGGGGAATGGCTGGAAGGCGGCCGATCGCTGCCCTACGCGGCGGCGCTGGACGAACTGCCACTGTTCGCCCGCGACGGGGCAGTGCTGCCGTATTACGCCGGTCCGCTACAAAACAGCCTCATGGACCTGAGCGCCATTGAGTTGCATCTATTTTGCCGCGACAAGCCGGTGCGATTCGATTACTTCCTGGACGACCAGAAAACGCAGCGTTATGCGGACGGCGCTTACGGCGTGGCCCGCATAACGGCGGAAATTGAGGGCGAGCGCTTGCGGGTCGTCATCGCCGAGTCGGGCGACTATCCCACCGATACGGTGCGTTTCAGCCCGGTGGTCTACGGCCACCCGGAATTACGGGAGCTGGAACTCACGGTCAACGGCCGTGCCGCGATCCAGCCGCTACGAACTGGTCAACGCGATTGGTTGTGCCGGACTCTCGATGTACAAGCTTGAGCGTACTTTTCGCCCAGATCGGCGATTTGCTCGTTCAACGCGGCGATGGCTGAATCGGCGTCGCGCGCCTGAAGCGCGGCTAGGATGCTTTCGTGTTGGGAGACCAGGCGCTGCCGTTCCCGGAACTGATACACCACCATATTGGCAACCGGCTGCAGGGCGTCGATCACCGTCAGCACGATAAATTTCAGCAGTGCGTTATCCGTGGCGTCCGCCAGAACGCGATGAAAGCGCACATCGGATGCGCAGAAATCCACATCGCTGAGCGCGGGATCACGCTGAATATCCAGTTCCACCGCCAGTGCGACCAAATGAGCGTCCGTCCGTCGCTCCGCCGCCAAGCGACAACACAAAGTTTCGAGCCCCTGGCGGGTTTCGGCGATGTCGGCCAGATTGAACTCCCCCATCCCCACCAACAGGGTCATGGCGTTGGTCAGGTTGAGGCGTATCTCGTCCTGACTGGGACGATTGACGAAGGTGCCTCCAGTCGGGCCACGGCGCGAGCGGATCAGATGCTGGGCCGCCAAGCGTTTGAGCGCCTCGCGGATGGTCGGGCGCGACACCTCGAAGCGGGCCGCCAATTCTTCCTCGGTCGGCAAGCGTTCATCCACCTTGAGACTGCCTTTGACAATTGCCTCACGAATATTTTCCGCGATCTGCTTGGCCAGACTTTCCGTGACCAGCGGCTCGAATTTGATGGCCATATCGTTACCTGCACTGGGTCCGCTGCAATAGCATCGACCATTGATATTTCATAACTACTTGTCTTTATTTATTTAATGCTCAGCATACCAGATTTACAGTGATTTGTTAATTTGTTATTTCAGTATTTGTTTGACAAATAAATCTATATTCAAATAATATTTGTTCATCGACCTCAACAAACGCAGGGTCGTTATCACTCCCACCGGAGTACGGAACCCACACAACTTCAAACCTTGCAAAGGAGACACCTACCATGCCCCAAAACACCTTTAAAGCCCTGGTCCTGACCCAAGAAGGCAAGAAAACCGTCGCCACCATCCAACAACTCGCTCTCGACGATCTGCCCGAGGGTGATGTTCTGGTGGCGGTGGAATACTCCTCGCTCAACTACAAGGACGGTCTGGCGGTAACCGGCAAAGGCAAGATCGTGCGTCAGTTCCCGATGGTGCCGGGCATCGATCTGGCCGGCACGGTGTTGGAATCCAGTGCTCCCAACTACCAAGTCGGCGACAAAGTGGTGCTGACTGGTTGGAGCGTGGGTGAGCGTTATTGGGGCGGTTATACCCAGAAAGCTCGGCTGCAATCCCGCTGGCTGGTGCCACTGCCCATGGGAATGGATACCAAAACCGCCATGGCCATCGGCACCGCCGGCTTCACCGCCATGCTGTGCGTCATGGCACTGGAAGAGGCGGGCATCCTCCCCGGCGGCGACAAGCCTATCCTGGTGACTGGTGCCAGCGGCGGGGTCGGCAGCGTGGCGGTGGCGCTGCTGGCCAAGCTCGGTTACACGGTGCATGCGGTCAGCGGCCGTCCGGAAACCGAGGGCTATCTGCGCGAGCTGGGCGCCACCGGCTTCGTCAGCCGAGAAGAGATGAGCCAACCCCCCAAGCCGCTGGAGGCGCAGCGCTGGGCCGGGGCGGTGGACACGGTCGGTAGCACCATGCTGTCGCGGGTGTTGGCGGAGGTCGATTATGGCGGCGCGGTGGCGGCCTGCGGGCTGGCCGGTGGCGCGGATCTGCCGACCACCGTCATGCCGTTCATTTTGCGTGGCGTCAAGCTGCTCGGTGTGGATTCGGTGATGTGTCCCTTTGCCCGACGCCAGCAAGCCTGGGCGCGATTGGTCCAAGATCTTCCCGGTAACGCCTTGCAAAGCATCTCCCACGTCGCTTCGTTGGAAGAGGTGCCTCAACTGGCTGATGACATCATCGCCGGTCGGGTGCGCGGCCGGATCGTGGTGGACCCCAATGCTTCCTGAGAAAAGCAGTCGCTAAAGATAAGAATTTACGACAGCGAAGGTCCTGAGAACCTACCAAAGTGAGGAGAAGAGACAATGCGCGAACATATCATCGGTTTTGCGATGGCGCCGATGCTAGCCTGCTCTCTGGCCCAGGCTGCGAATTTTCAATGTCAGGATGACGTGAAACCATCACAGTACACGGCCGAAGAGCAACAGCTCGTCGACCAGTTCTGGGATGAAGCGCTGGTTTACCTCCGTGAATATCTGCAGGTGCTGGAAACGCCCACCGGCCAGTGCAAGGACTCGGCCGAGGCCACGATCCAGACCTATCTTTCCGCAACTCAGAAAAAGCAGACCCGCTGCATTCTGAAGTACCGGGATATGGAGCTGGTGGCGAAGCACCTCAAGGCGATTCTGGCTGAGCCGGACAAAGCGAAAGCCTGTTTCGATCCGCAAAAAAACTACAAGGAATTCGCGCTTTATACCCCCAGTCAGGAGGTACGGAACCTGTCGGCGGTCTCGAAATGGCTGGATCGACCCCTGTTGACCGATTACTACCAGAAAATGGGTGGGCCGATCGGCAAGGCGGGTCTTGAACTGAATGAAAACTTCCTGGCGGTCACCTCGCGCACCGATACGACCCCGCACTGGAAAAACGATGTCAGTATCAAGGGATTGCCAACGCTGTGGTCTTCCGTGGGCTGGATACCGTTCTACGCGGAAAATCCTGACGCGGGCGGCGACCGGTTCCGAGGCGGCTACCTCTACGCCGAGTTGATGGGACCGTGGGGTAACTTGCGGATCGACGAGATCGACGGGGAGAAGGTCGGCGCGGAGATCGGCATGACCGTCCAGTTGTTCAATACCTCCTACCCCTACCACTATCACCATCCCCAGGAAATCTATATGACGCTGACCAAGCCCCAATGCATCGACCAGAACCAATACATGGTCCTGCATTGGGATAGCAATCAGTTCAAGCAGGAACGGAGCGAGAAGGGCTGGACGGTGGCAATCGATGGTTCCAAGGGAAAATGGAAAAAGTGGTTCGCGAATCAGGATTCCAACAAGGAGTGGCTCACCTATTTCGAGCGAAACGCTATTCATGCCTTCTACGCCATGGAAGGCTGCAATCAGACCATCAAGAATTCCGGTCTGGTGACCGTGTGGGCGCGCTCCACCTCGCGGGATAACGAGCAGTCCACCCGCTTGTGCCACCCCGCCGATAGCGGCAAAGGCGCAAAAACCATGCTGCCGGGAGATAAGACAGTCTGCGATTTACACGACTGGAAGACCTGATACGCAAGAGAGTTTGATGTCTGTTTTGCCGCAGGCTGGAATGAAGCATGGTGAGATGCCATTGAAAATAGCGGTTTTTTCGCCAGATGCTCCACCCAGCCTGCACATTCAAAAATCTGCCGGGAAAAGGCTCGGATATTCCGTCGGGCGCGCCACGCCGGTACTCGGACCTGACCGCGCGGTATGGACTGGTGATTCGGGACATATTTCGTCTATCGTTACGAGCGACGGCAGGGTTGATGCGATCCGTGATCGACCTGTTGGGTGTGGCGAATGTCCTGACTCGGCTAGGCGGACATGCCCGATACCGTCGTGACTGGTTAACCCCACACTCCAGTAGTCAACTTCTTCCCGCATTCGATTTATGCAATAAAGCCGCAAATAGAGCCAAACTTCGTATTGGCCGGGAGAAATAGCGCCATATCAAATCCGTATCTACCCCAAGAGAGGTGATTCCCATGACCGATACTCCTAAACGCGGCGTCGACATCCTACACGATCCCACGCTCAACAAATCGACCGCCTTCACCGAAGCCGAGCGTCAGGCGTTGGGTCTGGTGGGGCTGGTCCCGGATGTCACGGAGTCGGAAGACATTCAACTGCGCCGCGTCCTGCAACAGCTCAGCCACAAGAACACCGATCTCGACCGCTACATTTATCTCGTCAATCTACTCGATCACGACGAAACCCTGTTCTACCGGACGATCATGTCCGATCCGGCGCGATTCCTACCCATCGTCTATGACCCAACCATCGGCGAGGCTTGCCTCAAGTTCGGGCACATCTTTCGCGGCCCCAGGGGCATGTACTTGTCGATCAAGCGCCGGGGAACGGTGAAGGACGTGCTGCGTAACTGGCCCGTCAAGGATGTCCGGTTCATCTGCGTCACGGACGGCGGACGCATTCTCGGCTTGGGCGATCTCGGCGCCAACGGCATGGGAATTCCCATCGGCAAGTTGCAGCTCTACACAGCGGCAGCGGGGGTGCCACCCGAGGGACTGCTGCCCATGTATCTGGACGCAGGAACCAATAACGAGCAGTACCTGAACGATCCGCTGTACCTGGGTTTACGAGAAGCACGACCGTCCACCGCCGATCTTTATGCCTTCGTGGACGAATTCGTCGAAGCCGTGCAGGAGGTGTTCCCCAAGTGCTGTATCCACTTCGAAGACTGGACTGGCGTCGATGCGGTGCATCTGCTGCAACGCTACCGCGACCATTACTGTGTCTACAATGACGATGTGCAGGGTACGGCGGGCATCACCCTGGCCGGCATGATCAACGCAACCAAGCTCAAGGGCACGCAACTGAAGGACGAGAAGTATCTGTTCCTGGGGGCGGGCTCGGCCGGCATCGGTCTGGCCAACCTGCTCTGTTCCGCCTTGGTCGCCGAGGGCATGACGCTCGCTGACGCGCAGTCGCGGGTGCACATGTTCGATGTCAATGGGCTGCTCGAATCGACCCGCAGCGATTTGGTGGATTTCCAGAAGCCTTACGCGCACCCACACCCGCCGACCAAGGACTTCGTCGCCGCGATCAAGAGCATCGAGCCGACGACGATCATTGGTGTCAGCACGATCGGTGGCGCCTTCACCCAACAGGTCGTCGAGACCATGGCGCAGGTGAATGAGCGTCCCGTGATTCTGGCGCTGTCGAACCCGACCGAACATGCGGAGTGTTCGGCCGAGCAAGCCTACACATGGTCGAAAGGTCGGGCGATCTTCGCGGCCGGGGTTCAGTTCCCGCCCGTCCATCTCGATGGCCAGATCTTCCTACCCGGACAGGCGAATAACTTCTATATCTTCCCAGCGGTGGGCATGGCCATCTATGCCACGCAGGCCAAGCGGGTCAGTGACGAGATGTTCATCGAAGCCGCAAGAGCTGTTGCGGACCAGGTGCCGGATGCGCTGTTGAAACAAGGGCTGCTTTATCCGCTACAAGCGAACATTCTCGAAACGGAGATCAAGACGGCGATCCGAGTTGCCACGCTGGTATTCGATAGCGGGCTGGCGCGAGTCGAGCATCCGAACGACATGGAGGTGTTCATTCGCGGCCATGTCTACCAGCCGGAGTACCAGAAACTCGCTTGAGAGCGTCGGTCACGATGCTGACCCGCCACCGGAGCGGCGAAAGTGCCGTGATACTCGCCTGCGGCTTTGTTGCATAAATCAGCTGTGGAATGCGAATTATAGTAATTTGAATAATTAATTATACATTTTGACGAGGGAATCCAGGGAGGTCTGTTCGTTGTATTCGCGGATTTTCTTGAGGTTGGCGAAGTCGTGTTCGATGGGATTGAGGTCGGGAGAAT